>Ga0209624_10001691_pt1 | contig 17075 bp, 15 predicted proteins | sample JacPinW_OM2H0_O1_FD_188565 | JGI IMG/M metagenome (GOLD analysis project Ga0209624, IMG submission 188565) | Forest soil microbial communities from Algoma, Ontario, Canada - Jack Pine, Ontario site 1_JW_OM2H0_O1 (SPAdes) (version 2) | ecosystem: Environmental > Terrestrial > Soil > Boreal...
GGTCTTCAAGAACGAACGGATGGAGCCGACGAGCGGACTTGAACCGCTGACCTGCCGATTACGAATCGGCTGCTCTACCAACTGAGCTACGTCGGCCTGCACTCGATTCTAAATGGCAGGCTGAAAACCGTAAAGCCAGACGCGGAGAGAGGTACAGCCTCCGAAAGATTTTTGTCCCAAGAGCACGCGGTCGCTCCGAAAAGCGTGGCGCTTCCCTTCGTGAACCTTCGCGCCCTTAGCGGTTCAAGTTTTTGGCTCATTACCGCGACCAAAGCTTCAAGCCGCCCGCGCCTCATACAAAGCATCGTACTCGCGCTCCGAGTCCGCCGAGAGCAGTACCCACATGGTGTAGACGCCAAGCGCGGTTCCAAACGGAATGTTGGTAAACAGCGAAACGAAAGCCAGAACAAGCGCAAGGACCCGCGCCCATTTCTCGTGCTGCAGCAATCCCCATCCGGCGATGAATCCGATCGCCGCTTTCGCAAACAACAAAATCGCGACCACGCTGAGCAGCGGCCGCAGAAACGCTGGAGCATTTCCCGTCTCGTTCATATGTGCAAACAAAGTATTGGCCAAGACGTAGAGGATCACCGCCCCCACCGTGTTGAATGCCGAGAAGGCCAGCCAAAAGAGTGCGAGTAGCCGAACATGCCCCTGCACGCGCCCAGGACGCGGTTGCATCACAGAAATCGGTCCGACAATTTGCTTGCCGCATTTACTGCAGAACGCCTGACCAGGTTGCACCACTGTGCCGCATCCATCGCAGAACATGTCTTTCGCTCCCGCCGCTCGTCACTCGCGAACAATCTTTACGAGAAGGTTTCATGAGTAGGTACGAAAACAACACAAAAGAGTTCCGTACGTGTTGCGTTACTTTGCAATGGGTCTGTGAAAAGAAGCATCCGGAAAACGAAAAGGCCACCCGGCAACAGGGCGGCCTCTTCTTTTCAAGGGAGAATAGTTCCAACGGAGGCTTTGAAATTCCGTCAAAACTTTCTGCCGAAATCTTATGAGCCTAAAAACGGGGGTGTCAAGCGATTTTTAGGAAATAAATGTCTTTGTTTTCAACAGTTTAAAGAATCGATCAACACCGATGGATCGTGTGCCAAATTGAGACAAAATCCCCTTCTGCAGGTCCAAGCCGATCTTTCTAAAGCCACTTACCGGGGCCAAAGAGCGTTCTAGCGCTCTTCCGGAGACCCCTTCGACCCCTCAGGCGGCCCAACCTCCACAATGACTTCGGTCAGGCGCAGAGAGATGAATTCCATCTGCTCCGGACGGTCAAACACCTTGTTCGGGTACATACGTTTCATCAAAATCCGGATCCCACCGAAGGCTACTCCGGCGATGATTGCAAGTCCCGCGAGGATTGCGCACAAAATCACGATATTCAGGATCAGCATGTACAAGTCGCGGACCTGACGATCGCTGGTCGGAGTGTTCCACGTAACGTGGGCTTCGTAGTTCACCATGCCCAGCAGAGATTTCGCATCGCTGTCGGAAATTCCTCCAGTAGCGATGGCCACAATCGGTCCCGTGCGCTTGTCGAAGAATGTGCCCGACCCTCCGACCGTTGCGGTTCCTGCCTGCGGTTGCGCCACCTGATGAGCCGCATCGATGCGCCGCAGATGATCGGCGGCGAGCTGCGGCGTGGGATACGAAATTAGCGTTAACGTCGCCTCTCCGCTCGGCGTGTTGTAATGCGCAACGGTAACTTCTGAGCTCGCGCCAAAGTCCGCCAGGTCCGCTGAAATTGGGGCTGCAATCGCATTGAGCGCAACCGGTCCCATGATGTATTTCTGCGTGTTCACAATGTAGTCGCGGTGCGGCAGGAATTCGATAAACGTCGGCAGATTGGCGTTGTTTCCCAGAGGACGCGGCAGCGTTCCCGCCAGTTCGCGCAGCTGCTCTCCTGACATCGGCGATTCCTGGCTGAACTGCGCATCGATCAACACGTGCCCGCGATAAAAGAGCGCCCGGTCTCCGAGCGAAGCCCCCTGATCTCCGTAATCCTCTTTCGTCATGTTGGGCTGCAGGTAAAACGTGTACGCACCGAACGCTCCGGAGGCATCTGCAAATCGCGCCGCGCGTATCTTCAGCGTGCGCCCATCCTCGCGCGTGTACGTTGCCGAGGCGAAATCGCTGAAGCGGTATTCCTTTAATACTTCTGCGTTGGTTGCATCCGCCTGTGCTGGATCTGCGCTTGTGTGCGGGGATCCCTGCATTTGCCAACCGCCAAACTGTGGCGGAAGCAGTGCCAGAATCGCCGTAGATGCGGGGTTTGCGGCGAAAATCGCGCGCGGGAAAGAGGCCGAAATCGCGATGAATACCAACAACAGAGCAAATCGGGGAGATCTCAAAGTGCTGCGCATGGATAGAAAATCCCTATGTATTAGACCACAGGAAGCTGGGAAAAGTTTCCTTCTGCCTCGAAGTGCTTGATTCCGCGCCAATTGGCGGCCCTCCAGAGTGAATAGCCACCTTCGTGCATGCGGCTACCCGTCCGAGCCATTCACACCAACGCAACCTGCGGGCAAACTATCTCTGGGTGACAGAATGCCATCGGGCAGTGTGCAAATGAGCCAGCGCCGCGGAAATCGAATGAAAGCGGTGCTGCCCGTAAGGATTAAGGGCAAGGACAGCACCGGAAAAGCTTTTGACGAACTGGCGCATACCTTGGATGTCACGGCCACTGGGGCGCGGTTGGGTTCGGTTCGCCGCGAATTGAATACGCTCGATGAGATTACGGTTTTCTACCGCCAGCGGAAATTGCAGTTCCGCGTGGTCTGGACCAAGAGAATGAAAGGCACGTCTGAATTTCAGGTCGGACTGCAGGCGGTAGCGAACGACAAAGAAGCATGGGGAATGACTCTCGAGCAGCAAAACGCTCCCGAGCCGCCGATGGCGAGTTCTCACGCTTCTGGGGTCGCGTAAAAAAGGGATCGCAGGAAGAAATAGAAAGAAAAGGGGAGAGTATGGGCAACGCATTCCGCAATCTTTGGTTAGATGAACAGGGTCAGGACGTCGCCGAGTACTCGGTCATGTTGGCGGTAATCCTTGTCATCGTCGTGGGCACGGTCCGGCTGATTGGTTCCAACGCGAGCAACGTGTTCTCGCAAGTCGGCAGCGCGATTCAGTAACAGCAGTATTTAGCAAAAGTTCGTGTCGAGTATGTCCCTGGCCAGCGGCTCTTCGGGCTCGCTGGCCATTTTCGCGCCGCCCGCCAAGTATCCAGTTACTCTCGTCACTTGCTCCGCCAACGCCTTCCGCTGTGCAATCTTTATATGAGTCGCATCTTTGGTTTTCTCACACTGCTGATTGGATTGGGCGTCGGTCTCTACTTCTACGCCCACCAGGCGCAAAGCGCTTCTGCCGCTGCCGGCGCCAACAATCCCAGGGCCGCAGTCGACGTTGTCGGTGTACGTTCCGATCTCATGACCATCGCCCAAGCTGAACGTGGCAATTTTGCTCTCGAAGGAAAATACGCCTCGCTCGATGAACTGATCTCAAGCAAGTCTCTCAGCGTCGCCCGCCAACGCCCTCCGTATAGCTATAGCGTTGAAACCAGCGCCACAGGATTTCGCGTCGTCGCCACGCGTTCCGGGGGAAACACTTCGGGCACACCCGCAGAATTGTCGGTCGACGAGAACATGGTTTTCCAGGCCTCCGAGTAGTAATTCGGAGCCGCTCTGGACAATTCCGCGTACGGTAGCGTACAGCTTCGGCTGTATTTATCCCCACCACCAAAAGTGTAGGGTCAAAGCAGGACCTGCTTCGCACTCACTCTAGTGCCTGGTAGATTCAGAGGTGTCGACCGTGGAACGTGAGACGGAAGAAGCCGAATTGTCGCGTCTCGTCAGAGAGCAAAGTAGGACGCGGCAGGACGAGGTCTTTGGAGGTTTGACCTCGGACGAACGGGCTGCGTACGACAAGAGGGAAAAACGTCTCCACGAGCTGCGGCGCCGGATATTCCGGAGAGACAGACTGCTCAGACGGACTTGGGTCGCATGACACCGACAGTAGCATCCTCTAGCTTCACGAAAAAGGATCCTGGCCCATTCGCCCTTGAAACTCTCCGCTAGTCAGTCTCTGCTATCCATTTCTTCTTCTGCTGTTCGATCACCTTGTAGCAATTGCAAGAAGTTTCCTCAAGCTTCTCACGATTTACGATGGTCACATTCCCTCGCGAGTAGAGAATTAACCCTCCTTTCTGCAGAGCAGACGCGGCCACCGTCACACTGGCCCGGCGCGTGCCAAGCATCTGCGCCAGAAACTCCTGGGTGAGAGGAAGTTGGGTATGGCCAATCCGGTCCTGACTCATTAGGAGCCATCTCGCCAGCCGTTCCACGACCTCGTGCAGACGATTGCAAGCGGCGAGTTGCGTGGACTGCATGGCAAGAATCATTGAAAACTGCTGAAGCTGCCTTACCAGTACTGGGCAGTGACGCATCACTTTGAGCAGCGTGGTCACATCGACCCGGTACGCCGTTCCGTCGGCCTGGGTCACGACCCTCAACCCGCTGGTCTTGAATCCGAAGATGACGGGCAGACCAACGAAGCCCTCTTTCCCGATGAGCCCCACTTCAACGGTTTTCCCATCCGGCTGCGTCGTCAGCACCGAGCCGAGGCCATTGTTCAGGAAATATCCGGACTTGATCGTCTCCCCGGACTCGTGCATCACTTGATGAAGCTTCAGGCGCACAAATTCCAGTGCGGGAAAAAGTTGAGCGCTTTCCTTCTGTGGAAGAGTTCTTAGAATAAGATTTCCGATTTCTCTTCCGTCATCATCTTCGTTGTCTGGCGATGGACTGACGATCTTCTGCGAACGACCAGCGGAAATTTTGGCCAAACTGCTCCTTTGCACAGCGAACCTTGTCTACCTTCGCAAGGAACCCTTGCCAGAGCAGCCCACGGCGGAACGATGCTTGAACAGACGGTGACACCGTACACTTTTCTTTGCCCGTTGTATGTCCGCCACAGTACCGATGTATAGCTCCCATCGTGCAGACGGCATCGTCGTATCGGCTCAGAGGGAAGCTTAGATTTTGAACGCGTGGAGAGAATTACTGGCCAGCAGCTTTGTCGAGCTTGCTCGCCATTTTCACACCGCTGAGTCCGTCGACGTATTTCGCGATGCCGTGATACAGGGATTCGGCAATCCGCTGGCGGTACTCGCTGGTTTCCAGGCGGTGCTCGTCGCCTGGGTTCGACACGAAGGAGATCTCAGCCAGAATCGATGGCATATTCGCGCCAATCAGCACGATAAACGGCGCCTTCTTTACGCCGCGGTTCCGGATCCCCGGACTCTTCGCCGCCAACCCGCTGTGCAGTGACTCCTGCACGTCTCCGGCAAACTCGCGGGACTCTTCGATCTTTTCCTTTAGCGCGATCTTCTTCACCAGGTCCTGCAGTTCGTAGATCGACTTCTCCGACACCGCATTCTCGCGTGCCGCCACTTCCAGCGCTTCTGGAGACGAAGTGAAATTCAGGTAGTAAGTCTCCACTCCGCGCGCCTCAGCGTCGTGGCTCGAGTTTGCGTGGATCGAGATGAACAAGTCCGCCCGCTGCTGGTTCGCGATCGCCGTCCGCGTTTCCAGAGGAATGAACGTATCGTTCTTCCGCGTATAGACGACTTCCGCTCCCAGCCGCGTCTCCAGCATCTTGCCCAGCCGCCGTCCCACTTCCAACACCAGATCTTTCTCTTCCAGTCCATTCGGACCGATGGTCCCTGTATCGTGGCCTCCGTGCCCGGGATCGATCACAATTTTCCCGATCTTCAACCCGAGGGCGCGAATCAGCGAGCGGTCGCCGCTGGCGGTCGGCCGAGCCTCACGCGCATCCAGATCTGAACTCTTTCGGCTCGAAGCAATTCGTGACGAAGATTTGGCCGCGGGACGACTCGGAGCATGCGTCTCCGCAGATTGGACCGGTGTCTCGTCGTCATCGTCGTTGTCGACGATCACTTTCGTCGGAGCCGGAGTTTCCCGGGTAGCATCAATTTTCTTCGGTAGATCGGGCAGACCCCGCTTCGCCGTAGTGGCGCCCCTCGCCACAATCTTGGTGTCATCACCCACATCTTGTGTAGTAACCGGCGCCTTCCCGGCCTGCGCCTTTAACGATTCCTTCGGCGCCGCAAGCGTGGCGGACGAGTCATCTTCGCTGGCCGTTTCCGAATCAGACTTCGACCCTGCCTTTGGAGGAGCCTCTACATCGCTCGCCGCGACTTCTTCCCTGGTCAGCTTCGGACGCGCGCCCTTTGCATTGTTCTTGCCGTGGATATCGATAATCAGCCGGTAGGGATTCGGCAGCAGAAACGCGTCATAGTCCGAGAGATCGGCAACTTCGAGCACCACTCGCGTACGTCCCGGCTGAAATTGCGCGACCCGAATCTTCTTCAGGAACCCATCGTCCACATCAAAGCTCTTGCCCACCAGCGTCGATGCCAGCTTCGTATCGCGCAGATCAAAGAAGATGCGATCCGGATTCGGTAGCCGCTGCGAACCAAACTTGATCTCGCTCTCCAGATCGATCGCCACACGTGTGTAATCCGGAGTCGACCAGTGCCGGATTGCTGTCACCCGCGGCACATGTCCAGATTGGCGATCCGTTGCCGCGGGAGCCGAAGCGTTGGCGCGAGTGTCCGCATCCTTGCTTGCCGGATCCTTCGACACCTCATCCTTAGTAGCAGGAACCGCAGCATTGAGCCCTACGCTGGATGCTGCATCGGCCGTAGTCTTGGATTTTCCCGAACTCTTAGCCGCGATCTCCTTGCCGGGCTTCTTCTTGGCCTCCGCCTGCTTCTCGTCCTCGTCGCGTTGCAGCTCGGCGATCGCCTGCTGCGCGTCTGGCACCAACCGGTTATGCGGATACCTCAACAGAAACTCGTCAAACACCGTGCGAGCCTGTTCCGCATCATTCAGATCATCTTTATAGATTTCGCCGATGGTGAAGAGCGCGTCGCAGCGATACCTGCTGCCGGGATATTCCTTGCGCAGGAACCTGTATTGCGAAATTGCCTCTTTAAGGATCTTGTCATCATCGAAGTGCCGCCCCATCTCGACCAGCGTTTCGGCCACCGCTACTACGCTGGGATCGGCCTTGGTCGAAGTCGGCGCGCCGTAATAGACGTTCCTGTAGGCATTGATGACGCGCTGGTAGTCGCGGCGGCTGCGTTCCGTCGTAGGACGTCCGTTTAGCGCTTCCCGCATCCGATCGGCGGCGGCATAACGGTCCTTCGCCCACGCTTCCCCGTGACGCGCGCGGGCGTACGCCGGCACTCCAGGAAGCGCCGCCAACAGCAGCACCGCTCCCCAGCCCAACCTACGCTGGCTTAATTTCATTTCCAAAGTCGCCGGTCCGTTACTGTCAAGATCCGTCGTTGCAGTTGAACTGCCTGGGTACCTGAGAGATTTTAAATATTACTTGTTGCTACCTAACTTGGGTGCCCCATTTCCGGCCGATTTTGCCCGAAGTGGGGGTTTCCCTCCCCGCCACCAAATTCTAGTAGAACAGATGCCGCCAACCTAGTCCGTGTTGCTGATGTAAAGCACGCCCCGCGCATCCCGTTGAACGTGCACGGGATCGTGAGACGCCGTCGCGGGCGCAAGATCCGATCCCCCGTAATACAAGTTCGTAATCCTTCGCACATATTTCTGCGTTTCGGCGTAGTGCGGAACACCGGCACTCCGCGCCACCGCGCCCGACCCCGCGTTATATGCCGCCAGGGTTAAATTCACGTCGCCGTTGTAGTTCTCCAGAAGCTGCTTCAGATGCCGGACGCCGGCATCCACATTCTGTTGGGGATCAAACGGATTCTTCACATTCAGCGACCGCGCCGTCGATGGCATCAGCTGCATCAGCCCCATCGCACCCTTGCGCGAAACCGCGTTCGAATTGAAATTGGACTCCACCTTCACGACCGCCCGCACCAGGTTTGGATCCACATTGTGGCGGGCCGCCGCCATCACGATCGAGGCGTCAATTTCATCCTGCGTAGCCTGATGTCCGCGGGCATTCGCGGCGAGGATTTTTGCATTCGCCGACTGCTGCGAATCATGCCCAAAATACTGGCTGATCTCTGCTGCCGCCGATCGTGCGGCCTGCATCGATGCCGTACTCACGGACGGCACCGGCTTCCATCGGTTTTCCTTCGTGCTCCAATACACCAGGCCCGAACGCTTCGGCTGCGCAGCTTGTGCTTGCCGCCCGCGCACCGGCGAGTCTTCCTCGTTTACATAAACCTTGCGGCCGTTCTCATCGGTGGTAGTGATTCCCTGCGTGCGGCCGTCGCCTTCGGCAGCCCACACCGCTGGCGTCATGAATGAAAAGGAGATCGCGATTGCCGTAGTGGCCGTCAGCATCAATGCGAGTTGCAGGCGCTTTCGCATATCCGGGTAGTCCTCGTTAACCAAAACCCTCACTAGGAAGGCGTTAGACAGACTGAGCCCTTCCTGCCTCTACCCGGAACCTGACGGAGAACATCAACCAGAGTAGGTCGATTATAGGCGGGGGTCCGGGACGCGGCAATCTCTCCGAAGGGTGTAGAACCAGCGGAGTAATTTTCCGCAAGCACTTGAAATCATGCCCATTAGATCATCCCAAGATTCGCAACAGAAATGTCGGAGGTAACCAAAGAAGCGGTTACCAATATCCGCGGAGAAAGCCCCGAAGGGGCGGCATCCATTAGCCCAGGACGTAAGTCCTGGGTAGACGAAAAGAATGGAACAGAGTTCCGTAGGAACGGCACCCAAGGATCTAAAACGCGCATCGCCAAACCTGACCCCTGACCCCTGACCCCTGACCCACTATTCACTACTCACTGCTCACTGCTCCCGTCACTTCTCCAACGCCGTAGCAAACGCATCCAGCGACAACGACCGCAACAAGTTCCTCCGCATCCCGCGCTCCACTTCGGCCAGACGGTCCGACGCCGTCGTGATCCAAGCAAAATCCGCCGACTCCGCCAACCGCTTCAACTCCGTCGTAATATCCGTATTCCGGATCAACTCCGGCGCACCCGACTCAATAAACACCAGATCCCGCAGCAGCGAATAAAGCGTCCGGATCAGCGCCTCGGTCTTCGCGCGCCCCTCCGCGCCCGGGCGGTACGACTCCGTAATCTTGAACAGTTCACTGTGCTCCCCGCCCCGCAACGCCGAATTCAGGATGACCATCGCGTGATCCCGGGCCGCGATGTACGCCTCCAAGTCGAAGCCACGAGCCCTTCCTACCGCACCCTCGCTCAACCGCGCCACCAGCGCCCGATGCGCCGGCTTCCACTCCGGATGATGCTTCGCTAGATCTTTCTCAATCTCGTCAGCGGCCAGCGCGCCCAACGTAAATACCATCGACCGCGATCGGATCGTCGCCAGCAGTTCCCCCGGATTTTCCGTCAGCAAGAAAATCGTCGCGAACTCTGGAGGCTCCTCCAGCACTTTCAGCAGCGAATTCGCCGCCTCTTTCATAAATGCCGAGTCGGTAAAGATGTAAACCCGTTCCCTGCCCTCGCCCGGACGGTAATAAATGGTCTCAATCACCCGCCGCACTTGATCCACCTTAATCATCATCTGCGGAGGATCCGGCGGAATGACCAGCACATCAGGATGCGTCTGCACAAACAACCGCGTTTCCTTCTTATCCGTCTCGCGCAAATTCTCGCGCGCCTCCACGGCCTCGGCAAATCGCGCATCAAGATCCGCAGCCTGGGCAATGCGAGTACAGTTGGCGCAAGTCCCGCAGAAATCGGGCAGCCCGTCGGTCGTAGTCGGATTCAGGCAATTAAGTGTCTGCGCCAGCATGAGAGCGAGCGTGTACTTCCCCGACCCTTGCCCGCCAGCCAGTACAACCGCGTGGGGAAAATGATCGCGCGCCAGCATGTCCCGCAGCCGATGAACAATTTCAGAATTTCCGTGAAAATCAGAAAACATCCCTAACCCCTGTCATCCCACATTTGACGAACGAATGTCACCCCTAAGCTCTGTCATCCTGAGCGAAGCGAAGGACCCATGCAAATGTCAGTCGCTCGAGGCTCCCAAGGAGTTTTTAGCACTGCTCCATTATTCTCAACAAACGAGCGACTAGCCAAGCTGTGATTTCCCCTGTGTCCCTCTGTGCCCCCTGTGGTGAAAGGTTTTTCAGACGCTAACGGTGCCCAAAGACCATCAGCAGAAAGATAGCTCCTCCAAGCCCCACCGGAACTCCAACTCCAAACGCCACAGCCCTCACGCCAGAAACCCACCGCTCCCGAACCGCCCGCAAAGCCAGATAACTCATGACGGGAAGATTCGCCAAAACCGCAGTCACCACTCCAGGCGTGTAACTCCGAAACAACAACGTCGCCGGCACATGAGGGACGAACACATTCACCAGCATCGCCACGATACCGCCAAACAGCAGATAAGCCCAGACACTGCGTGGCCCCTCTCGTTCGCTGAGATAAGTCACAGCAAACGCCGCAATCACAAGCGCGATCAGCACGACCCGAACCAGCAATGCTCCCGGAGGATGCATCGGCAACTGGCCCGCATGCTGCGACGCCCAACCCGGCATCCAAACCGCTTCTTCCCCGTTATGCAGCGTGACGGCGATCGGAAACAGCCACTGCAGTTTCTTGAAACTCATCACGGGAGCTACCGAAAAACCGACCAGCGCAGCGGAGTTCCACCTCCACCGTTCCCTCGCATCTCCAACGCGTTTTTCTCCACTCGAGGCTCAACTTTCTTCCCATTGACCTCGACTCGGGAAATTCTCTTCGCATCCTCCGGCGAGAGCTTGAAACGAACGCTATACGAATCCCGCTTGCCCGGGTCATACCAACCTTCGTATCCGCGCTCCGACTTCACAACACCCAGCAAAGACGATTCGAAACGGAAAGATTCGAGCGGAATCTTCGGCGCCAGAACGACGCCCGACTCAGTAAACTCCAGTCCCATCAGTTTCGACAGCGCATACAGCGGACACGCATGCGTGTGCATATTGAGAACCGGAAAATCCGTCCACCCAAAAGGTTTCCCTCCGGTCGTAGCTCCTGGATGTGCGCTCAACGCGGAATTCAGCACATCCGGTCCGCTCCAAGTGCCGTACCAAATCTCGGGATAAACCTCCGCGTGCCGTGCAAAAGAATTCTTCTTCCACTCGTCCCACGCCATCGCGCCATCGACCCCGGCCAGCGCCCAAATCAGAGTTTGATTCAGCGAGGGCCAGACACCGCCGTTGACCTGGGTTCCCGGATCAGAATGCCAAGCTCCACGCTGCGTCTGATCCGGACCTGCGGTCAGTTGGATCGCTCCGATCGGAGATACTTGCCGCAACTCCCGATCAATACTCTGGACGAGAGTGCGCGTCTGCTCCTCACTCGGGATTCCCGAGATCAGTGTCCACGGTTGCGGCTCGATCCACATGCACTTCTCGCCTAGCCACCCGTTGGCCGGCCCCATCCACGCGCGTCGAAACCATTTCCCGCCCCACTGCCCCCGCACCGCCTTTCGATGTTCTTCCGCTTTCTGACGGATCGGCAAAGTAACTAAATCCTTCTCACCCGAATACGCCAGCATCCGTGCGTAGTAATCGAAAACGTATGCCGCCATGGCGGAGTTCAGCACGCTCTCGCCTTTCTCCACGACTTCCTTCGACTCAGCCTGCGTCGTCCAGGCATTCACCAGCGCGTCATTCCAATCGTCCTGCAGCATTCGCATCAGCCCATGTTCGCCGGTTCGGACATCGTCGATCTGATGCCGGTAGCAACGTGCCAGCAAATTCCGCACGGACTCGCGCCCCGGATTCTTTCCGTACATCGTCACCACATCCGAGTTCAGAAACGCCGCGTCGCGGGTCGCCAGCACGTATTCGCTGACCGCCCAGATCAACCACATCGGCATGTCACTGGATTTGTCACTGGTCGTCGGCATCGGCATTCCGTGGCCCACAATGCCGTAAGGAATCGAACCATCCAGCCGCACTTCACTGAGCGTGTAGCGCAAAACTTCCTTCACGAGATCGGGATCGCTGAACAGGAATGGCAACGCATGCTGTAGCGGATCGCGCGCCGCCCCCTGAAATCCCATCACGTACTGATAAATGCTCGCCTGCGAAACAATATGCTGCTTGAAGAAATCGTCGTAGGTAAAACCGCTTCGCAGGTAGTAATGATTCCACGTAACTTCGCGCTCGACCCACGGTTCTTCCGGCGTGCTGAATCGCAGTCCATGATTCTTCCATTGAGCACAAGAATCTCGCAGGGCTCTTTCCGCACTCTTCCTGTATTTCGTGGCGAGAAGATATAGGTCGGTGTCCATCAATCGGTAGCCGTGGAGGAAAGTCAGCGTCCGGCTTTCTCCAGGCTTAAGTAAAAACTTCCGTTCGAGCAGCAGGCCGCACTCCGGTCCGCTTTGTGTAAGGTCGCCGTCCAACTCTTTTTCAATTCCCGCCGGATGACTCGTGCCACCAGATCCAAAAAACTCTTTCGCGTTCGTAGTCATTCCACTTACGGCAGCATCCAGAGAGATCAGAAACGTGCGTGGAGGATTGAAATCGTCGAAACGCGCGCGTGTCGACGCCATCGAATCGGGCGCCGTCAGAAATACATTCGGACTTTTCTCGAAAGAAGCGACTACCCCTTGAAATCGCTGCTCCGCCGCCGGATCGGGTCCGAGAAACTCCTTCGCTTCCAGCAAACCTGAGAAGGCATTGGGAGGCAAGCTACTCTCAAATCCACCCGAACCCTCGGCAACCGAGCGAACATGATGCTTGAAGCGCGTCCCAAAATCCCGCCTCGATTCGTGCAATCCCTTGCCCGCGAACATCTCGAAAAATGCTCGGAACGAAAACTGATAAACCTGGCATCCCCAATATTCGATCCACCGCAAGTTCGCTTCGGCCGCACCGCTATTGGTGACAGCGACCTGCGAGATCAGTACCGGATCATCACCGAACGGCGCAAAAATCGTTTGATCCACGGCGTATCCGTATCCAGCAACCTTCTTCCGGAAATATCCGATCCCAAACACGCGCTCAAAGCTGTCCGCATTCCCCGGATAAAACGTGCTCAGCGTCTTCGTTCCGTCGGTCAGGTATCCAAACCCTCCGCCGAAATAGCCGCGCTCCGGTGCATAGTCGTTGAGAAACTTCGGAGCACCTTCATCTTGACGCACGCGAACATGTCCGTAGTTCGACGCGATCGCCACAATTCGATCGTTGCCTACCTGATGAATATGTTCAGTCGCGCTCAGGATTCCCGGATTTACTTCAGTCACTGCCTTTGGATCTTTGGTCTGATCGCATGTGTAGTGGAATGCGGGCAGCCCAAACTCATCCTGAATCCATTCGCCAAAATATCCCGACCCGTAAGCCTTCGCCGCATTTGACCCGGCTGCCACACGACCAAAATTCCGCGACGCATTCCCCACCGCCCCAGACGCGGCTTTTGCCGCTGCAACCGTCAAAGCCGCGGTCTCCAGAAATTTTCTCCGGCTAACGGACATTCTGGCCTCGCCGGGCAGCGTTCATCAGCCCCGTCTTATGCGCAACAATCTCGACGATCTTGGCATGCGTCTGCGCCGGAGTTCCGCGCGCATCAATCGTCACAACTCGCCCCGGCTCGCGCTTTGCAATCGCGACGTACCCTTCATGCACGCGAATAAAGAACGACCGCTTCTCCCGCTCAAACCGGTTCTCGTCATGCCCGCGTGCCACACTCTTCGAATCACGCTCATTGCGACGCCGCGCCCGGCTCACACTCGCATGCGGATCCGAATCCAGCAGCAGCGTCAAATCCGGCTGCAAATTCCCGCACAACACCCGATGCAACTCCCGCACCGCATCGCTTCCCAGCCGCCGGCCACTTCCCTGATAAGCCTCCGTCGAGTCGGTGAACCGGTCGCACAGCACGATTGCGCCCGCCGCCATCCCCGGTTCGATGACCTCTGCAATATGCTGCGCCCGCGAGGCGAACATCAACGCCATCTCTGCCAGCGGATCCAGCCCCGCCGTCCCCGAATCGAGCAACACTCTCCGAATCTTCTCCCCAGTCGCCGTCCCTCCGGGTTCGCGGGTCTCGACAACGTCATATCCCGCCTCGCGCAGCGCGGCCGCGAGCTTCCGCATCTGCGTGCTCTTGCCCGTCCCGTCGAGCCCTTCAAATGTGATGAATTTTCCGCGCCGTGACATCTGCGGAATGATATCAGCGGGAGAACCCTCAGTTTGAATTTCCTAACCACGCAGAAAGAAAAAGCCGCGCCGCTCCCTTCGTGATCCTTCGCGTCCTTCGTGGTGAATGGTTTTCCCGACCCCACCGATGACCTCTCTCCCGCTGTACGCTCCCACTATCCCGCTGCTATAGTTTTTGTACCGACTTCAACTGTGGGATAGTTTTTTTCGCCAACGACTAAGGGGGAAAATGAAAGTCTCGAAAGTCCTGGGGATTCTCTGTGTCGCAATCTGCTCAATTTCCAGTTGGTGCGCGAACGCGCCCACCATCACCATCTCCGTGGACGCCACCCACGCTCCCCGCAAAATCTTCCACGCCTCGCTGAAGATTCCCGCTGCCGCCGGCGACCTTACTCTCTACTATCCGAAGTGGATTCCCGGCGAACACGCCCCTGACGGTCCCGTCACCGACCTCGCTGGCCTCTTCTTCAAAGCCAACGGCAAGACTCTGAAATGGCGCCGCGACACTCTCGACGGATTCACCATCCATGTCGAAGTTCCCTCCGGCGTCAACGAGGTCGACGCCGAACTCGACTTCCTCTCTCCAGCCACCTTCGAAGGCGGATTTTCCGCCGGCTCTTCCGCCACTGACAAACTCGCCATCATCAGTTGGAATCAGGTTCTTCTCTATCCCAAAGGCTATAAGTCCGACGACATCAACTATGTCGCCAGCCTGAAAATTCCCGACGGATGGAAATTTGGCACCCCGCTTCCCATCTCCAACCAGAGCGGCGACGAGATTCACTTCGCTCCCGCTTCCCTCACCACTCTCGTCGACTCACCCGTCATCACCGGAGAATTTCTGAAGGTCGTCCCGCTTGCGCAAGATCCTCCCACCGAGATGGATATCGCCGCCGACAGCGCCGCCGCGCTCGATGCCCCGCAAGAAGCCTGGGATCACTACAAGAATCTCGTCGATCAAGCGCAGAAACTTTTCGGCGCGCACCACTACCGCGATTACCACTTTCTCTACACGCTGAGCGACCACGTCGCCCACTTCGGACTCGAGCACCACGAATCTGACGACAGCCGCGTCGATGAACGCGCCCTCGTCGACGATACTTCCCGCAAAATGTCAGCGAGTCTGCTGCCCCACGAGTACGTTCACTCCTGGAACGGAAAATACCGTCGCCCCGCCGATCTAGCCACGCCCGACTACGAGCAGCCCATGCAAGACGATCTGCTCTGGGTCTATGAAGGCCTCACGAATTATCTCGGATTCGTGCTCACCGCCCGCAGCGGCCTGCTCACCAACGATCAGGATCGCGACGATCTTGCACTCACCGCTGCGCGTCTCGATCACTTGCCCGGGCGCACCTGGCGCAACCTGCAGGACACCGCCGATGCCGCTCCGCAACTTTATTTCACACCGCAAGCCTGGTACTCATGGCGCCGCGGCACCGATTTCTACGATGAAGACACGCTCAACTGGCTTTGGGTCGATGTCATCATCCGCCAGCAGAGCAAGGGAACGAAATCGATCGACGATTTCTGCCACCTCTTTCACGGCGCGCCGAGCACCGGCCCCGCGCTCAAGACTTATACCTTCGACGATGTCGTCAGCGCGCTCAATCAAGTCGTCGCCTACGACTGGCGCGGCTTCTGGACCGAGCGTCTCACTAACCACGGTCCTGGCGCGCCCCTTGGCGGCATCGAAGGCAGCGGATGGAAGCTCACCTACGACGAGACCCCGTCCGAAATGCTGAGCAACGCGGCGGGAATGTATCACGTCGTTCCCGCCGGAGGCGCGCTTGGTCTCGACCTCCGCGACGACGGGGGCGTCACCGACACGATCGAAGGTGAGATCGCCGCCAAAGCCGGCATCGGACCGGGCATGAGAGTCGTTGCCGTCAACGGCCGCAAGTTTTCTCCAGAAATTCTTCGCGACGCGATCAAATCCGCAAAAACCAGCTCGGCGCCGATCGAGCTGCTCGTTGAAAACGCCGACTATTACAAGACCTACAAACTCGACTACCACGGCGGCGAAATGTACCCGCACTTAGTCCGCGACGCCTCAAAACCAGATCTGCTAACCGAAATTCTGAAAGCAAAGTGAGCAATCTCTGCAAAACGCGCCCGAAGCAGCGCATGTCATCCTGGCGCATGTCATCCTGAGGAGGGCGCCAGCCCTCCGAAGGACCCTACGACATCATCCGCACCGATGCAGTCGACAGGACATCCACGCAGCACGCAGCGTACTCACTCCCATCCACATCATCAAAGCTTGCCTCCGACGTAGGGTCCCTCACGCCGGCTTCGCCGCCGCTCAGGATAACAACGCTCCAGTGAAGTCCCGATACGGAACCCTCTCCTTGAATACGTGACATCCGTCACTGACATGAGCAAGAAAAATCGGCAACCTCCGCCTATGCCCAAGCTCTACTACGTCTACATCCTCGCCAGTCAGCGACGCGTCCTGTATATCAGAATGACAGGTATATCGAACAGCGCGTCTTCCAGCACAAGACGCACCTCTTCGGTGGATTCACAGCCCAATACAACGTAACGACGCTTGTTTATTTCGAACGGTATGGCTCACCATTGACCGCAATCCGACGAGAAAAGGAATTGAAAGCCTGGCGCAGGGAAGAAAAGTTAAAGCTGATCGAATCGACCAACCCGAAATGGAAAGACCTGAGCTACGGATGGTATCAACGCCACCGATACCAACCCGATGCTGCGAATTCGATTGCTTAACTACACGCAATGTCATCCTGAGGAGGGCGCAAGCCCTCCGAAGGACCCTACGAAGCTATCCCAACCGATGAAGTCGCCGAGACCGCCGCACAGCACGCAGCGTGCGCATTCCCATCCACTTCACCAAACCCTTCCGCCAACCTTAGTCCCTCAGGCACCGCGTCACCAAAACACCC
>Ga0209624_10001692_pt1 | contig 17071 bp, 26 predicted proteins | sample JacPinW_OM2H0_O1_FD_188565 | JGI IMG/M metagenome (GOLD analysis project Ga0209624, IMG submission 188565) | Forest soil microbial communities from Algoma, Ontario, Canada - Jack Pine, Ontario site 1_JW_OM2H0_O1 (SPAdes) (version 2) | ecosystem: Environmental > Terrestrial > Soil > Boreal...
GGCCTCGCGCAGCGCCGAGGCAGCCAAAGAGATCAAGACCCTGATCCAAGACTCGGTGGGCAAAGTGACCGAGGGCACCAAGCTGGTGGATGAGTCCGGCAAGGCGCTCGCGGAGATCGTGGTGCGGGTGAAGAAAGTGACCGATGTGATGGCGGAGATCGCGAGCTCGAGCCGCGAGCAGGCCTCAGGGATCGAGCAGGTCAACAAGGCGATCACGATGATGGACGATGTGACGCAGCAGAACGCCGCGTTGGTGGAAGAGGCCTCTGCGGCGGCGCAGGCGCTGACCGAACAGGCCTCGAGCCTGACGCAGCTGATTGCCCGCTACAAGGTCGGGGAAGGTGCCGATGAGGCCCATCGCGCCCCGGCCGCCCCAGCCCGCCCCAAACCGGTCGCTTCGGCCTTAGGCACGGAGCGGCGCGCGCCGACTCGGCCCCTGACAGGCAAGAAGCGGCCCATGCCGGTCGCCGCTGCCGCCAACGGCGCCGCTGCCGAAGAATGGAAGGACTTCTAATCGCCATGGAAGGACTTCTAATCGCCGATGCCCGGTTGATTGCCGATACCCGGCACGGGAATCATCCGATTCCCGTGCCGGGCCTGAAGGCAAACGCCACGACCACGGCTGCGAGCAGCAGCACAAACGACACGGCGTAGTTCCAGGCCATGCTTTCCTTCAGGTAGGTGATGGCGAAGATAATGAATACGGCCACCGTAATCGCCTCCTGAACGATCTTGAGCTGGAAGCCCGTGAACGTGCCGAAGCCGATGCGATTGGCGGGTACGGCCAAGCAATACTCCAGCAGGGCGATGAGCCAGGAGACCAGAATGGCCTTCCACATCGGCCATGCGTGACCGTATTTAAGGTGCCCGTACCAGGCGAAGGTCATGAATACGTTGGAACAGAACAATAGTACGATGGTCTTCATTTCTCTCTCATCGGGGCTGACGGATTTCCAATCAAAATTGCGTGCTGCATAGCAGCAATTACCTTGACACTCGGGCGGCCGGTTCCTACAATCGCCGGCCTTTGCCTTAAGGGCACTCTTGCGGGGCACGCGCTCCGCTAATTTTAGTCATTGATTCACGCCGCTCTCCAAGACTGTTGCGGCTTCTAAAGGTATTTATGGCGACGACGACTCAATTAATTCGCACCGGCCGGAATGAGCCTGCCTGGAAATCCAAGGTTCCGGCACTGGCCTCGTCGCCGCAGAAGCGCGGCGTGTGCACGCGCGTGTACACGACCACGCCGAAGAAGCCGAACTCCGCGCTGCGTAAAGTCTGCCGCGTCCGCCTGACCAATGGATACGAGGTCTCGAGCTATATCGGCGGCGAAGGCCACAATTTACAGGAACACTCGGTGGTCTTGATCCGCGGCGGCCGCGTCAAGGATCTCCCCGGTGTCCGCTACCACACGGTGCGCGGCGCGCTCGATTGCGCCGGCGTCAGCGATCGCCGGCAAGGCCGGTCCAAGTACGGCGCCAAACGGCCCAAGAAATAAAGGTTCTCCATGTCCCGCAGAGCAGCAGCCCCCCATCGCACCATTCTTCCGGACCCCAAGTTCGGCAACGATATGTTGGCTAAATTCATCAATATGGTCATGGAGCGCGGCAAGAAGTCCGCAGCCGAGAAGATCGTCTACGGTGCCATCGACCGCATCGGCGACAAGAGCGGCCGGGCCGGCGGCGAGGCGATTGCTGTGTTGCAGCAGGCGCTCGACAATGTCAAGCCCGTGGTCGAGGTCAAGTCCCGCCGCGTCGGCGGCGCGACCTACCAGGTGCCCGTCGAAGTCCGCGCCAACCGCCGCCAGACGCTCGCCATGCGTTGGGTCATCGAGGCGGCCACCGCCCGCAGCGAGAAGTCCATGGCGCATCGCCTTGCGGCCGAACTCATGGAGGCCGCGGAGAATCGCGGCGCCGCGGTTCGCAAGCGCGAAGATACTCACCGCATGGCCGAGGCCAACAAGGCGTTCGCGCACTATCGTTGGTAGCGCCGCGACGGCTGGTATTTCGCCGCTCAGGACCTATATAGAGAGATAGATTGGGCGACCATGGGGTCGCCTGAGTTTTTTTAATCGGATGCTCGCGCAGCGAGCACCTAACGGACGGGGTCGCTTCGACCCCGTTGAGGGTTGCGCGCAGCGCATGGCAAGAACTACGCCCATCGAGCGATACCGGAATATCGGTATTTCCGCTCACATCGACGCGGGGAAGACCACCGCGACGGAGCGTATTCTTTTCTATACCGGCGTGTCGCACAAAATCGGCGAGGTGCACGACGGGGCGGCCGTCATGGACTACATGGAACAGGAGCAGGAGCGCGGCATCACCATCACCGCCGCGGCCACGACCTGCTTCTGGAAGGGCATGGACAAGAGCTTCCCCGAGCACCGGATCAACATCATCGATACGCCGGGACACGTCGATTTCACCATCGAAGTGGAGCGCTCTTTGCGCGTGCTGGATTCGGCGATCGCGGTTTACTGCGCCGTGTCGGGCGTGCAGCCGCAATCCGAAACGGTCTGGCGCCAGATGAACAAGTACGGCGTCCCGCGCGTGGCCTTCGTCAACAAGATGGACCGGGCCGGCGCGAACTTCCTGCGCTGCGTGGAGCAGATCCGCACGCGGCTGCGCGGCAATCCCGTGCCGATTCAACTGCCCATCGGCGCCGAAGACGGCTTCATCGGGGTGGTCGACCTCGTCAAGATGAAGTCGATTTGGTGGGACGACGAAACCCAGGGCATGAAGTTCGAATATCGGGAGATCCCGCCCGGCATGCTCAAGGAGTGCGAGCAATGGCGCGCCAAGATGATCGAGGCCGCCGCCGAGGGCAACGAGAGCCTGCTCAACAAGTATCTCGAAGGCACTGAACTCTCGGATACCGAGATCAAGCAAGGATTGCGCGCGCGCGCGCTCAAGAACGAAGTGTGCCTGGTGACCTGCGGTTCGGCCTTCAAGAACAAGGGTGTGCAGGCCGTGCTCGACGCCGTCGTCGAATACATGCCATCGCCCCAGGACGTGCCGCCGGTGAAGGGCCAGAGCGAGAAAGGCGAGCCCATGACGCGCAAGGCGGACGACAGTGAGCCGTTCTCCGCATTGGCGTTCAAGATCCTGAACGACCCCTTCGTGGGCAACCTGACCTTCTTCCGGGTCTATTCGGGCACGTTGAACTCGGGCGATCAGGTGTACGTGCCGAACCGCAGCCGCACCGAGCGCATCGGGCGCCTGCTCCAGATGCATGCCAGCGAGCGCTCGGAAATCAAGGAAGTCCGCGCCGGCGATATCGCGGCGGCGGTCGGCTTGAAGGACGTGACCACGGGCGACACGCTGTCGGATCCCCAGAAGGTCATCATCCTCGAGAAGATGGAGTTCCCGGAGCCCGTGATTTCGGTGGCGGTGGAACCCAAGACCAAGGTCGACCAGGAGAAAATGGGCATCGCCCTGCAGCGCCTGGCGAAGGAAGATCCCTCGTTTCGCGTGCACACGGATCAAGAGTCCGGTCAGACCATCATTTCCGGCATGGGCGAGCTGCACCTCGAAATCATCGTCGACCGCATGAAGCGCGAGTTCAAGGTCGACGCGAACGTCGGCAAACCGCAGGTGGCCTACCGCGAAACCATCCGGGCCACCGTGGAATCGGAAGGCAAGTTCGTGCGCCAGTCGGGCGGGCGGGGCCAGTACGGACATGTGTGGCTGAAGATAGAGCCGCTGGCGGCCGGCAAGGGCTACGAGTTCGTGAACGGCATCGTCGGCGGCGCCGTGCCGCGCGAGTTCATTCCGGCCGTGGACAAGGGCATTCAAGAGGCGGTGCAGACCGGCGTGATCGCGGGCTATCCCATCGTCGACGTGAAAGTGACGATTTTCGACGGCTCCTACCACGATGTCGATTCGAACGAAATGGCGTTCAAAATCGCGGGCTCGATGGGCTTCAAGGAAGGCTTCCGCAAGGCCAAGCCGGTATTGCTCGAGCCCATCATGAAGGTCGAAGTAGTGACCCCGGAAGATTATTATGGCGACATCGTCGGCGACCTGAACCGCCGCCGGGGCCAGATCATCGGCATGGAGGACTCTCCGTCCGGCAAGGTCGTGACCGCGGATGTGCCGCTGGCCGAGATGTTTCAGTACTCGACGTCGATGCGCTCGATGAGCCAGGGACGCGCGAATTACACCATGGAATTCGCGAAGTACATGGAAGTGCCGAGCAATGTCGCCGACGCAGTCATGAAGAAAGATTCTTGAAGTTTACCCAACCGTTTTCACTCATTTGGAGATAAGCCGTGTCGAAGGGGAAGTTTGAGCGAACGAAGCCGCACGTGAACGTGGGCACGATAGGACATGTCGATCATGGCAAGACGACCTTGACGGCGGCCTTGACGAAGGTGATGGCGGAGAAGTTTGGCGGGGAGTTCAAAGCCTACGACCAGATTGACAAGGCGCCGGAGGAGCGCGCGCGCGGGATCACGATAGCGACCGCGCACGTGGAGTACCAGAGCGAGGCGCGTCACTACGCGCACGTGGATTGCCCGGGCCACGCGGACTACGTGAAGAACATGATCACGGGAGCGGCGCAGATGGACGGGGCGATTTTGGTGGTCTCGGCGGCCGATGGGCCGATGCCGCAGACGCGCGAGCACATACTGCTCGCCCGCCAGGTCGGCGTGCCGTACATCGTGGTGTTTTTGAACAAGGCGGACATGGTCGACGATGCGGAGCTGCTCGAGCTGGTGGAGCTCGAGGTGCGGGACCTGTTGACCTTGTACAAATTCCCCGGGGATAAGACCCCGATCATCACCGGGTCAGCGCTCAAGGCGCTGGAGGGCGATGCGAGCGATATCGGGGTGCCCTCGGTGATCAAGCTGGTGAAGGCGCTCGATGAGTACATTCCGGTGCCGAAGCGGGCCGTGGAGGGTGCTTTCCTGATGCCGGTGGAGGATGTGTTCTCGATTGCGGGCCGCGGCACGGTGGTGACGGGGCGCATTGAGCGCGGGATCGTGAAGGTGAACGACGAAGTGGAGATCGTGGGGATTCGCCCGACGCAGAAGACCACCTGCACGGGGGTGGAGATGTTCCGCAAGCTCTTGGATGAGGGGCAGGCGGGGGACAACGTGGGGGTGCTGCTACGCGGCACGAAGCGGGAGGAGGTGGAGCGGGGTCAAGTGCTGTGCAAGCCCGGTTCGATCAATCCGCACACGAAGTTCGAGGCCGAGGTGTACGTGCTGACGAAGGAAGAGGGCGGACGGCACACGCCGTTCTTCAAGGGGTACCGGCCGCAGTTCTACTTTCGCACCACGGATGTGACGGGGGCGGTGGAGTTGCCGGAGGGCACCGAGATGGTGATGCCCGGGGACAACATCAAGATCGTGGTGGAGCTGATTGCCCCGATTGCGATGGAGCAGGGGCTGCGCTTTGCGATCCGCGAGGGTGGCAAAACGGTGGGCGCCGGCGTCGTCGCCAAGGTCATCGCCTAATAGCGATCCCTGGTCTTTTAGCGTAGTATTCGCCACCCTTTAACGGACGGGGTCGCATCGACCCCGTAGATTCGGCGCGTAAGCGCCTGGTAATCGTCTGGAAAGATTATTATGGCAAACCAAAATATTAGAATCCGCCTGAAGGCTTTCGATCATCGCTTGATCGACAAGTCGGCGCGCGAAATCGTCGATACCGCGAAGCGCACCGGCGCGACCGTCAAAGGTCCCGTGCCGCTGCCCATCAAAATGGAGCGTTTCACGGTTTTGACCGCGCCCCATGGCGACAAGGACGCGCGGGATCAATTCGAGATCCGCACCCACAAGCGGCTGATGGACATCCTGAACCCCACGGATAAGACCGTGGACGCCCTGATGAAGCTGGAGCTGCCGGCCGGGGTCGACGTCCAAATCAAGTTGAATTGAGGTTTCCGGGGCCTTTGTTAGGCGCTGCGCGCCACCTTTCAACGGGGCCGCGGCGGCCCCGCCTGAAATCGAGGCCTAAAACTTGATCCAGTGGCGAATTCATATATAATTCGCCGTCCATTTTTCGAGGTCGGAGCGCGTGGGCGCTGACGCCATCTCCTACGGGTACATGGGGTCGGGGCGCCCAAACCGCCGGTCTGTTGCAACGAATGCGGTGTTATCCCTTGTTTAAGGGTCCCGCTTTAGAGGATTGATTCATGACCATTGGTCTGGTTGGCCGCAAGTGCGGCATGACCCGAGTATTCACCGACGCCGGCGTGACCGTCCCCGTGACAGTCGTCGAGGCGTTGCCGAACCGCATCTCGCAAGTCAAAAGTGACAAAACCGACGGCTATCGCGCGGTACAGATCACTATTGGCCAGCGCCGCGCATCGCGGGTCACCAAGGCGATGGCCGGCCATTTTGCCAAGGCCAACGTCGCCGCGGGTTATGCCTCCAGCGAATTCCGCCTGGGCAAGGCCGAGGGCGAGGCTCTCGCCGTGGGTTCCGAGCTCAAAGTCGACATGTTCACCGCGGGCCAGATCGTCGATGTGACCGGCACCACGGTGGGCAAGGGCTTCGCCGGAACCATGAAGCGCCACAACTTTGCCGGCGGCATGAAGACCCACGGCAACTCTGTATCGCACCGCGCGCCGGGCTCCATCGGCCAGCGCCAGACTCCGGGACGCGTATTCAAGGGCAAGCGCATGTCGGGTCACATGGGCGTCAAGAACCGCACCATCGAGAATCTGCGCATCGTCGAAGTCGACGTACCCCGTAATCTGCTGCTGATCAGCGGCGCGGTACCGGGCGCCGAAGGCGGCCGCGTCATCGTCAGGCCCTCGGTCAAGGCGCAAGGTAAGACGCGACGCCAGAAACTGATGCCGAACAAGGCCCCTGTGGCCGCCAAGGGCGCCCAGCCCAAGGGCGCTCCTGCGGCCGCCGGCAAGGCCGCACCCAAGGCTGACAAGAAGTAACCCTCATGAAGCTGCAGCTACAGAACGCAACTCCCGCCAGCGACATCCAATTGTCGGATGTGGCCTTCGGCCGCGCCTACAACGAAGCGCTGATTCACCAGGTCGTCACCGCCTATCAGGCGGCCGGCCGCGCCGGCACCAAGGCGCAGAAGAGCCGCGCCGAAGTGCGCGGCGGCGGCAAGAAGCCCTGGAGCCAGAAGGGCACCGGTCAGGCTCGCGCCGGCTCGATTCGCAGCCCCATCTGGGTGGGCGGCGGACGCGCCTTCGCGGCCAAGCCCCGCGATTTCACGCAGAAAGTGAACCGCAAGATGTATCGCGCCGCCATGCAATCCATGGTGTCGCAGCTGGTGCGTGAAGAGCGCCTGCTGGCCGTCGAATCGATCGAGCTCAGCGCGCCCAGGACCAAGCTGCTGATCGCCAAGCTGGCCGAGTTCGGCCTCACCCGCGCGCTCATTCTGGTCGAAGCCTACGAAGAGAAATTGTTCCTGGCGGCGCGCAACGTTCCCTATGTGGACGTGATACCGGTGGCGTCGCTCGATCCCGTGAGCTTGATCAAGCACGACAAGGTGATCGCGACGGTCGGCGCCCTGAAGTTGCTCGAACAGCGTCTCGGAGGCGCTAATGAATAAAGAACGCTTGATGACCGTGCTGATTCAGCCGCACGTGTCGGAAAAGGCCGCGACCGTGACCGAGAAAGCGAACCAGTATGTGTTTCGCGTGCGCGACGATGCCTCGAAGGCCGAAGTCAAACAGGCCGTCGAATTGATGTTCGAGGTCAAGGTCGAAGGCGTCAATCTGCTCAACAAGCCGGGCAAGAGCCGGCGCTTCAAGAACGTGGCCGGCAAGCGCAACGGCTACAAGAAGGCGTACGTACGTTTGGAAACCGGGCAGTCGATCGACTTCACCGGCAGCGCAGGGAATTAGGGGACCAACGGCCATGGCACTCATTAAAATGAAGCCGACCTCTCCGGGTACGCGCTTCGTCGTCAAAGTCGACCGCTCGCACCTGCACAAGGGCGGACCGCTCGCGTCGTTGACCACGAAGAAGAACCGCACCGGGGCACGCAACCATTCCGGCCGGCAGACCACGCGCCACATCGGCGGCGGGCACAAGCAGCGCTATCGCCTGGTCGATTTCAAGCGCGACAAGGACGGAATTCCGGGCGTGGTCGAGCGTTTGGAATACGATCCCAATCGCACGTCGCATCTGGCGCTGGTGCTCTACAAGGACGGCGAGCGCCGCTACATCCTGGCGCCCAAGGGCGTGCAGGCCGGCGATGAGATCCGCTCCGGCGCGGACGCCCCGATCAAGCCGGGCAATGCGCTGCCGCTGCGGCACATCCCGGTGGGCAGCACCGTGCACAACATCGAACTGAAAGTCGGCAAGGGCGGCCAGCTGGCGCGCAGCGCCGGCGGCTCCGCCCAGTTCGCGGCGCGCGAAGGGGTGTATGCGAGCGTGCGCCTGAAATCGGGCGAAATGCGCAAGATTCACGTCGACTGCCGCGCCACCATCGGCGAGGTGGGCAACGACGAGCACAACCTGCGCGTGTTCGGCAAAGCCGGCGCGGTGCGCTGGCTCGGCGTGCGCCCGACCGTTCGCGGCGTCGTGATGAACCCGGTCGACCACCCGCACGGCGGCGGCGAGGGCAAGTCGGGGCAGGGCAACCCGCATCCGGTGAGCCCGTGGGGCCTGCAGACCAAGGGCAAGAAGACTCGTCGCAACAAGCGCACGGACGGCATGATCGTTCAGCGGCGCAAGAACAAACGACTGTAAGAGACTGGAGAAATATCAGTGCCTCGTTCGCTCAAGAAAGGTCCGTTCGTGGATTTGCACCTCGCCAAGAAGGTGCAGACGGCCAGCCAGAAGAATGATCGCCGGCCGATCAAGACCTGGTCGCGGCGCTCCATGGTCATCCCCGATATGGTCGGTTTGACCATCGCCGTGCACAACGGGCGTTTGCACGTGCCGGTGCTGGTGTCCGAGAACATGGTCGGGCACAAGCTCGGCGAGTTCGCGCCGACGCGCACGTTCAAGGCGCATTCCGGCGACAAGAAAGTCACGGCGGCGGAGTAGCCCATGGAAACCAAAGCGATCCTGCGGTACGCGCGCATTTCTCCGCAGAAATGCCGGCTGGTGGTGGACACGATCCGCGGCAAGTCCGCGACTCTGGCGGTCAATACCTTGAAGTTCATGCCGAAGAAGGGCGCCAAGATCGTCCTCAAGGTGCTGGATTCCGCGATCGCCAATGCCTACAACAATTTCAATGCCGATGTCGACGATCTGAAGGTAACGCGGATCGAAGTCGACCCGGCGCCGATGCTCAAGCGCTTTCATGCGCGCGCCAAGGGGCGCGGCGTGCGAATCGCCAAGCGCAACAGCCACATCCTGGTTCAAGTGTCCGACGGTAAGCGAGAGGCCTAATGGGTCAGAAAGTAAATCCGATTGGTATTCGTCTCGGCATCACGCGCGACTGGACGTCGAAGTGGTATGCCGGATCGAAGACGTTTGCCTCGAACATCCACACCGATCATCTGGTGCGGCAATATCTGAACAAGAAGCTCGCCGATGCCTCGGTGAGCCGAATTCACATCGAGCGCGCCGCGCGCCGGGCCAACATCACCATTCATACGGCGCGTCCGGGAATCGTGATCGGCAAGAAGGGCGAGGACATCGAGAAACTTCGCGCCGCGGTGGCCAAGGTTCTCGGCATGACGACCAACGACGTGCGGCTCAATATCGCGGAAATCCGCAAGCCCGAACTCGACGCCAAGCTGGTCGCCGAAGGGATCTCGCAGCAGCTGGAAAAGCGCGTGATGTTCCGCCGCGCCATGAAGCGCGCCGTGACCAACACCATGCGTTCCGGCGCGTTGGGGATCAAGGTGCGCATCTCCGGACGCCTGAACGGCTCGGAGATCGCCCGCACGGAAACCAATCGCGAGGGGCGCGTTCCATTGCACACGTTCCGCGCCGACATCGACTACGGCACGGCCGAGGCGCAGACGACGTACGGCGTCATCGGCATCAAGGTCTGGATATTCAAGGGCGAAGTGTTCGACGCGCCGGAAGCCGAAGCCGCCGAGGCCGAGGCCGATGCTGCGGCAGCCCTTCCTAAGTCAGCCGAGGCTCCGGCCCCGGCCGCAGGTTGAACGGGTAACACAGCATGATGCAGCCGAAGCGGACCAAGTTCCGCAAACAGTTCAAGGGCAAGATTTCGGGCAGCGCGCAGCGCGGCAACTCCGTCGCGTTCGGCGAATACGGCCTGAAGGCGACCAATCGCTGCCGCATGACGGCGCGCGAGATCGAGGCGGCCCGCCGTGCGATCTCCCGCCACGTGAAGCGCGGCGGGCGCATCTGGATCCGGGTGTTCCCGGACGTGCCGATCACGCAGAAGCCGCTCGAAGTGCGCATGGGCTCGGGCAAGGGCAACGTCGAGTACTGGGTTGCCAGGGTGCTGCCGGGCAAGGTGTTGTTCGAGATCGAGGGCATGAGCGAAGAGACCGCGCGCGAGGCGTTCCGCCTGGCCTCGGCCAAGCTGTCCGTATCGACGACGTTCGTCAAGCGCCAGGTTCGGACATGAAGGTGCGTATATGAAGGCGAAAGATTTGCGCGCGAAGCAACCCAAGGATCTCGGCGAGGAGCTGCTGAAGCTGCGCCGTGAGCAGTTCAATTTGCGCATGGCCCGCGCGACGGGGCAGGCCGCGAAGCCGGATCAATTTTTAAAGGTGCGACGGAATATCGCGCGAGTCAAGACGGTGCTTGCCCAGGTGCGCAAATGACTTTTCTTTCCCGCGCAGCGGGCCTTATAGGTCGGGGTCGCATCGACCCCGTAGATTACTCGGCGCTGTGCGCCTCGGCCCTGCGGGCCCGCCGCGTGCGCGGCGTTCAATTGCCCGGACGGGCAAATTTGTCGGCGCGTAGCGCCTGGAGAATGTGATGTCGACCGAAGTACAAGCCAGCGAAGCGGCGCCGGCGGGCGCGGCCCCGGTGCCGGGGCAACGGCTGCTGACCGGCAAGGTCGTCAGCAACAAGATGGACAAGACCATTGCGGTGTCGGTCGAACGTCTGGTGAAACATCCGACCTACGGCAAGTACGTCCGCCGCACCACCAAGCTGCTCGCGCATGACGAGAGCAACGAGTGCAAGGAAGGCGACACGGTGTCGATCAAACCGTGCCGGCCGATGTCGCGTCGCAAATCATGGGTGCTGGTGCGCGTCGTCGATCGCGCCCGCGCCGAATAGGGGACCGACATGATTCAGATGCGAACCATTTTGAATGTTGCCGACAACAGCGGCGCCAAGCGGCTGATGTGCATCAAGGTGCTCGGCGGCTCGAAGCGCCGCTACGCCGCCGTGGGCGACGTCATCAAGGTCAGCGTGAAGGACGCGATTCCGCGCGGCAAGGTCAAGAAGGGCGAGGTCTACGACGCCGTGGTCGTGCGCACCAAGAGCGGCGTGCGCCGGGCCGACGGATCGCTGATTCGCTTCGACACCAATGCGGCGGTGCTCCTGACCAACAAGCTGGAGCCCATCGGCACGCGTATCTTCGGGCCGGTGACGCGCGAGCTGCGCAACGTGCAGTTCATGAAGATCATTTCACTCGCACCCGAGGTGCTGTGATGCAGAAGATTCGCAAGGGCGACATGGTGGTGCTGATTTCCGGGCGCGACAAGGGGCGCAAAGGCGCGGTCATCGAGGTGCTGGCGGACGACCGCGTGCGCGTCGAGGGCCTCAACATGTCCAAGAAGCATCAGCGGCCGAACCCGCAGGCGGGCGTTCAGGGCGGCATCATCGAGCGCGAGGCTCCTTTGCACGTATCGAACGTGCTGGTGTTCAACCCGGCGACCCAGAAAGGCGATCGCGTGGGCTTCAAGGCGCTCGAGAACGGCCGCAAGGTCCGAATTTTCAAGTCGAACAAGGAAATGGTCGACGCCAAGTAGAGCGACCCGTTAACGAGTGATATGACATGGCAGCAAGACTGAAACAGATTTACCACGACAAGCTCGTGCCGGAGCTCAAGACGAAGCTCGGGCTGAAGAACACCATGCAGGTTCCGCGCATCCTCAAGATCACGGTCAACATGGGCGTGGGCGAAGCCGTGGCCGACAAGAAGGTCATGGACGCGGCGACCGCCGACATGGCGAAGATCACGGGCCAGAAGCCCGCGGTGACCAAGGCCAAGAAATCCGTGGCGACGTTCAAGGTTCGCGACGGCCAGGCGATCGGCTGCAAGGTGACCTTGCGCGGCGACCGGATGTACGAGTTCCTGGATCGCCTCGTCAGCATCGCCATTCCGCGCATCAGGGACTTCCGCGGCATCAGCACGCGTTCCTTCGACGGCCGGGGCAATTACAGCCTGGGCGTCAAGGAGCAGATCATTTTCCCCGAGATTCAGTACGACCAGATCGATCAAATTCGTGGAATGGACATCACCATCTCCACGTCCGCGCGCGACGACAAGCACGGGCGCGCGCTGTTAGAAGCCTTCAACTTTCCGTTCCGCAAGTAGGGTAATAGCCCATGGCCAAGACGAACATGCTCATGCGCGAGAAGAAACGCCTCAAGGTAGCGAAGAAATACGCTACGCGCCGCGCCGAGCTCAAAGAGCTGATCCGCGATCCGAAGACCGGACCGGAGGCTCGCGAGGCCGCGCAAGCGGAGCTGCAGAAGCAGCCGCGCGATGCGGGGGCGACGCGGCAGCGCAACCGTTGCTCGATCACCGGGCGTTCACGCGGCGTGTACCGCAAGTTCGGGCTGGCGCGTACCAAGCTGCGCGAGGCCGCCAATCGCGGCGAGATCCCCGGCCTTTCGAAGGCGAGCTGGTGAGGCGCGCACTATGAGCATGACTGATCCCATTGCCGATCTTCTGACGCGTATCCGCAATGCCCAATCCGCGGGCAAGCCCACGGTGGGTGTGGGCGCCTCGAAGCTGAAGCTCGCCATCCTCAAGGTCCTGAAGGACGAGGGCTACATCGGCGGCTTCGGCGTCGATACCGCCGGCGCGAAGAGCACGCTGTCGATCGAGCTCAAGTATCACGAGGGCCGTCCCGTCATCGACCGCATCGAGCGCATCAGCCGCCCGGGATTGCGCATCTATCGCGGCAAGGATGAATTGCCCAAGGTTTTGGGCGGCTTGGGGGTGGCGGTCATTTCCACGCCCAAGGGCATCATGTCCGACGCACAAGCGCGCGCAGCCGGCACCGGCGGCGAAGTGCTGTTCGTCGTTCAATAGGCGTAGGGGTAGGGTATGTCACGAGTCGCAAAAATGCCGGTCGATTTGCCGCAGGGTGTCAGCGCCACGATCGGCGCCGATGCCGTCACGGTGAAGGGCGCCAAGGGCACGCTCACGCTGGCGATCAAGAGCGGCATCAAGGTCGTGCAGCAGGACAAGCACCTGCAAGTCGAGACCGATGCGGCGGCGGCCGCGGACGACGAAGGCTTGAACGCCATCGCGGGCGCCACGCGCGCACATCTCGCGAATATGGTCACGGGCGTCACCAAGGGCTATGAGAAGAAGCTCGAGCTGGTCGGCGTCGGCTATCGCGCGGCGGTTCAGGCGAAGAGCCTGACCCTGACCCTGGGCTACTCGCACCTGATCAACTACGCGATTCCGGACGGCATCACCATCGAAGCGCCGAGCCAGACCGAAATCGTGGTCAAGGGCATCGATCGCCAGCGCGTGGGCCAGACGGCGGCGGAGATTCGCGGCTTCAGACGGCCGGAGCCCTACAAGGGCAAGGGCGTGAAGTACACCGACGAGAAGATTTCGCTGAAAGAGGCGAAGAAGAAGTAATCATGAAGCTGACCAAACAAGACACCCGCCTGCGCCGCGCGCGCCGGAGCCGAGTAAAGATCAAGGAGCTTGCCGCGCTGCGCCTGTCGGTGCACCGCACGCCCCAGCACATCTATGCGCAGATTTTCGCTCCCGAGGGCGACAAGGTTCTGGTCGCAGCGTCCACCCTGCAGAAGGACGTGCGCGGCTCGTTGAAAACCACCGGCAACATCGAGGCCGCCAAGGCCGTGGGCCGCGCCATCGCGGAACGCGCCAAGGCCAAAGGGATCGCCAAGGTCGCCTTCGACCGCTCCGGTTTCATGTACCACGGGCGCGTCAAAGCGCTGGCAGAGGCCGCTCGCGAAGCGGGTCTCGAGTTCTAACCAAAAGGTCTAATGGCATATGGCGAGAGTAGAAAAACCAATGTCCGGCGATGACCTGCTCGAAAAGCTGGTCGCGGTCAACCGTGTGGCCAAGGTGGTCAAGGGCGGCAAGCAGTTCGGTTTCACGGCGCTCACCGTGGTGGGCGACGGCGCCGGGCGCGTCGGCTTCGGTTACGGCAAGGCGCGCGAAGTGCCGGTCGCGATTTCCAAGGCGATGATGCAGGCGCGCAAGAGCCTGGTCACGGTCTCGTTGAAGAACGACACCCTGTTCTATGCGGTCAAAGGCCGCCATGGAACCACCCGCGTATACATGCAGCCGGCCGCCGACGGCACGGGCGTGATCGCCGGCGGCGGAATGCGCGCGGTGTTCGAGTGCGCAGGCGTGAGAAACGTGCTCGCCAAGAGCTACGGCTCGCGCAATCCCATCAACGTGGTACGGGCGACCATGGATGCGCTGGCCAAGCTGCGCACCCCGGACGACATCGCGGCCAAGCGCGGCAAGAGCGTCGCGGAACTGGTGGGCTAAAATCATGTCCGACAAGACAGTCAAGGTCACTTTGATCAAGAGCCTGTACGGCCAGCTGGCCAGCATCCGCAATTCGGCCAAGGGCTTAGGGCTCCGGCGTATCGGCCACAGCGTGGTGGTCGCGGACACGCCGTCGAATCGCGGCATGATCAACGCCGCCAGCCACATGCTCAAGGTTGAGACAGCACTCGGTTCTGGGAAGGTCTAGATCATGCGATTAAATACCATCAAGCCGGGCGCCGGTTCCAAGCGCATCCGCCTGCGGGTCGGGCGCGGCGCCTCCGCCGGCCAGGGCAAGACCTGCGGCCGCGGCGTCAAGGGACAGCGCGCGCGCAAGGGCGGCTACCACAAGGTCGGGTTCGAGGGCGGACAGATGCCCCTGCAGCGGCGTTTGCCGAAGATCGGCTTCCGTTCGGCCATGCAGGCCTCGCGTGCCGAATTGACCTTGAGCGATTTGATGCGCGTCGCCGGCACCGAAGTGACCCTGGCCGGACTGATCGAGGCCAACCTGGTTCCGGAAAGCACGAAAATCGTGAAGATCATTCTGTCGGGCAAGGTCACCAAGGCCTACACCGTCAAGGACAAGACGATCACGGCGACCAAAGGTGCCAAGAGCGCGGTCGAATCGGCCGGCGGGCGTTTCGAGGTCTAAGACAGTGGCCGCCAGCAACCCTACTGCAGCTTTAGGAGACATGACGCGCTTTGCGGAAATGCGCAAGCGTCTGTGGTTCCTGCTGGGTGCGCTGGTGGTGTATCGGATGGGCACGTTCATCCCGGTTCCGGGGATCGACGCGGCCCGGTTTGCCGCTTTCTTTTCCAGTCAGAACGGCACCCTGCTCGGCATGTTCAACATGTTCTCGGGCGGCGCCCTGCAGCGCTTCAGCATCTTCGCGCTGAACGTCATGCCCTACATCACCGCATCCATCATCGTGCAGATGGCGTCGATGGTGTATCCGCCCTGGAATCAAATCCGCAAGGACGGCGAGTCGGGGCGGCGCAAGCTGATGCAGTACACCCGCTACGGCACGGTGTTTCTCGCGGCGTTCCAAGGCTTCGGCGCGGCCCTGGCCATCCAGAATTCGAGCGGCAATCTGGTGACCAATCCCGGGCCGCAGTTCCTGATGGTCGCCACGGTCTCGATCACCACCGGCACGCTGTTCGTGATGTGGCTGGGCGAGCAAATCACCGAACGCGGCATCGGCAACGGCATCACCATGATCATCGTCGCCGGCATCATTGCGGGCCTGCCGCGCGCCATCGGCAATACGCTGGAAATGGTGCGCTCCGGGGAAATGAACCCGCTGATCGTGCTCTTGATCCTGGTCGTGGTGATTCTGGTGACTCTGTTCTGCGTGTTCGTGGAGCGGGCGCAGCGCAAGATCCAGGTCAACTACGCCAAGCGCCAGGTCGGCCGGCGCATGATGCAGGGGCAGAGCACGCATCTGCCGTTCAAGCTCAACATGGCGGGCGTGATCCCGCCGATTTTCGCCTCGAGCCTGCTGGTATTCCCGGCAACGATCGCACAATTCTTCGGCAACAGCCCGAATCCCAACGCCATCCAGAGAACCCTGCAGAAAATCGCCGTCGTCCTCGGCTACGGCCAGCCGCTGCACGTGCTCTTGTTCGCGCTGCTGATCGTCGGCTTTGCATTTTTCTATGTGGCCCTGGTGTACGACGCGCGCGATACGGCGGAGAACCTCAAGAAGGCCGGGGCCTTCATCCCCGGGATACGTCCCGGCCAGCAGACCGGCGATTACCTGGACAAGGTGCTGACCCGCCTGACGCTCTGGGGCGGCCTGTACATCATGGCGGTGTGCTTGCTGCCTGAAATCATTCGCATGGTGAATCCGAGCGTGCCCTTCCAGTTCGGCGGCACCTCGTTGTTGATCATCGTCGTCGGAGTCATGGATTTCGTCGCTCAGACTCAATCGCATTTGATGTCGCACCAGTACGAGGGCCTGATGAAGAAGGCCAGCCTGCGGGGCATCGGGAGTAAGAAATGAAAGTTCGTCCTTCGGTCAAGAAGATCTGCAAGAACTGCAAAGTCGTGCGGCGCCGCGGCATTGTCTACATCATTTGCTCGTCGGACGCCCGGCACAAGCAGCGCCAGGGTTGAAGCGCATGAGCATGGCTCTTGAAAATTGGCGTAAAGCGCCAAAACAATATATACTTGCGCGCTTTTTCGCGTGCGCTATGGTGGAGAACTAGATGGCGCGTATCGCCGGCATCAACATACCGATGAACAAGCATGTCGTCATCGGTTTAACTCATATTTTTGGCATTGGAAACAGCCGAGCGGCGCGTATCTGTGACGCGGCAGGTGTGAAGTACCATGTCAAAGTGAAAGATCTCACCGACGCAGAAGTTGCATCGTTGCGTTCTCAGGTCGCGAAATTTGCGGTCGAGGGCGATTTGCGACGCGAAGTGTCAATGAACATTAAGCGCCTAATGGATTTAGGGTGCTATCGCGGCATTCGCCACCGCAAGGG
>Ga0209624_10001693_pt1 | contig 17068 bp, 14 predicted proteins | sample JacPinW_OM2H0_O1_FD_188565 | JGI IMG/M metagenome (GOLD analysis project Ga0209624, IMG submission 188565) | Forest soil microbial communities from Algoma, Ontario, Canada - Jack Pine, Ontario site 1_JW_OM2H0_O1 (SPAdes) (version 2) | ecosystem: Environmental > Terrestrial > Soil > Boreal...
GAATCGCGCGCGTACACGGTGCGCAGCCGATGCTCGGAAAGCCGCTGTCATGCAGGGTGTTGTAGGGCAGCCGCTTCTTGCGGATGTACTCCCAGATCTCGTTTTCCGACCATTCGAGCAATGGACTCACCTTGTGCAAGCCGTATTGGCCGTCCCATTCCACGGGCGACGCCAGCGCGCGGCTGGCCGATTGCCCGCGCCTGATCCCGGTTACCCACGCGGCGCGGCCGGCGATTGCGCGGCGGAACGGTTCCACTTTGCGGATGCCGCAGCAGGCGCGGCGCTGATCGAGGCCGCCGCGAAATCCATTGATGCCGTTCTCGCCGACCCAGCCTTCCAAGTCCGAGGTGTTGGGATAATAAATTTTCAGAGCCTGCCCGTAGCGTTGCTGCAACCGTTCGATGAGATCGTAGGTCTCAGGGTATAACCGCCCGGTATCGATGGTGAATATATCGATTTGCGGCACCGATTCCCAAATGAGGTCGGTGAGGACTACGGATTCAGATCCTAAGCTATTGGCATAACACACATTTTTGAATTCCGCGACGGCGCTGCGGAGTTGTGAAATGCTGTCCTCTGCGCGCTCGCGCAGGCCCTTGGATAGCTCGGACATAGACGCGAACTATAGGTCGGAGGCAGGCTCCGCGAAACGAACTACGGGGCATGAGGACATGCGTTTTGGTGATGGCGATCGGCCCCTCCTTGGGCGCCGGCCGCGCCGGACTTCTTATATCCTAGCCTGGCAGACAACCAACAAGAAGGTCGCACCGTCGATGAAGTTTCAGCAATTGCGCTATCTCGTTGCGGTTCATGAAAACGGCCTGAACATCACCGCGGCCGCGCGCCAGCTGCACACCTCGCAGCCCGGAGTCAGCCGCCAGCTCAAGCTGCTGGAAGAGGAACTCGGCTTCCAGCTGTTCGAGCGCGAGGGCCGCGCGCTGACCCGAACCACCGACGCCGGCGAGGAAATCATTTCGCGCGCCGCGAGCATTCTGCGTGAAATGCAAAACATCCGCCGCACCTCCGCGGAGCTGCGCAAGGCCGACGGCGGCACTCTGTCGATCGCCACCACGCATACGCAGGCCCGCTACGTCCTGCCGCCGGTGATCAGGGCCTTTCGCACCAAGTATCCGAAGGTGCGCCTGCATCTGCACCAGGGCACATCGGAGCAAATTGCCGAGATGGTGGCGCGCGACCGCGTGGATTTCGCCATCGCCACGGGCTCGGAGGAGCAATTCCCGCATCTGGTGCGTCTGCCCGTGTATCGCTGGCATCGAGCGGTGGTCGTGCCGCGCGGCCATCCGCTCGAATCGGCCGGCAAGCTCACGCTCAAGAAGCTGGCCGAGTACCCGATCGTCACCTACGTGTTCAGTATTTCGGGCCGATCTTCCTTGCCCGCTCTGTTCGAGACCGCCGGGCTGTCGCTCGATGTGGCGCTGACGGCGCGCGACTCGGACGTGATCAAGACCTACGTGCGCATCGGCTTAGGGGTAGGCATTCTGGCCCGGCTGGCGATCGATCCCGTCACCGACGCGGATCTGGTGGTGCTCGACGCGGCACATCTGTTCGAGGGGCATACGACTTGGATCGGGTTTCGGCGCAGCGCGCTGCTGCGCGCCTATATGTACGAATTCATCGAGCTGCTGGCGCCGCACCTACCGCGCAAATTGGTGCGTGAGACCGAAAAGCTCGAAACCCAGGAGGAAGTGAACCGCATATTGAGCGATCTAGAGATCCCTCTGCGCGATATACCGTAAGCGCATATGCAGATGACAGGATGTTAGTTCCGGCGCCGGGCTCTGCCCGATAGCCTGCCTGATTCGCTGATCGAGCGCGCTTTTGGAGTGACATGATGGAGGTCAATGGCGGCGGCTGGGTGCGCGAATATTTCTGGTTCGCACTGGTGCTGATGCTGCTATTGGCGGCCTCCGCGGCCCATGCGGCGACGATCACCCTGCTGAACGCGTCCTACGACCCGACGCGCGAGCTGTACGAAGACTACAACAAGGCGTTCGCCGCCTATTGGAAGAGCAAGACCGGCGACGACGTCAAGGTCAACCAAAGCCATGGGGGTTCGGCGAAGCAGGCTCGTTCGGTGATCGATGGACTCGACGCCGATGTGGTGACGTTGGCCTTGGCCTACGACATCGATGCGCTCGCGACCCGGGGCGGCCTGATTCCGGCCAACTGGCAGACGCGGCTGCCGGACAACAGTACGCCCTATACCTCGACGATCGTCTTCCTCGTGCGCAAGGGCAATCCCAAGGGCATTCACGATTGGGGCGATTTGGTGCGGCCGGACGTCTCGGTCGTCACACCCAGTCCGAAAACCTCCGGCGGGGCGCGCTGGAACTATCTGGCCGCGTGGGCCTGGGCGCTGAAGCAACCCGGCGGCAACGATGCCACGGCTGAAAGCTTCGTCAGGAAGCTGTACCACAACGTGCCGGTTCTGGATTCCGGCGCCCGCGGCGCGACGGTCACTTTCGTGGAACGCGGCATCGGCGACGTGCTGCTCGCCTGGGAGAGCGAGGCCTATCTGGCCGTCAAGGAGTTGGGGCCGGCGAAGTTCGACATCGTGGCGCCCACTTTGAGCATCGTGGCCGAACCGCCGGTGAGCGTGGTCGACCAGAACGTCGACGAGCACGGCACGCGTAAAGTGGCCGAGGAATACCTCAAATATCTCTATTCCCGGGAAGGCCAGGAAATCGCCGCAAGGCACTTCTACCGGCCGCGGGATCCCGCGGTCGCGGCCGAATACGCCAAGCAGTTTGCAAACATCCCGCAATTAGTCACTATCGACGCCGTGTTCGGCGGCTGGACCCGTGCACAGGCCACGCATTTCGCGGACCATGGGACCTTCGATAGGATCTACGGCCGGTAATCGCGAATTGACCTCGAAGATCGCTTCGGAATCGTGCTCCGCGACCGTGCCGGCAACGCAGCCTCATTCATTTTTCGGGACACTGATGCCAACGCCTGCGGCAATCGAAGCAATGACACCGGAGACGCGGCGTTCCGGGGCGCGGCGCGTGCTGCCGGGGTTCGGGCTGACCCTGGGCTACACCATGGTGTATCTGTCGCTGATCGTGCTGATTCCGCTGTCGGCCGTATTCATCCGCAGTTTGGGGCTGGGATGGGGTCATTTCTGGGAGGTCGTGACGGCCCCGCGCGTGACCGCGTCGCTGCGCCTGAGCTTCGGCGCTTCCCTGATTGCGGCGCTGATCAACGCCGTTTTCGGGCTCATCGTCGCCTGGGTGCTGGTGCGTCATACCTTTCCCTTCAAGCGGCTCGCCGATGCCATCGTGGACCTGCCGTTCGCGCTGCCGACGGCGGTGGCCGGAATCGCGTTGACCGCGCTGTACGCGCCCAATGGCTGGCTCGGCAGCTGGCTCGGCAGGTGGGGTATACAAGTGGCCTTCACCCCGCTCGGCATCGTCGTGGCGCTCACCTTCATCGGCCTGCCGTTCGTGGTGCGCACGCTGCAGCCGGTGCTCGAGGATCTGGACAGGGAAGTGGAGCAGGCAGCGGCGACTCTGGGGGCATCGGCGGTACAAACCTTCGCGCGCGTTGTATTGCCGGCGTTGTGGCCGGCCATGCTCACGGGATTCGCACTCAGCTTTGCACGCGCCGTCGGAGAGTACGGTTCGGTGATTTTCATCGCCGGCAACATGCCCATGAGATCCGAAATCGCGCCGCTCTTGATCGTGACCAAATTGGAGCAGTACGACTTCGCCGGCGCCACCGCCATCGCCGTGGTGATGTTGGTCCTCTCGTTCGCAATCATGTTCGGCATCAATGCGTTTCAACACTGGGCGCTGACTCGACATGGCGGCCGCTGAAACTCTCCGCCCGAAGGGCCGCCCCGACGCCGGCCGGCTGGTGCTGATTGCCGTGGCGCTCACCTTCCTGGGCCTGTTCCTGGTCCTGCCGCTGCTCGTGGTCTTCGTCCAGGCGCTCTCCAAGGGGGTGAGCGCCTACGCTTCGGCGATCGCCGACCCCACGGCGTGGGCCGCGGTCAAACTCACGCTCCTGGTGGCCGCCATTGCCGTTCCCATCAACCTGGTGTTCGGCGTCGCCGCCGCCTGGGCGATCGCCAAGTTCGAGTTCCGCGGCAAGAGCGCCCTGACCACGCTCATCGATTTGCCGTTCGCGGTATCGCCCGTCATCGCAGGACTCGTCTTCATCCTGCTCTTCGGCGCGCACGGCTGGTTCGGCGCCACTCTGCGCGCTCACCACATCAGAGTGGTGTTCGCCATTCCCGGCATCGTGCTCGCCACCATTTTCGTGACATTCCCGTTCATCGCCCGCGAACTCATTCCGGTCATGCAGGCGCAGGGCAAGGACGACGAGGAAACCGCGGTGTCGCTCGGCGCCACCGGTTGGCAGACCTTCTGGCGCGTCACCCTGCCGAATATTCGCTGGGGCCTCATGTACGGCGTCCTGCTCTGCAATGCCAGGGCCATGGGCGAGTTCGGCGCGGTCTCCGTGGTTTCCGGGCACATCCGGGGCCTGACCGACACCATGCCCCTGCATGTGGAGATTCTGTACAACGAATACAGCTACGCGGCGGCATTCGCCGTGGCGTCGCTGCTCGCCTTGTTGGCCCTGTTGACCCTGGCGGGGAAGGGCTTTTTGGAATTGCGGCAACCGGAATTGCGGCACGCCGCACGCCGGGCACGCTGGAGGAGAAATTCATGAGCATCGCTTTGCGCGGTATAGCCAAGCAATTCGGCGAATTCGCCGCGGTCGAAGACATCGATCTGGACGTGCCGACGGGCGCTTTGATCGCATTGCTCGGTCCCTCGGGCTGCGGCAAGACCACCCTGCTGCGCATCATCGCCGGCCTCGAGACGCCCGATCAGGGCCAGGTGCTGTTCGACGGCCGCGACGCGACGCTGTGGCCGATTCGCGATCGAAAGGTCGGATTCGTGTTCCAGCACTACGCTTTGTTCCGTCACATGTCGGTATTCGAAAACGTCGCCTTCGGACTCAAGGTCAAACCGCGCCGCGAGCGGCCGGCGGCGTCCGAGATCCGCAAGAAAGTCCACGCCTTGCTGGAGTTGGTGCAACTCGGTTGGTCGGGCGATCGATATCCGGCGCAGTTGTCGGGCGGCCAGAGGCAGCGTGTGGCCCTGGCGCGCGCGCTGGCGGTCGATCCCGACGTGCTGCTGCTGGATGAGCCCTTCGGCGCTCTCGACAGCCAGGTACGTCACGAGCTGCGCCGCTGGCTGCGGCGCCTGCACGACGAATTGCACTTCACCAGTATTTTCGTCACGCACGATCAGCAGGAGGCGATCGAGGTGGCTGACACCATCGTGGTTCTCAATCGCGGGCGGATCGAGCAGGTCGGCGTTCCCGGCGAGGTTTATGATTTACCGACCTCGGCGTTCGTGCACCGCTTCCTGGGCCAGGTGAACGAGCTGCCGGTGCGCCTGAGCGACGGCCGTGCCTACGTGGGACCCATCGACATCTCCCCTGCGGCCGCCGTGAATACCGGTGCCGTGAACAACGTCGCGCTGATTCGGCCTCACGAGATCGAAGTCGGGCCGGAAGCGGCCGGCTGGCCCGCAACCGTCACGGCGGTGAGGGTGATCGGGCCGGTGGTGCGATTGGATCTCTGCGTCCAAGGACAGCCCGCCAATGAGCCGCTGGAAGCGGAAATCAGCCGTGAGCGCTACGAGGGCGAGCGCTTCGCGGTCGGCCAAAAGGTGGGCCTGCGCTTCAGGCGATGGCAGGTGTATCCGGCAAACGGCGCCGCAGCTTGAACGGCAGTCCCGCATCGTTCGACGGTTGATAGGCCGCCGAAAACGTCGACAGCGCCGCCGCCGCGGCCTCGATCTCGGTGTCGGGCAACTCGAAGCTGTTGAAGCCGCTGCGCGCCATGAAAAATACCAGATCGCGGCGCACGAAGCCCGTGGCGCGCAGCTCGCCCGTGAATTTCCAGTGCTCGCGCAGCTGGCGAGCCTGGGAATAGGCGCGCCCGTCGCTCGGCCCGGGGAATTCCGCGCCGATCAGCGCGAAGCGCTCGAGATCGGGAACGAGTACACCGACGCTGTGGGCCGGAGCCAGCATCACACCCAGCGGGCCGCCGCGCGCAATCCAGGTGGCGCGCTCCGTCTGCCACTCCGCCAGCGTCAGGATCAGCGGCGCGTCCGCGTTGCCTGGGGCCTCAGCGAGGTACGACCAGTCATCGACGACGATTCGCCCGTCACGCAGCAACCGGCGCGGCATAGGCCCTCTCTTTGAACGGCTTGACCCCGAGGCGGCGCACCGTGTCGAGGAAGCGCTCCTCAGGCTGCCGGTTTTCGACGTAGACGTCGAGCAGGCGTGCAAGCGTTTCGGCGACCTCGTTCTTGGCCACCGACGGACCGATGACCGCGCCTAAGGATGCGTCGGCGCCTGCGGCGCCGCCGATGGTGATTTGGTACCACTCCTGGCCGCCCTTATCCACGCCGAGAATGCCGATGTGGCCCACATGATGGTGGCCGCAGGCATTCATGCAGCCGGACATTTTCAGTTCGAGTTCGCCCAGATCGTAGACATAGTCGTAGTCGTCGAAACGCTCGTTGATGAGCTTCGCCACGTCGATGGAGCCGGCGTTGGCGAGACTGCAAAAATCGAGGCCGGGGCAGCAGATCATATCGGTCAGGGTGCCGATGTTCGGCGTGGCGAGACCGGCCTCGTCGAGCGCCCGCCACAGCTCGTAGGCCTTGTCCTGTTCGACGTCCGCGAGCAATAGATTCTGCGTGTGAGTGACGCGCACTTCTCCGAAGCTGTATCGATCGGCCAGATCCGCGACCAATTCCATCTGAGTGTCGGTGATGTCGCCGGGGGCCACATCGGGCTTCTTGAGGGACACGAACACCGCGCGGTAGCCGGGCACCTTGTGCGCAGTCGTGTTGTAGCGGTACCAGGCGCGAAATGCCGTGCTCTTCCCTGCCGCCGGATCCGCATCCTGCAACGCTCGGTAGGCCGGCGGATCGAAGAAGGCGCGCAGCCGCTCGATCTCCCCGGCGGTCACACGCGGCCCCGCGGCGCGCGTATTCTCCCACTCGGCTTCCACGCGCCGGCGGAATTCCTCTATCCCCAACGAGCGCACCAATATCTTGATGCGCGCCTTGTGGATGTTGTCGCGCCGCCCTTCCAGGTTGTAGACGCGCAGGATGGCTTCGAGATACGACAGCAGATGCTCGCGCGGCAGGAATTCGCGCACCACCTGACCGATGATGGGCGTGCGGCCGAGTCCGCCTCCGGCAAGAATCTCGAAGCCCAGATTGCCGTCGGGACCGCGCACGATGTGCACCCCGACATCATGGACCAGCGAGGCGGCCCGATCCTGCGCCGCCCCGGTCACCGCGATCTTGAATTTGCGCGGTAAATAGGTGAATTCGGGGTGAAAGGTCGACCATTGCCGGATGAGTTCGCACCACGGCCGCGGATCTTCCAGCTCGTCCGGCGTCACCCCGGCCAGATGATCGGAGGTGGTGTTGCGGATGCAATTGCCGCTGGTCTGAATCGCATGCATCTCGACTTCGGCGAGCTCGGCCAAAATGTCCGGGACGTTCTCGAGCTTGGGCCAGTTGAACTGGATGTTCTGGCGCGTGGTGAAGTGTCCGTAGCCGCGATCGTAGCGGCGCGCAATGCCGCCCAGCGCGCGTAACTGTGTCGACGACAAGAGGCCGTACGGAACGGCCACCCGCAGCATCGGCGCATGGCGTTGAATGTACAGGCCGTTGCGCAGGCGCAGGTGCCGGAACTCGTCATCCGACAGCTCGCCCGCCAGGAAGCGGCGCGTCTGGTCGCGGAATTGTGCGACGCGCTCGGCTACCAGCGTTTTGTCGACTGTGTCATACCGATACATGCCGCCAAGATACGTCCGGTGGGCCCCAGGCCGCCAATTACCGGAAAGCATGAGCTTATAACGTGCCGTAGGCTCCTTCCGGGACCCAAAACCGTGATTTGCTCGGCAGAGGGAATTGTCGGTTACGTGCAGCATCGCGGGGGTTATTCAGGGGTCCGCATTGGCAACAGAGCTCACCGAAGTCATGGTCGCGCCGGACACTTATCACGTCTCGCCCGAACCCATGCTCATGATCGCCGAACTGCATGGCGCGCTTGCGCTCTGCCTGCATGACGAAGGGCGCCGGGTCGGCGGCCTGTTGCATTTGCGATTCATGGGTGGGACGGGCCGTCCGAGCGATGTAACGGACAACACGCTGAGCTCGGTACTGGTGGTGCTCGACCGTTTCAAGCGCGCCGTGCTCGGCAACGCCGCTCGCGGCAACGAGATCCAGGCCCGCATCCTCGCGCATGCCCTGCCCCCGACGGATGCAGGCGAACCCAGCGCCTCTCTGGTCGATCTGATCAAGGCGGATCTGGCCGACGGCAAGATCGCCTGCGGCACCCAGACCACGCGCAAAACCGAATCCATCCGAGTTTGTTTTCAGCCCTTCGAGGGCCGTGTGTGGATCTGCGGACCCGACAACCTGCGCGCCGCCACTAAAGCCCACCGCTCCGCGGGCTGACTCTCCCCATATACCCGCCGGGTCGGGCTTCATTTAAGATCGCGGGATGCGAATCCTCATGGCGATGGCATTGCTCTGTGTTGCGTCGTGCGCAAGCGAAAAACTTGCGCAGGCACCGCCGGCGGGAGTGGACCTCACCGGCCACTGGAAACTCAACGAGGCGGATAGCGACGATCCTCAGCGCCTGGTGCTGGCGCAGAACGCCGCCGCCAGCCAGAGCACTGCTCCCGGCGGATCAGGCGGATCCGGCGGTGGGGGCGGCAGCCGCGGAGGTCGGGGCGGAGGCCGTGGCGGCGCGGGTGCCATGGGGATGGGCGGCCCGGGCGGCCCGGCCATGCCTTCGGCGAGCGCCATGGCCGAGGGCCTGCGTTGGCCGGGCAAGCAGCTCGAAATCAAGCAAGTCGTCGGAGTCGTCGCATTCACCTCGGACGGCAGCAGTGTCGTCTGTCAGCCGATGGACGGGGGACATCACGGACACCATGGGGCGGGCGGCGATCACGAGGGCGATTCCTCGCGGCGGGACGCACCGTCCCGATCGCGCGATGCGCCGCCCCCGCGCTGCGGATGGATGGAGAAGATCCTCATCGTTGAGAACCGCGAATCCGAGGATGAACATCCGCCGTTCGAGGAACACTTCGGCCTGTCCGACGATAGCCGGCGCCTCGTGGAAGTCGTGGCTTTCAAGGAAGGCCGCTCGAGCGGGTTCACCATGTCCCGCGTATGGGACCGCGTCGATCAATAAAAAAGCCGGGCATTGCCCGGCTTTCAGTTCCCCATGCCTTCTTTCTGTGGCGTTTTTTTTCGCGCTCCGGCGATGATTGGTCTGTTTACTTCCCTAATGTCCTATTGCGTCCGAGCAACACTCTAGCTCCGCGCCGTTCCCGAAGCTAGGGCAATTGCAAAGAAGTGCAAAAATAAATGTAGTATAGAAGCAACATCGGAGGCGGGGGTGGGTGGGAGCGGGAGTCGAGCTCCGGCGGTCACTTCGCGTATCCTTGGCGCAACAGCAGAGTGAGAAAAGGGGAGTTAAGGCTGGTGAAGGTCTCTAGATCGTCCGCTCCGCCCGTTGCCGTTCGCACCCGGCGCGCCTACTTCGATTGCAAATTCGGGCAACTGCACGTGCGCACGGCCTTTCCGACCACCGGCGGCTTCGACGAGCAGGTAACACTGTTCTGCCTGCATTCCGCCGATGCGGGAAGCCGCCTATTCAGCGCAATCCTGCCCGAGCTCGCCGATGTGCGCTCGGTATATGCGCCGGATCTGCCCGGCTTCGGCGAATCCGACGCCTCGCCCACCCGCAGTGTTGCGGAGGCCGCCGTCGCGGTATCGGATCTGGCCAACGATCTCCGGCTGCGCCAGATCGACTTGATGGGAATTCAATTCGGCGCCGACGTCGCTCTGGAACTCGCGGCCGCGCGCCCCGAACTCGTGAGGCGCCTGGTGTTGGCCGGCGGTCCGGCCGCGGAACGTATCGGCGCCCTCGAGCAGCCGCATAGGCTGATCGATCCGGGCGCCTGCGGCAACGATCCGTTCGGCGCCGATTCGCGCAAGCTGGCGCAGTCGATCGCGGCGTTTCTCAGCTAGATTCGGCGGTGCGCCTCAATAAGTACATCAGCGAAACGGGCGCCTGCTCGAGGCGCGAGGCGGACAAGTGGATCGATGCGGGCCGCGTCACGTGCAACGGTCAGGTCGCCGCTTTGGGCACCCAGGTTTCCGACGGCGACGAAGTGCGCGTCGACGGCGAACTCATCGGTGCAAAGAAAAAGCAGATCTACATTGCGCTCAACAAACCGGTGGGAATCACCTGCACCACCGAAGCCCATATCGAGGACAACATCGTCGATTTAGTAGGGCACCCCGAGCGCATCTTTCCGATCGGGCGGCTGGACAAGGATTCCGAGGGTCTGATCCTCCTGACGAACGACGGCGACATCGTCAATGAAATCCTTCGCGCCGAGAACAATCATGAGAAGGAGTACATCGTACGGGTGGATCGCCCCATCACCGATCTATCGCTCGAGATGATGGCCGGCGGAGTGAAAATCATGGGCGAACTGACCAAGCCCTGCAAAGTCGTCCGCATCGATCGGGAGTCGTTTCGCATGGTCCTCACTCAGGGCTTGAATCGGCAGATCCGGCGCATGTGCTCCGCGCTCGGCTACAAGGCGCAGCGGCTCAAGCGCGTGCGAATCATGAACATTCACCTGGGATCGCTTGGGGTCGGGCAGTGGCGCCATCTCACCGATGCCGAACTTGCCGGCCTATTGCCGCGCGCAGGATCTCATGCGGCGCGCATCGCCGCCGCGGCCAGACCCTCGGACCACTGACGTCCGCTCGCCACGCGCCAGTCCGGATCCTCGGCCTTGATCGCCAGCCAGCGAAGGAAATCGTGGCGTTGATTGGTCCAATACGAGTAGCCGTAGAGCACGCCGCCGGCGCTCGACTCGACGGCAAAACGGCGCCGAAATCCGAAACTGGCCAGGCCGCGGGTGCAGCTGATCCGCGGTGAATTCTCCGACAGCGCGTACTGGTTGGGACCCACCTGCAGGCGCAGGCGCCCCGCCTGTCCGAACACGCAGATATTGGGCTGCGAAACGCGGATCAGCGCGATTCCGTGCACCAGCGCATGCGGATTGTCGCTGGCCGTCCAGGTGCCGCCGAGCGCGTGCCATTGCAGCACCATGCTGCGGCGGCGGTAATCGATCACCGAAATGACGGCGGTGTTGTCGGGAGCCATGCGCGCAGCATGCCGTATTCATCGACTATTGAGAATCTCGTTAATGTCCCGGCGCGCTATCGGGTGCGTCGGCAAACGCGTTTCGCACCACGCTCGCCGTCAGAAGCTGCGGCAACACGACGGGCTCGGACGAACCTGCCTTTCCGTTATACACCACGTAAAGCGGCACTCCGGCCCGGCCGAACGCCGCCAGCGCCTGGGTGATGGCCGGATCCCGGTTGGTCCAATCGCCCTTCATCAGTGTGACGCCTTTGTTGCGGAAGACCTCCTGAAGGGCGGAGTCATTGAAGGCATTGCGCTCGTTCACCAGGCAGGTGAGGCACCAGCTGGCCGTGAAATTCACCAACAGCGGTCGGCCGGCGGCATTGAGCTTGGCCACTTGCGCGGCGTCATATCGCTGCCATCCATCCGCGGCCTGCGCGCCGCCGGTGGACGATCCCGACGCAGCCGCGGCCACGTCGGCGAAGCGCACCGGCAGCACGATGGCAAGCAGCACGGCGAGGGTGGCGGTCGCGAGCGCTGCCACTCGACCCCGGGAAGCGCTCGACTTGGATTTTTGGTAAGCCCAGGCCGCGAACGCGATGAGGATGGCGCCGGCCAGCGCGGCACCCAGGCCGAGAGACGAGCTCTGCTGCGCGAGCACCCACAACAGCCACGCCGCCGAGGCGTAGATCGGGAACGCGAATACCTGCTTGAGCGTATCCATCCACGCGCCCGGTTTGGGCAGGGCGCGGCGCATCCAAGGTGCGAACGACAGCACCAGGTAGGGCAGCGCGAGCCCTACACCTAAGGCGGCAAAAATGCAGAGGGCGAAGAACGGTGGCTGGGACAGTGCCGCGCCGGCGGCAACGGCCATGTACGGAGCCGTACATGGCGTAGCCACCAGAGTCGTCAGCACGCCCGTGAAAAACGAGGCGCGATAGCTGTCGCCCTGGGTGAGGCCGTCGCCGACCCCGGCCAGTCCGCCGCCGACCTCGAAGACGCCGGATAGATTCAGCCCGACGGCCAACAGCAGGTATACGAGCAGAGTGACGAACAACGGCGATTGCAGCTGGAAACCCCAGCCGACCTGTTCCCCGCCGGCCCGAAGTATCAGCAGTACGCCCGCGAGACAGAGCATCGAGCTCACGACGCCCGCGGCGAAAACCAGGCCCTTGGCACGTACGGCCGCGGGATGCTTCTTCGCCTGTTCGACGAGACCGATGGCCTTGATGGAGAGAACTGGGAACACGCAGGGCATCAGATTCAAAATCATGCCGCCCAGGATGGCGAAAAGCAGCAGAACGGCAAGCGAGTGGCTGGTCGACTCGGACGCTGCCGTGGCCGGCGCGAGCTGCGCACCGCCTGCAGCCGATGCACCGCCGCTCCCCGACAAGGGCGCGGCGATTTCCATGGGTACGGTCACGGACTCGCTGCCGCTCAGCTCGGTGGCCATGAGTACGCCGCGAATGGTTCCGGACTTCGGCGGCCGATCGCCCAACTTCAGGCCGAGTTCGATGCTGTCCTTGCCGCGGGTCATGGATTGCGGAGCGGCGTATTCGATACCGCCATCGTCGTAGGGAAAGAAAGCCAGCGAAGTGATCTGCGGCAGAGTGGTGCCCCATTCCTTGCCGAGCGAGATCACCAATTGACCGTTCCTCACCCGAGCCGTGGTCGCGGCGAACTGCGGGCTCGGCAACTCGCCGCGTGCCTCGACAAAAAGTGCGGTATCCGCCGGATCGACGGCGCCGGACTCGCCGCTCACCGGCAGCTTCAATTGCAGATCGGCGTCTTCGGGAATGCACACATCGGAGCACACCAGCCAGCTCGCCTTCGCCGACAACACGGCCGGCGCGCCCGCCTTCAAGTCCCGGGGCGCGGTGATGTTGACCAGATGCACGGCGTGCTTGGCATAGCCGTAGTTCACCAGGGGCGGAAGCTCGAAACGATGCGGCGTGGTCCAGACGATGTCTCCCGCCGTGAATCCCGGCGGCAGCTGCCACTTGATCGAGGTGGCCTGGCCGGAGTCGCCGGGGTTGCGCCAGTAGGTGTGCCAGCCGTCGCGGATGTCGAGGTTCAGGGCGACCCAGAACGACTGGCCCGGGGCGATGGTGCTCACCTCGCTGACCAGGCGCGCCTTCACATTGTCGGTGGCGACCGTGCTCCCGGAAACCGCAAAGGCCGCCGGCGAGGCCAGTGCTAAGCCCAACAGCCAATATTTCACGTAGCGCATGGCCCTATGGTACCCAATTGAGCGGGGCAAGACGCTTGAAGGTTCCGAGGGCTGTGGAACAACTCACAATCTCCGGGCAACCATACCGCTTCGTGGACGCTTGAGCTAATGTAGGTGCCCCTCAAATGTGCAGCCCATGCAAGAAAACTACGTAGATCGCATCCTCAAAGCCAAGGTGTACGACGTCGCCGTGGAAACGTCGCTGGACGCCGCACCGCGGTTGTCGCGCCGTCTGAACAATCGCATCCTCTTCAAACGTGAAGACCTCCAGCCGGTGTTTTCGTTCAAAATTCGCGGCGCATACAACAAGATCGCGCAACTGTCCCCGATCAGTGCGCAGCGCGGCGTCATCTGCGCCTCGGCCGGCAATCATGCGCAAGGTGTCGCCCTGGGTGCACGCACCCGGGGCATTCCGGCGGTCATCGTCATGCCGCTGACAACCCCCGAGATCAAGGTGCAGGCGGTCGTCGACTTCGGCGGCGAGATCGTACTGCACGGGGATGACTACGACCAAGCCTACGAACACGCGATCGAACTCGGGCGGGAGCGCAGCCTCGTGTTCGTACATCCCTTCGACGACCCCGACGTGATCGCCGGCCAGGGCACGGTCGCCATGGAGATCCTGCGCCAGCATCACGGCGACGACATCGACGCGATCTTCGTTCCCGTGGGCGGCGGCGGCCTCATCGCCGGAATCGCTGCCTATGCGAAATCGCTGTATCCGCGCATCAAGATCATCGGAGTAGAACCCGAAGATGCGGCCGGCATGTACGAATCGCTGCGCGCCGGGAAACGCGTCACCCTGGATCGGGTGGGCATGTTCGCCGACGGCGTCGCGGTGCGGCGCGTAGGCGAGGAAACCTTTCGTCTGGCACGCCAGTACGTCGATGAAATCATTCTGGTCACCACCGATCAGATCTGCGCCGCCATTCAGGATATTTTTCAGGATACACGCTCCATCGCCGAGGCCGCCGGTGCCCTGGCGGTGGCGGGAATCAAGAAGTACGTGGCCCGTGAAAACTGCACCGGGCGCACGCTGATCGCGATCAACGGCGGCGCCAACATGAATTTCGACCGGCTGCGGTACATAGCCGAGCGCGCGGACTTGGGCGCACAGCGTGAGGCGTTGTTCTCCGTGGAGATGCCGGAAGCGCCGGGGTCGTTCCTGCGGTTCTGCGAATTGCTGGGGCGGCAGAACGTCACGGAGTTCAGCTACCGGTACGGGGACCAACAAGCAGCGCAAGTATTCGTCAGCGTCGGCCTCACTCAGGGCAAGGCCGAGCGCGACGAGTTGCTGCGCAGCATCGGGGCCGCCGGCTTTGCGGTGCGCGACATGACCGACAACGAAATGGCCAAGCTGCACGTGCGCTACATGGTGGGCGGGCAGGCGCGCGGGCTCGCCGACGAACGCTTGTACCGCTTCGAGTTTCCCGAGCGTCCCGGGGCGCTGCTCAAGTTCCTGCAGGCCATCGGCACCGGCTGGAACATCAGCTTGTTCCACTACCGCAATCACGGATCGGACTACGGGCGCGTGCTCGCCGGCATCCAAGTTTCTGCGGAAACGCGCACCGATTTCCTATTGCATCTGAACGAACTGCACTACTCCTACACCGAAGAGACCGACAATCCGGCCTACAAGATTTTCTTGGGAGGCTGATGCCGCGGAGCTGAGGCGGCAGGGCGGCGGACGGCCGCTAATGCACGGCATTCGCGGTCTGCAAAGGTTCCGGGCGCAGTCCTTTGAGCCAGGTCTGTGCGCGGCGCACGAAGGGGTCGTCGGCGCCTCGCGCTTTCACCAACACGGGCAGGGCGGCATCGAGCTCGTCGACCGCTTCACGCGGCTTGCCGAGATGCGCCAGGGCGTAGGCGTGTATGGCGTGCGCTTGCGCAATCGTGGGGCTCCCGGGGGGCGAAGTCGCGGTCCAGATTTCCACGGATTGTTGGCTCAAGGGCAACGCTTCGGCGGCTTTGCCGCGATCCACCAGCAAGCGCGCGAAGTGCATGAGCGCGGCCGCGCGCCATTGATGATTGGCAGGCAGCGATTTGTCGTAGATGGCGAGTGCCTGCCGGAATTCGCTCTCGGCGCCCTGCAAATCTCCCTTGTCGTGGAGCAGCATCGCCAAACTGACGCGGGCATACCCGACTTGGTAGTGGTCCGGACCATGAAGCGACAATCTCATGGATACGACCTCTCGCAACAACGGTTCGGCCTCGGCCAATCGTCCCTCGCGCTGCAGGAGTAAACCGTAGTTGCCTTTGGGAACGACGGTTTCAGGGTGTCGATCGCCGTAGGCGCGCTCCTGACGGCGGATGACGTCGCGATAAAGTGCCTCGGCCCGCGCCAAGTCGCCCATGTTTTGCGCGACGACCGCCAGATTCTGCAGATGCATGGCCACGCGCGGATGATCGTCGCCGAGAATCCGCCGATCGACGTCCAATGCTCGTTCGTAGGTCTGCTTCGCGAGCGCCCATTGGTGTTCGCGGGCGTAAATCTGCGCGAGGTCATCGAGCACGGCAGATATGTCGGTCTGAGGCGCGAAGTTCGTTTCGGAAATCGCCAGGGCGCGCTTGTACAGGTCCTTGGCCTCGCTGAATTGACCTTGTTGCTGTCTCAGTTTGCCCAGTATCCACAGGGCATGTCCCGATTCCTGGCTGGTCGCGCCGAAGCCGTTTTGCGCCAGGCGCAGCGCCTCCTGCAACGGCGTCTCCGCGCCGGCAAGATCGCCCGCGCCGATATGGGCTTGACCTAGTTCCAACAAAGTATCGATACGCGATTTATCATGGGACTGCGGCTGTAGCTGCAGCGACTCATCCAATATCGGCAGCGCGTCCTGGTATTGCCCCAGGCTGTCGTAGACGGCGCCGACGGTGGAGAGCAGCGCGGCCTTGGTTTCCGGCTGATCCTTGAGCCCAGCCCGCAAACGTTTGGCGCCCGAGTCCAACAACTCGCGGGCGGTGACTTGATTGCCGCGATTCTCTCCGGGGTCCGACAGCTTGAAAAGATTGATCAGAAAGTTTGAAACCTCTTCGGCGCGAACACGTTCGTGTTCGGCAAGTCCCCGCTGCTGGGCAACCCGATCGCGCTCCTTGGCGATGCGCAGCGATTGCAGATAGGTCGTTGCGGCGAAAGCCAAGATCATTACGATCGCTCCGACTCCCGCTGTCACCGGCAACCAATGACGCCTGACGAACTTCGCGGTGCGGTATGACAGGGTGTCGCGCCGGGCGATGATGGGTTTGCCGTCCAGATAGCGCTGAATATCGCTGGACATCTGCTGGGACGACGAATAGCGGCGCTCCGGTTCCTTGCGCATCGCCATGATGATGATGTTGTCCAGATCGCCGCGCAGGATCCGGCGCAGCCGGCCGGCGCTGACGCCCCGGGCCTCCGTGATGCCGCGCGCTTCCGCCGATACATCCGAGCCCACCGCCTGGCTGGGCAGCGGCGGATCCCTCTCGCATATGGCGCGCTCGATGTCCGTGAGCCGCATGGATGCAATGACGAAGGGACTGGTGCCGGTGAGGAGCTTGTACAGCAGCACGCCCAGAACGTAGACGTCGCTCGATGTCGTGATCACCTGTCCGCGGACCTGC
>Ga0209624_10001694_pt1 | contig 17060 bp, 13 predicted proteins | sample JacPinW_OM2H0_O1_FD_188565 | JGI IMG/M metagenome (GOLD analysis project Ga0209624, IMG submission 188565) | Forest soil microbial communities from Algoma, Ontario, Canada - Jack Pine, Ontario site 1_JW_OM2H0_O1 (SPAdes) (version 2) | ecosystem: Environmental > Terrestrial > Soil > Boreal...
GCACCAGATAAATCTCCACACGGTCATATGCAAACTTTCCGCCGGTGAAGGGGCCAGCCGTGATTTCCGGCTTCGATTTTTCGACGTTTGCGATTTCGTCGGCTAGCGCCGGAACCAAATGCATATATTTCCTATCGAGCTCGACTGGATTTCCAAAATTCGAGCTGCAAGAGATTTCATCCGCGGGAGCTGCGCTGGGAACCTCTTGTGCCTCTGCCGGAAACGTCCACGGGAAAGCGGCCGCGATTGAGAGAGTCAGCAGTGTTGCTTTGCAAAGCGCTGATCGCGAAGTCTTCATGGCACCTCGTTGGAGACGGCCGGCCGGACACCGTCCACGATGGACTGGCAGTGCAAGCCGCGCGCCGATGGCAAGCCGCGGCAAGTAAGGGCATTATTGCGCGGACTTGCCACCCGGTGTGCGCGTACAGACAAGGCCTGTAGCCGAACATACACAGCCACAGTTGCTCTGCTCCGCCGCTGATACACTCCTCCAAAGCTGGGTAGGCGAGCAGCCTAGTTCCAGTACGCACACACACACCACTCCTTGAAATTCGTTTAACGACGTGCTACCGTCCGGCGTGATAAAAATTAGATCATTGATGATAGAGTTCGGCGACGCCGCAGAGCCGCAAGCCACCTCCCGCTCCAAATTCAAACCTCACCGGCACTACTCGCTCTTTCTAACCGGCAAATTAAATCGCCAAATTGCGGAATTAAAATGTCATCTAAGTTATAGAAAACAAAAGGTGACAACTTCCTCAAATCGCCAAAAATCGCAATTCTGCCCTACCCGCTTTTTACACTCTTCCCCGCTCATCACCGGAGTCCTTTCTCGAAGGGCTGCCCATGTATAAAGTCCTCGAAAATCGCATCCGCAAAGCGCTGAGGCACCACATCCACGAGCGCTACAAAATTGATGTCCCCGTCGTCCTCGCCCGTCCGCCGCAACTTTCCATGGGAGAAGTAGCCTCCCCCCTGTGTTTCGAGCTCGCCAAGCAGATGAAAAAGCCCCCTCGCGCCCTGGCGCAGGAGATTGCAAATTCGCTAAAACCAATCGCTGGAGTGGCGCGCATCGAAGTGGCCGGCGCAGGCTACCTGAATTTATTTTTCGACCGCGCCCAGTTTTTTCGCGCCGCTTTAGAAGAAGCAGGGCACGAATCCGCAGCCCCCGCAGCGAACGCCGGGAAAACAGTCGTCGAGCACACCAGCATCAACCCAAACAAAGCCGCACACATCGGCCACGTTCGCAACGCCGTCCTCGGCGACACATTCGCGCGCCTCCTGCGCTATACCGGGCGCCTCGTCGAGGTGCAGAATTACATCGACAACACCGGCGTGCAGGTGGCCGATGTCGTCCTCGGCTTCCTTCACCTCGAAAAAAAATCACTGGCCGACGTGAAAGCTCTTGCCGCCGCTCCCAAGTTCGACTACCTCTGCTGGGACCTTTACACCCGCGTCACGCAATGGCTCGCCGAAGACAAATCGCGCCTAGAACTCAGGAACCAGACCCTGAAAGAAATCGAAGAAGGCCATGGCGACGCCGCACAAATGGGCGAAGTGGTCGCAACCGCCATCGTGCACTGCCACCTGCGCACCCTCGACCGCCTCGGCATCGATTACGACTTGCTCTCGCAGGAAAGCGAAATCCTGCACCTGAAGTTCTGGGATGCCGCGTTCAAAATGTTGAAGGAACGCAACGCAATCCAGCTCGCCACCTCGGGGAAAAATGCGGGCTGCTGGGTGATGCACCTTCCCTCCAGCCGCGACGATGCAGACACGGAAACACCCACCACAGAAAACCCCGAAACAGCGCCCGAGGAGCCGCCAGAAGAAGCCGAAGCAAAAATTATCGTGCGTTCCACCGGAACTGTCACCTACGTTGGCAAGGACATCGCGCATCACCTCTGGAAGTTCGGCTTGCTCGACCGCGATTTTCACTACCAACGTTTTCACAAACATCCCGACGGCCACGAAGCCTGGATCACCTCCAGCGACCGCGACGATCCCGGCGCGCCTTCCTTCGGCAACGCCCACGACGTTTTCAACGTGATTGACTCGCGCCAAGCCTACCCGCAGCAGGTGGTGGTGGCAGGCTTACGCGCTCTCGGATACAACGAAGAAGCCGACCACCTAAAACATTTTGCTTACAACGTGGTGGCCCTCACCCCGCGGTGCGCGCAGGAAATGGGCTACGAAATTCCTGCTGAGGACGCAAAGAAGCAATACGTCGATGTTAGTGGCCGCAAAGGCCAGGGCGTGAAAGCCGACGACTTGCTCGACCGCCTCGAACTGAGCGCGCGCGCTGAAGTGGATTCGCGCCACCCCGAATCGTCGGAAGCCGAACGCGCCGCCATCGGCCACGCCATTGCGATCGGCGCTTTGCGATATTTTCTTCTGCGCTTCACACGCTCCACAGTCATCGCTTTTGATTTTGCTGATGCGCTCAGCTTCGAAGGCGAGACCGGTCCCTACGTCCAATATGCCGTCGTCCGCGTGAACGGAATCTTGCGCAAAGGCGCGGAGCAAGACCCCAGCGTCAGCGCAGAAAATTCAGAAAATATGGAGAAATTAAAAAGCGGCGCGATCGATGTTTCGCGTTTTCTCGCTGGGCCGGAGGGCGACCCGCTTTGGGATATTGTGTTACTGGCAGGATCGCTCGACGCGCGGGTTGATCAAGCCGTCTCAGCGCAGGAGCCGGCGTTTCTAGCGCGCTTCGCCTTCGAACTCGCGCAAGCTTTCAACGTTTTCTACCACAAGCACCACATTCTCTCGGAAAAAGACGCTGAAAAACGCGCCTTCCTCCTGCTGATCACCGCGCTAGTCCGCGAGCAACTAGTCGCCACGCTTCGCATCATGGGCATCACCGCCCCGGAAAAAATGTGATGCCGAACTTCGCTCGATCTGCGCCGCTGGAAGCCCCGGCCCGCGCCATGCTTAATTTTCTTGCGATTCCTAAGCGCTGCAATTCCCGGCGCAATACACCCGGAGCTGTCATCCCGAGCCCGCCGCGGCGGGCGAGGGATCTGCTCTTGCCTTTCTTGGCCGCGAGGGCGGGTCGCAAACAGCGATTACATTTTCAGCGCGAAATCCACGATCGAGCGAATGGCTACGCCGGTCGGCCCTTTCGCCAGCCACGGACGGCCTTCGTCAATCCAGCAGGTCGCTGCGATGTCGAGATGTATCCACGGGGTATCTTCGGCAAACTCTTTGATGAACCAAGCAGCCGTGATCGCGCCGCCGCCTTTTCCCGTGCCGGTGTTGCGAATGTCGGCGATGTTGCTCTTGATCATTTCCTGGTATTCGTCGTCCATCGGCATGGGCCACATTTTTTCGCCGACGGCTTTTGCGCTTTCCAAAAACTGATCCAGGTATTCGCGCGGTGTTCCAAAAGCTCCCACGTGAACGTTCGCCAGCGCCACTTGAATCGCTCCGGTCAACGTAGCAGCGTCAATTAAATGAGTGGCGCCCAATTTGCGCGCGTAGCAAACGCCATCAGCAAGAATCAACCGGCCTTCGGCGTCGGTATTGATAATCTCAATCGTTTTTCCCGACATGGCCACTTGCACATCGCCCGGCTTTTGCGCGCGTCCACCCGGCATGTTTTCCGTGGCGGGAATCACGGCGATCACCGACACGCTGGGCTTCAACGCCGCAATCGCACGCATGGCACCCAACATGGTTGCGCCGCCTCCCATGTCGTACTTCATCTTCTCCATGTTATCGGCAGGCTTAATCGATATGCCGCCGGTATCGAACGTCACAGCTTTGCCCACAAGCCCCAGCACTGGCCCGCCGGGCCGCACATCTTCGGGCGTGTAGCGCAACACAATCACGCGCGGGGGCTCCACGCTGCCTTGCGCTACGCCGATCAGCGCTCCCATTTTCAATTCGGAGATTTTCCGTTCGTCGAGAATTTCCACTGCGAGGCCGGCTTCTTTGGCCATGGCTTCGGCGCGCGCCGCCAGCATTCGAGGAGTAAGGCGGTTGGAGGGCTCGTTAATCAAATCGCGCGCGAAATTCGCGGATTCGGAGATCACGCGACCCTGGTCGATTGCGGCGGTAAGGTTCGCGCCTAGGCCCGCATCGAAATTGGCCAGCGAAACGGACTGTATTTCGCGATTCGGCTTCTTCTCTGTGTGGTACTTATTCGATTCGAAATCGGCGGTGATCAAACCTTCCACTACGGCTTGCGCCGCGTTCGGCCCGCGCTCGCCTTCTTGAGTTATAAACACGAATTTCTTCACTCCTCGCGATTTCAGATAGCGCAACGCGGTGCCGGCAATTTTTCGCAAATCGTTGGTCGTAAACTTCGCCCGCTTTCCTGCTCCAACCAGAAGCAGCCGCTGCGCGCCGAGACCCGCGGGAAAATGTACGAAAACAATTTCATGGGCCTTTCCGGTCAGTTCCCCGCTCTCCACCAGTGAGGCCAACTGGCCGTTCATGGAGTGGTTTATCTCGCCGGCTATTCCGTCGAGTTTGTTTTCCTGATCGAAAATGTAGGTGACTAGCGCATCGGTAGAAATGGAAGAAAACGGCTGAGTCTCTAGTTGAATCTGCATGTTCCCCTTTCGAATTTATCGCCGTCGCGAACGGAAAATCGCTTCGCTGGCTTCTCGTTTAGCTTCTTTTTGGCGTTCGGATTCGCGGCGATCGTGGAACTTCTTGCCTTTGGCCACCGCCAATTCACATTTTGCGATGCCGTCGCGAAAATAAATCTTGGTCGGCACCACGGTCATACCTTTTTGTTGCGTTTGGACCAACAGCCTTTCGATCTCGCGGCGTTTCATCAACAACTTTCGCTTGCGAAGCGGGTCATGATTGCGAAAGCCTCCCGGAAGATACTCGGGAATATGGCAATTTACCAGCCAGGCCTCGCCGCCGCGAATTTCCGCGTAGGCGTCTCGCAAGGCGCCCTTACCCTCACGAAGAGTTTTTACTTCTGTACCAACGAGCACCAATCCGGCTTCCAAACTGTCGAGCAGATGATAGTTGTAAGAAGCGGCCCGGTTCTGCGCAACAATTTTGACGCCCTCGTGTTGAGATTTATTGGCGTTCGATTTCACACCAACCATGATAGCTGCCGCACTCACCGCGCCGCAAGTCGCAGATTTCAACCAATTTCGCGAGCCCTGGGGCAAAATTCACAATCTCGTAACCCGAATTCCGTATTTAGTTCGTCTAATGTAACGTTAAGTAGCACAACGCGGACGTTTCCTTGCTGCATCATATAGCGGGTGCTAGACTTCTTAAGGTTTCAACAATCCCGCGCTGGGGGGCTTTTTTGCATCGATTAGGTTATCTGGCAATTTTGCTTGTCGCCGCTGCTTTTTTGGGTGGTTGCCCGAAATCAAGCAACGAATATTCCGCGGGCCGCAAAGCGGAGAACATTCAGGATTACGATACCGCGCTAGTTCACTATGAAAGAGCGCTTCGCGAGGACCCCCAGAACTCCGAATACAAACTGCGCGCCGAACGCATGCGTTACGAAGCTGCCATAAACCATATAAAATTGGGGCAAGTGGCGCGTAGGAACGGCGATCTCCAACTTGCTTTGGGCGAATTCCAGAAAGCGCAGTTGATGGATCCCTCGAACGCCGCTGCGGACCAAGAAGTGCGAAAAACGATGGAGATGATTGCGCAGGCCGCAGCCGGGGCGCCGCAACCCACTAATCCGGCTCCCCAAGAGCAAAACGAACTTCTCTCAGCACCGCCCGAACTGAAACCACTTTCGCGCGAGCCCATCAACTTAAAGATGACCAACGATGCGCGCGTTGTGTTTGAAACCATCGCAAAACTTGCCGGCTTAAGCGTGATTTTCGATCCGGATTTTACGGGCAAGCGCATAACCGCGGAACTGCCCAACGTTACTTTGGAGCAGGCTCTGGACGCTGTCTCACTGGAAAGCAAGGCTTTTTGGAAGCCAGTTACTCCGAGCGTAATTTTTGTTGCGCCGGACCAGCCGCAAAAGCGCAAAGACCTGGAAGATGAAGTGGTGCGGACGTTCTATGTGTCCAACACAATTACCCCGCAGGACTTGACCGAGATCGTCAACGGATTGCGCCAGCTTCTGGATTTACACCGTTTGCAGCAGGTGAATTCGCAAAACGCAATTGTGATACGCGATACGCCCGATAAACTTGCGCTGGCGGCCAAAATTATTCGCGACATAGATAAGTCCAAACCTGAGGTTCTGCTGCACATCCAAGTGCTGACGGCCAGCATGGACCGGTTACGCGACCTTGGAATCCTGCCGGGCCAGAGCGTCTCGGTGGCATTCAATCCGCGAGTAAGCTTGCAACCAGGGCAATCAACGACTACCACCGCGACGACCACAACGACCACCACCACGACCACCACTACAACTACGACGAGCACGACGTCGACCGGCACACAGGTTACTTTGAATAACTTGAAGCATCTTGGCACCGCGGATTGGAGCATCACTCTGCCCGGCGCTCAAGCAAATGCAATTCTGACAGACACGAAAACGAGAATCGTGCAGGACCCCGAAGTGCGTGTTACCGACGGGCAAAAAGCCACGCTGAAAATCGGCCAGCGCGTTCCGGTAGCAACGGGAAGCTTTCAAGCGGGTGTGGGCGTCGGCGTCACTGGTTCGGCGGGCGTTGTGAACCCGTTGGTGAACACGCAGTTTCAATATATAGATGTGGGCGTGAATATTGACGTCACGCCGCGAGTTCATCCGGACGGCGATGTGAGCATGAAATTGACCGTCGATGTGTCGCAAATTGTGGGGACCAACAGCATCGGCGGTATCAACCAACCCGTTATCGGACAGAAGAAAATCGAACATGATATCCGTCTGAAGGAAGGCGAGACGAGCATATTAGGCGGGCTCATCGAGCGCACGGACACCAAAATAATCAACGGCATCCCGGGTCTGGGTGAAATTCCCGCGCTGCGCTACTTGTTTTCCGACAATAGCCATGAGATCGCAGAGGATGAAACTTTAATCGTTCTGACGCCGCACATTATCCGGTTTCCATCGTTTTCAGCTGACAATCTGCGTTCAATGTCGGCGGGTACCGACTCCAACGTGAAGGTTCGTCGCGAGGGCGCAGAGGTAATGCCGGCGACTACCGGCGCAACACCACAAGCCGCCACTATGAGCCCGCAACCTGCGCCCGCGGTGACAGCACCACCGCCGTCAGCGGCAATGGTGCCAACATCATCGCCACAGCAGGCTGGATCAGCGGCGGCGCAGCTCCACTTCGAGCCAACTTCGACGGCAATGAAAGTCGGCGACACGACGACGCTAGGTCTGGCGGTGTCTAACGTGACCGACCTTTATTCGATTCCGCTTCTGGTGCACTACAACCCTGCCGTGATTCAAGTGGAAGAAGTACGCAACGGAGGATTCCTTTCCGGGGGAACGCAGGAGATTGCTATTGTGCAGCGAATCGACGCGCAGCGCGGGGAAATCGTGGTGTCCGCCACGCGACAACCGAACACACCGGGGATTAACGGCACCGGCACTCTCTTGGGCTTTGTGATACATGCAGTCGCGCCGGGGAATGCATCGCTTCAAATTTTGCAGGTAAACGCGCATGACTCGCAGCAGCGGACCATTCCGATGGTATCCGGAGAAGCCACGATTCAGGTGCAGTGAACGAAATGAGCAGGATCTTTCGCGGTCAAATTCTTAAAAAGCCCCTGCGGTCGAGCTTGACCTCACCCAGATTTTTCCGGCGCACACGCGCGGTCGCGGCGGGAATGACTCTGATTGAATTGATCCTGGCCTGCGCGATCCTCATGGTTCTGGCTACAGCGGTTGTTCCGCTGGCTCGCGTCACGGTGAAGCGCCGCAAAGAAGACTTGCTTCGCTACGATCTTCGACAAATGCGCGACGCCATCGATCGCTTTAAGGACGCGGCGGACAAGGGACAAATTCAAGTTCAAGCCGGGACAGAAGGATATCCGCCGGACTTGATGACGCTGGTACACGGCGTCCCACTTACCGGGGTTATCGGCAAAAACATTCACTTCCTTCGCAAGATTCCGGTGGACCCGATGACCGGAAACCCGGATTGGGGGATGCGCTCCGTTCAGGACGATACTGACTCAACATCCTGGGGTGGCCAGGATGTCTTTGATGTGTTCTCAAAATCTTCCGGAACTGCGCTGAACGGCACGAAATACACTGATTGGTAGTGGCAACCTGGAGTTGAGCAAATGACGCGGCGGAATAATCGAGGAACCGAAGAAACCGGTAGGCGTAAATTGGCCCAGCGCGGATTTACGCTGATCGAGCTGATGTGCGTGATCGCCATTATTCTGATCCTGGCGACTATTAGCGCGGGACATTACGAGAAATCAGTGGTGCGCGCGAAAGAAACGACTTTGCACACCGATCTGAAAGTCATGCGCGATGCCATACAACACTACACGGAAGACAAGGAAATGGCGCCCTCTTCACTCGATGACCTTGTTTCGGCGCATTACATTCAGCAGATTCCATCCGATCCGATGACGAACGCGAAAGACTGGGTTACCACGTCGGAGGAATTCGATCTCAGCCCGGAGCAAAGCTCTTCAGGTATCACTGACGTGCATTCCGCATCAGACGCAATTTCCCCGTTTGAAAACGATCCCTACAGCTCGTGGTGAGCGGCCGGCTCGAAAGCCCTATTGAACCCGATGCGGTAACACATCGATTCAACGATTCAACACACTGAAAGTTCGCAGATTACCTTGTCCACAAACAACTGTTTGTGAGCAGTAGTTTGTCCTGAATAACATGAGTTTGTGGGCAGTGCGGAGCTTTGGAATTCCGGCTAGCGGAATCGGTCGGCGCAACCGAACGCGAGGGTCGGGGTGGAGTAGCTGAGTGCGAAACTGGTACTAATGTCGTACTTGGCGCGCGCGGCCGCTTGCGTTAGGCTGGGGCAAATTTGTCGCCAAGGAGACTTACCCAATGATACAACAAGCCCCAACGCAGCCGATGTTGGCGTGTGCGCAATGCAGAAGGACGTTCGGACAATCGGATCTGGTGCCGATCGCCGGGAATTGGGTTTGCGGCGATTGTAAGGCGGCGTTTTTGAGCCGGCTCGTGGCGGGGGGACCTGTTACGGCCTCTGCACTCCAATACGCGGGTGTCGGCATTCGATTCGGCGCCCGCTTCGTTGACGGTTTGGTGTTTATGGTCCCCTTTGCAATCTTCGCGTTCTTGCTTCTGCCAAACATCGTGCGAACGGCGGCGGCCAGCAGGGTGCCTGGATTCAACGGAACCTTTCTCTTGGTCGCGCTCGTTTTTGGTTTGTTTTATGAAGTCCTGATGCTGCGCTACTGGGGAGCCACGCTCGGGAAAATGGCTTGTGGACTTAAAGTCGTGCGGGCTGACGGAAGCAGCCTGGACTGGGGCGTTTCGTTTGGCCGCTACTTTATGTACAACGTGGTAATCTGCGCCGTCCCGTTTGTTAACTGGATACTGCTGATCACTACGGCCATTATGGCTGGCACGGACGAACAAAAGCGTGGGCTGCATGATCGGGTATGCGACACGCGTGTGATCTATAAACGGAGCTAGGTGTGGGTCTGAACCTAAACCTGTTCAGTCACGTTCCGAGCAGTTCCGAAGCGCCCGGCTTCTCCACGGGCGCAGCCACGGGTCTGCAGCAAACTGCACAAGGGACCGTTATATGCCCCAGCTGCGGCGGCCCTGTCACGCCGACAGAGGCGCCGAGCGGTTGGCAGAACTGTCCGTACTGCTCCAAACAGCTGCGAATTCAAGTCTGGCCGGTTGCGCGGCAGAAAACGAACGCGCTATCCGCGATGCCTGAGCAAGCGACATGCTTCTTTCATCCGGAGAAAGCATTTGAGGCTTGCTGCCAGAGATGCGGCCGTTTTCTGTGCGCGCTGTGTGACTTGCAACTCGGGGCGGAACACGTTTGCCCTTCATGCTTCGAGCGCGGGCGCGCCGATTCCGGGCGGGATGGCAGCAAAGCAGAGTGGCGGCATCGCGACGTACTCTATGATTCAATCGCGTTGACGACCGGCTGGGGCTGGATTTTGTTTTGGCCGGTGATTGTGGCTGCGCTGCCGGCGACCATCGTTTTGCACGTCAAGTTCCGGAAGGCGCCGCGTTCCTATTTGATTCCGCGCTCGGGCTGGCGCTTCTGGGCGGCGTACCCGGGGCTAATCTGGCTGCCGTTACTGATCAGCAGCGTGTTCTTCGTGAAGTGGATGGCCGGGAGACACTGATTGCAAACCGCATTCCGGAAAATATCGCGCATCGGCAGCATGATGGGCGCGACGAAGTGGTATCTAACCGAAGACTGTTTGCTCGCGGCCAAGCGCGTGATGTACGCAGTCGAGTACAGGCGGTTCTACTTGCGCGACCTGGAGTCCATCGTCGTTTGGCACAGCCGCACCTGGCTATTGCGGCCGGCAATTCCCGGCGTGCTGCTTCTCGCGCTCGGCGGTTTGCTATGGCACTGGGTGAATTTCACAACTGGCGCGATTGCTGGAGGCGCGGGTCTGGCGTGGGCTGCGGTGGAACTGGGGCTGGGGCCGACGGCGCAGTCGCGCATTAGCACGACGGGAGCAAACGTTGACATGCCGGTGGTGAAGCGAACGCGTGGCGCCGGCAAGGTCCTCGCCAAGATTGATGCAGCGGTTCGTGCTACTCGCGGCGGCACGATGGAGCAGCCGACCGCGATCGTGGGCCCAGCCGAACCAGCCACTCCCTCCAGCCAAACAAATTCTGAATCAGTTAACGCAGCCGCGCCCATCGGGGATGTAACGTAATCGAATGGCTCCGGACACGCCAGCCGCGCCCTCTGCCGCGCCCGCCGTGTCGCGCTTGCGCCATGCGCGTTGCTTGTTTCATCCGCTGCGCGAGGCGGCGGCTCGGTGCCCACACTGTCAAGGGACGTTTTGCCGCGAATGCGTTACGGACGAGGACGACAGGCTCGCCTGCCCACCTTGCCTGCGTCGCATGTCGCGTCCGCCGGCACCGAAACCGTCACCGGCACGACAGTTCCGGCAGGTTCTGGCGGGATTTATAGCGCTCGCCTGTTTGATGACACTCTTTTTTTCTTTACTGCAGTGGCGCGCGAATAGGCCGGAACTGCACCTGAACTTCGGCGGCGCTACCGAACCACGGTTGCCCGGGCCAACTCATGAGTGAAACTGCGGTGGCTCCGCTCGTTGCGCAGCGTGGACGCTCGGTATCTGCGCGAGCGCGCCGGAGCCGCCTCGGCGCGCTCGAAGCGCTGGAAGGCGGCTTCGCGCTGTTTCGGTCTACATTCGGGCGCGAGGCGTGGCGCTATTACGCGGGCGCGCTACCGCTCGCTTTTTGCTTCATTCCGACGTGGGTGTTTAACGGGCAGGTTCGAGTATCTAGCGGTGGACTGCTAATGGAGGCGCTGATATTTGCCGGAGCGTATCTGCTGCGCGTGTGGGCGATCGCCCGCTACATGCAAGGCGTTCGTGAGCGCGCGTTCGGCGTCCCCATTGCGAAACCGGCGGGTCGTGCGTCGAAGGCTGCTGCGTTGGGACGCCTGCTGGCATGGAAAATCACTTTGAGCGCCGGTGCTTTGGCAACGCTATTCACCATTGCAGGGGCGGCGTGGTTCTACAGTGCTTGCCAATTCGCAAGTCTCGAGGCCTTGGAGGACTCGACTGAGCGGCACTCCATTCGCGGCTGCGTGGCGCTTGCGGGCGAATGGTTCGGCGGCGGGCTGCTTCTTTTTCTGATGCTTTTCCCTCTTTGGATTGCTGTGTGGCTGAACTGCATGCTCCTGGCGATAGTCCTGCCGCAACTGCTGCACTCCATATTTGGGGTAGACACACTTTTGTCGACGCAAATGGGCGCTTACTCGCTAACCAGCAGTTCGGCGTTCTGGCTTTCGCTTTTCGGGTGTGCCTGGATTGCGCTTGATCCGGTCGTCAAGTGTACGTTCGTGGTTGTTTATCAGCATTTGCGATCGCGACGTGAAGGGGATGACCTGCGCGGCTTACTCGCAAGCCTGCCAAGACAGCAGCAGAAGAAGGCAGAGATGATTGGCTCCGCCGGAGATGGACGCGGCCCGGGGATCGCTTCGTTGGTCATCATCCTTGCCGTGATTCTGCTTAGCCCTTCGCAAGCAACCGCGCGTCAAAGGCAAGCGCCGCCAAGCCATAGCGTCACAGAAACAGCGGCCGATTCCACACGCCAGGTACGCGTCCAAGAATTGCGTCAAGCGCTGGATAAGGAATCGCAGCGCGCAATTTATCGCTGGCACGACACCGAGCACCCGAGCCCGCCCACTTGGTTTGACAAGATGCTCGCGAGGATTGGAGAGGCCATCAAGAGTGTCTGGGATACCTTCTTGAAATTCTTGCGGAATATCTGGCCGCGCGGCCTGAGTTTTTCGCCGTCGGCGGATGGTGGGTGGCGGCTGAAAGATCTCCGATTATGGCTGGCGCTGGTGGTGGCGTTAACCTTGGCGGTGGGTGTGACTCTATTTTGGCTTCGCCGACGCCGCGAGGCGCCGCAGATTTCCATTCCCGTCTCTGCAGCGCCGCTGCCCGACCTGCATGACGCGGCGGTTGCCAGCGAGCGCTCGGAGGAGGAATGGTTTGGGTTGGCAAACCGGTTGGAAGCCGAGGGGAATTTACGGCTGGCACTGAGGGCGGCGTACCTGGGCCTGCTTGCCGGATTGGCGCAACGCGAATGGCTAACGATTCGGCGCGACCGCACGAATCGCGAGTATCTCGATGAGTTTACGCGGCGGTGGCGGCGGCGTCCGCAAGCGGCGATCGAGGTGCGTGCGGAAATTCCCGAGCAGGTGCGCGGCAGCCTGCGGCAGTTCGATCGCGTTTGGTATGGATCTCATGCGCTGACGCCGGCGTCGGTGGCTGCGTACCGCCAGGATCAACGTGAGTTGCTCACCCATGTTTGATAATAACTCCGGCGAAAGTACGGCGCTCAACTGGCGGGGTCCGCTGCTGACCGCCGCGATTTTCGCGATTGTGTTTTCCGTTCTGCTGCTCATAGCGCATCAGAATCAGGCGAATACCAGTGAGATGGGATCCAGCTTGCGTCAGGACCCTTACGGCACCAGCCTGCTGTTCGATTCCTATGAGCGCGCTGGGTACCATGTGAATCGAAGCCAGGATCAGGATTCTCTCTCCGATCAGAACGCGTCGCGGACGACTGCGTTCTTTATCGGCGGGTATTCCTATGGTGATTGGGGGACGGAAAATGGAAAGCTCCCGACCGGTGGGAAATTTCTCGAACGAATAGAGAATTTTCTAGCCCGCGGCGGACGTGTTGTGGTGGTCCAGCCTGCCTGGAAACTAAGTTCCCAGTCTCAAGGCTGGGAAGTTGGGGACAAATGGAACCCAGGTCAACACGAGGCGGTTCCAACCTGGGTCTCTCCCGACGTCCGCGAGATGCCGCCGGGCAGCGAGGCCATGTATCTCACCGCTGAGGCTCCGTGGCTCAAAACGGATGCCCACTGGACCGCGCTCTATGCGGCGCCAATGGACCCCGGCGCGAGCGCTAACGGCTCTCCGCGTGTTTATCTTGCAAGGCTGGGAGTCGGAAAAGGTGAATTGATCGCCGCGAGTCAAGAATCTTTCTTGCTGAACGAAACGATCAAGACGCATCCGAATCCCGTATTGCTGGACTTTCTCGCGGGCGGAAGGCCAGTGATTTGGGTGGATGAAACACTGCACGGGCTGCGCCAAGAGCAGGGCGCGCTCTGGCTGGTGCAGCGTTATCGGCTGCAAGCTGCGTTGCTGCTTTTCTGGGCCACCCTGCTGGCTTTGCTCTGGAGTCTGAGCGGCGATTTGGTGCGGCGTCCGCCGCGCGACTGGAGCGCGGAAGTCGTACGCAATGGCGAGAGCGCTGGCGTGGCCGGGCAACGCCTTCTGCAACGGAGTATTTCGACTGACCGGGTTGTGGCGGAATGCTGGGGGCAGTTCGACCGCCGCTCGCCACAGGATGCGAAGGCCATTAGCACTGACCCTCGTTGGGGGCCGCGACTGCGCGCTGCGCTTGCGAAGGCCCCTTTGCCCGGGTACAAGGATTTGACAGAACTGATCAGCGAGCGGCGCACAACTACAAAGGGCCTGCTGCATCCGGCTCAAGCTGAAAGCGGCGGGCCGGATACAGTTTCCGTTTCGCCGAAGACGACTTCTGAGGAGGCACGAATCGCATGAACGAGGAACCCGTACTGGATTCAGACTTGCCGGCGCGGTCCGCGAGCGCAGAAACGCAACCGAATGCGGCGCTCACGACGATCACCAGCGGAGCGCGGCGCGTCAGAGAGAAGCTGGGCCGCGTGATTGTCGGCCAAGACGAAGCGATTGATCTGGCGCTGGTGACGCTATTGGCCGGCGGGCACGCGCTGATCGAAGGAGTTCCCGGAGTGGGGAAGACGCTGCTGGCGAAGGCGCTGGCACGCGCAGTGGGCGGCGAATTTCAACGAATTCAGTTCACGCCAGACCTGATGCCCGCGGATATCACCGGGACGAGCGTCTTCGATTTGAAGTCGCGAGAATTCCGCTTGGTGCGCGGGCCGATTTTCACGAATTTTTTACTGGGAGACGAAATCAATCGCGCGCCGGCGAAAACGCAATCGGCTCTGCTGGAAGCCATGCAAGAGCGCCAGGTGACGATCGATCGCGCGAGCTACGCACTGCCGGCGGTATTCGTTGTTTTCGCAACGCAAAACCCGATCGAGCATCAGGGCACCTATCCGCTTCCGGAGGCGCAGAAGGACCGCTTTCTCGTAAAAATTCGCATGGGCTACCCGACGGCGGAAGACGAAAACGAACTGGCGCGGCTGGTGGCGCAAGGCGAAGCGCCGGAGCGCCGTCTGATAGAGGAACTGCGCGTGCCAGTTTTGCAGCCGGGCGAAATAGAGCAGTTGCGCGCGGCGACGGCGAATGTGCGCGTCAGCGATGCCGTGAGCAACTATATAGTCAGCTTGGTTCGGCAGATGCGGCAGCACGCGGCAGTATGGGTTGGCGCCGGGCCGCGGGGGACGCTCGCGTTGTTGTCGGCAGCGCGGGCGCTCGCGGCTTTGGAAGAGCGCGATTTCGTGCTGCCCGAGGACGTAAAGACGCTGGCTGGTCCCGTGCTGGAGCATCGCATGCTGCTGCGACCGGAGTTCGAGATGGAAGGTCTCGAGCGTCGTGAAGTGATCAACGCAGTGCTGGAGGCTGTTGAAGTGCCGCGTTAGGCAGCGAGCGCAGTTCCCAGTGCGATCACGGCAAAGAGGAAAGCGAACATGACGGGGATGAACGAGAACTCAACCGAGGTTAGCGCGCCGCGTGCGGGAGCTATGCTTGCGGAGGTCGAATCGACAGCGCAGCCGACGAGCCGCGCTCCGCAATTGCGCGACAATTCGGTTGAGCGGATCGCATTTCATCCGTCGAGAACGCTATTGAGCCCGTCGGCAGCACTAGTATGGTTGCTGGGGTCGTTGGGCGTCGCGGCGTGCATGGCGCCTTGGCTCGCGCGCGGTTGGCGATGGTTCGATCTGATTGCCGCCGTCGTGGTTCTGGTGGGTTGTTACGACGCATTTGCGCTCTGGTTTGCGCGCAAAGAAATCGCGCCGGTCCTGCTATCGTCAAAAGAAAAACTTCGCGGATGCGAAGGGCAAAGCATCCAGATTCCGCTCGCACTGGCGGGCACCGGGCGGCGCCGATCGAGCCGCGAAGTCCGGCTTGCAATCATGGCGGCCACGCGAGAGAGCGAGACCGCCATAGCGGTGAAAAGCGGCCCGCAACATTTCAGGCTTGAGCGATCGGAACCAGCCGAGGAACGATCGGGCTCAGCAAGCAACGCGGTCGTCCAGCTCTGGCCTTGGTCGCCGGAACTCGCGTTGCTGCGGCGGGGGTCGTGGCCGGTGCCGCGCGTGGGAATCGAGTGGCGCTCGCGCTTCGGGATTTGGCGCTTGCGTCAATGGTTCAATTCATCCGCGCTGTTGCGGATTGATGCGGATTTACGGCCTGGGCGGCAGAGAATCTTGCGCAGCCCCGTCTACCGCGCCCTGGTGGCCGCGCGCCAGGCTCCTTGGACCGGGCAGGGTCGCGAATTCGAGCGCTTGCGCGAATACCAAGCGGGCGACAACTACGCGGAGATCGCATGGAAATCCACGGCGCGACGCGGCGTTCCAGTTACGCGGCTTTTCCAGTGGGAGCAGAAGCAGGAAGTATATTTCGTGGTTGACCAATCGCGCGCTTCGGCGGCGCCAGTCGATCCCGCATTGGAAACCGACGCGAACATCCCGCGAGCACGAGCGCCGAGCCGGCTGTTGGATCTCGCCGTCGAAACAGCGCTGGTGGGCGCGACGGTTGCGTTGGAACTGGGCGACGAATTCGGACTCGTGACCTACGCAGAGGAACCGAAAACTTGGTTGCGCGCGGGAAGCGGCCAATTCCAATTTCGCCAATTCCGCGATCGGCTGTTAAATCTGGAACCTCTGCCAACGACTGCTGATTACGAGGCGCTTTTTAGCAAGATTCGGCTGCAGCTGCGGCGGCGCGCTTACTTGGTGTTGCTTGCGGATTTGGCGGAGCGGTCACTTTCGGATTCGATGCGCCACGGAGTCGCGCTGCTGGGCACCTCACACGTTGTTCTGATCACGAGTGTTCTGCCTGCTCACGCGCGCCCGGCATTTTCGCCAGGCGAGCAGCCCCAGACGGATCAGGATGTGTACGCGGCTCTGGCGAGAGAAAAGGAAAATCAGCGCCTCAACGCGCTCGCGCGTCAACTCCGCCAATTGGGAACGGAATTGAGGTTCGTTTCGCCAGAGAATTTTCTGCGAACGGCCGTGGAAGGTTATCTCGAAAGCAAGCGGGAGCAACGAGTGTGATTCTGGACCTCCAACGGTTTCAGGCGCAAGCGCAGCCGCACTGGAACAAACTCGAGTTACTGCTCGCACAGCTGGAAAGCCGGCCGGGTCGCCTGCTGAAACCAGGAGAAGCCGAACTGCTGCAAGAGCTCTACGCCCAAACCGCCGCGGATTTGAATCGCGTCATACACGGAGCGTTGGCACCCGAGCTGCGGCAATATCTCGAGCGGCTGGTGGCGCGGGCTTATGCGG
>Ga0209624_10001695_pt1 | contig 17040 bp, 13 predicted proteins | sample JacPinW_OM2H0_O1_FD_188565 | JGI IMG/M metagenome (GOLD analysis project Ga0209624, IMG submission 188565) | Forest soil microbial communities from Algoma, Ontario, Canada - Jack Pine, Ontario site 1_JW_OM2H0_O1 (SPAdes) (version 2) | ecosystem: Environmental > Terrestrial > Soil > Boreal...
GCTGGCGCCGGTTCCGCTGACGCCTCCGTCAGCATAGGAATTGCTTACGGTGCCTGAAGTGTTGCTCCCGATCAGACCGCCGACACCCGCGCCGGTACCCCCGTTCACGTTGCCTGTGGCGTAGCTGTTGCTGATCGGTCCCGATGTGCTGCTTCCAATCAGCCCGCCGGTGCCGGCAGCGCCGCTTACGCTGCCCGTGGCGTAGCTGTCGGTGATCGCTCCTGATGTGCTGCTGCCGATCAAGCCGCCGGTGCCAGCAGCGCCGCTGACGCTTCCCGTCGAGTAGCTGTCGCTGATTGCGCCGCTCGTGTTGCTCCCGACCAAGCCGCCAGCGCCGGCAGCCCCGCTGACGCTCCCTGTCGAGTAGCTATCGCTGATCGCGCCGGTTGTGTTGGATCCGACGAGGCCGCCGGTCCCGGCGGCGCCGTTCACGGGACCCGTGGTATAGCTGCCGCTGATGGCAACGCCGGGCCCATTGTTTCCGACCAGTCCGCCGGTCCCCGCCCCACCGGTCACACTGTCACCAACCAGGCCCACGTTGCGGATGGTGGCGCCGGTCCCGGTGGCACCGAACAGACCAACATTGGGCGTCGTCAGACTGATCGTGAGATTGCTGATCGTGTGACCCAACCCGTCGAAGATTCCGGTAAAGGGCGTCCCGAGGGTACCGATTGGCGTGAAGCCTGCGCCTGCGTGCCAGCCGGCAGTCGCGGCGGCATTGATGTTGCTACCCAGCACGTAATCTCCGGACAGGAGCACGTTGATACCCTGCAAGTCTGTACCGGTCATGCTGCCGGACAAGCCGAGGGTGTTGATCACCGTGTAGCGCGTGCCCGCGATCGACAGGCTCGGCGTCGTTCCGGGCAACGTGATCGACACGCCGCTGTGCAGAATGTAGCTTCCGGTCCCGCTCGCCGTTGCGGCACCGTTCGCGGTATTAGGATTGATAACGAGGCCGGCGGTATTGCCGGTAGCTGTGATGTCGGCGTTGATATTGACGTTGTTTGAGGCAGTGAGCGTCAAGGCGGTGTTCGCACTCCACGCGACTGCATCGTTCACATTCACATTCCCCGATCCCGCCGTAAGCCCAGCGCTGCTTTCCACCACCACGGCGGTCGTGCCGAGTTCGCTCGACAGCGCCGCCCCCGTTATATCCCCGCCGCCGGCTGCGATGGTGAAGTCCTGCGGATCGATCAGCCAGCTCCCGTACCGCCCCATGACCGCGGCGGTCGTGACTCTGGCGTCCGCGGCCACTTCGACGTGCGCCGCAGAAGTTTCGATGGAGCCGCCGTTGCCGCCGTTCGACGCAGAGGCATCGAGCGTGCCGCCGACATTGACGGTGCCCGCCATCATGCCGCCCAGCAAGGTGATGGTGCCGTCGTGGTTTTCCACCGTGCGCGCTTCGATCACGCCGGTGTTGTTGACCACGCTGGCGAGCAGCGCATCTTTGGCGCCGGCTGTCATGATGACCTGTCCGCCGTCAGCCCGGATCAGGCCACCGTTTTCTGCAAGACTTTGCCAAACGCTCTGATCCACCTGCAGGTGTACGAGACTGTTGTCGCTGAACGTGAGCGTTGCGGCGCTGCCGGCTGCGAGAGCGACGGTGCCCAGCTGAGCGGTGATCGCGCCCTGGTTGCTGACATGACTACCGAGCAGCACCACATAGCCGCCCGGGTCAGCGTTGATCGTGCCCTCGTTGACGACGCTCCCGGTACTGTTGCCACTGAAGACTTTGGCATTGGCATCGGAGCCGGGGGCATTGAGATCCAGCGTAGCGGCCACCAGGCCACCGACGTTGACCTGCGCGCCGGGCCCAAACACGATGCCGTTCGGATTGATCAGAAACACCTGACCGTTGGCGTTCAAGTGTCCAAGGATCTGCGTGCCATTGGTGTCGAAGATGCGGTTGACCGCAATCGCACTGGCCGATGGCTGCACGAAGTCCACGGTTTCTTGCGGTGCGATGTTGAAGCTTGTCCAGGTCAGCGAGAGCGTTGGGCTCCCCTGCGTAATGGTAGTGATGGCGCCGGACTGGGCGATGCTGCCGGTACCGGCGGTAACCTGTCCGCCGGAAGGACCACCCGCGTGCGCATAGGCGGCCCCCAGTGACAGCGTCGCCGCGAGCAGCACGCGGGAGGCTCGCTTGCCCCGCCCGCGTGTGTTGTCTGCCACTGGGATCCAGACACTGCGTACCGTGCTCCAGATCAGACGGTACACGTGGTTCATCGACGCATGGCGATTCATCGAGCTAGCCCTTCCGGATGAGTTTTTGGCCATGCCCCGCGCGCGCTTTAATCATTGGATACCTGGTCTCCCCGGAATGATTGGCAGCACTTACTCCCGAGCGAAGTGATTGAATTAGCCATCTATCCCCCCGGCAGAAAGGCGGCTCTGTTCGGTGGCAAACGTACCGGCGGCTATCGGATAACCCTCGCATCAATCTGTGACGCGCCACACACGTTCATTACTGATGAAGGAGCCGATCAACGGCGTTGGGCCCGAGTATTCGGTCGGGTTGCTGCTCGTGCGGCGTTGGGGCTCGCGAAGCACGAGGATCTCAACGGGTGCAACGGCGCAGCTGCACAGACACCAATCAGTAAAAGCTGTTCCGGATCCTCCGGGGGTTCTTCGGCTTAGAGACGCCGCGCTTCTTGCGCTTTCTTGCGTCACACCGCAGTGGCACGACATTTGGCGCGCGCTTTGCGCCGCGAACCTGATCGCCAGGCCCGGCACAATCCAGCCGGCGGCTGAATGGTGTTGCTGCTGATCGCGAAGACGCTCACCGGGACTTTACGTCACCAACGATGTGGCCGACGAGGGACCGCTCACAGCGCTGATCCCCGTGCCCATTGCGAGTGCGATCAGTGCGAGAGCCGCACAGCGGATCGACTCGCGACGCAGCGCGAAGTAGGCTCGCATCGTCATCCGACGCGGTGCCGCCGTCGCCGAGGTTGCACGCCTACTGTGATCAGATCGGCTGCCGGGCTTGGGGAACACGGCCCCCGCCGGGCAAATATGGTCGAAAGGGAGGGACTCGAACCCTCGACCGCGCCTTGGTCCCGAGCGATCGCATCCCAAGGAATCGCTCGGCCGGCGCCTCCTCAGAACTTATAGGTGACGTGCAGATCGACCATGCGCCCCAGATCATCATAGGTCGCGGGGTCATACGGCGTGTTGAAGCCAAAGAGCAGTGGAGCGCTGTCGTACGGGGGCTGTCGATTAAAAAGGTTGACGACCGACAGCGAGAATCTCCAGTTCTGCAGGCCGCGATATTCGGCATTCAGGTCGACCGCGTTGTACGACGCCACGTTCAACTGCGTGGTCCCAAATCCACCCAGAGTCGCCCCATTCTGGTAGCCGGCGGTATAGCGGAGAGTGACTCCGCCCGCCCAGTCGTGATTTTCCCAACCGCCGAAGAGCGAACCCTTCCAGCGTGGCACCGGTCCGCCGCCGCTGATCGGCGACTCCCAATCCCAGCCGCTGCTGCCCACGTAATTCGACCAGATGCCCGCATCCTTCACCATGAAGCTGCTGACGGAGGTCCCGTTGAGGGCGAATTTCAGCTTGCCGTCCGCCAGCCGGACGGAAAAGGCGGCATTGAAATCAACGCCGGAGGTGTGGATTTCGAATTGATTCGTGTACAGCGCCTCGGCATAGAGAATCGCGCCATCGGGGGCAGTTATGAGCTGCCCCGGATAAGCCGCCGGGTCGTCAACGATCTGTTGCGCCGACGCGTTGGGCGAGATCACCCTGTACAGGAAAATATCGTAGTAGTCCGCAGAGATGTCAAAATTGCTCGTCGGCGAGAACACGATGCCCAGATCCACGTTCTTCGAGGTCTCGGGCTTTACCAGCGGGTTGCCGCCGGTGACGTACCCAAGGCTTATTTGTTGCGCGGGATTCAGAGGATTGGCCACGGTCTGGTGCGCCACTGAAAAGCTGTTGCTGGCCTCAGCCAGGCTGGGCGCGCGGAAGCCGTCCGCGTAGACCCCCCGCATCGTTATTTCGCGCAGCGGTTGCCATCGCAGCGTGACCTGCGGCCGCAGATTGTTGCCCACATCGCTGTAGTGCTCCTCGCGCGCCGCGATGTCGGCGTCGAGCGAGGGCAGCACCGGAAAATCGAACTCGCCGAACGCCGAGTAGATGTCGCGACTGCCGACAACCCTGGTACTTCCGGTGTTAAACACCAGCCCGGCGGCCGCCGCGGGACCGGGCTGATCGTCAACCGATTCGTGGCGCGCTTCCGCGCCTATGGCCATTTTCGCCGGGCCGCCCGGCAGGTTGAACAGTGCTGCGCTGCCCTTCAGATCCAAGGTATCGAGCTTGGCGACGGAAGCGTAGGTATCGGTGATCCGCAGGGCGTCATTGGCGGCCGGCGTGAGCGCGGGATCCAGGAAGTCGAATGACCCATTGGCGATCTCCGCGACCAGGTTCGCGGCGTTGATGGCGTTGTGCTGCTCAACTGAAACGTGATTCTCCGAATGCCCGTAGCCGCCGTCAATATCCCATCCAGCCCAAGTCCCCTTTATCCCGACGGTGATCCGGTACGTATTGGAGACGATCTCCTCAGCGCGGCCCCCGACGCTCTGAAAGGCATAGTTGATCGGCGTCGGCTGGCCATTCAGGCTGTAGGGGCTATTGGCCGGCAGGATGTTGGAGATGGAGCTCGCACCTCCGGTGGCCGGGTTCACGACGAAGGAATACTGATCGAGCGTGGCCGGCGTGTAGTTGCTCCTGGTTTCTTCGTTGGAATAGAACAGGTCGCTGTAGCCCGTCCAACTGTCAGCGAGGCGCAGGTTCCCGGTGGCCGTCAGGTTGGCGCGTTGGGCACCCGGCAGCAAGGGCAGCTGACTGGCATCGTTGTAATAGCACCCAGGCCCGTACCCCAGGTAGCCATTCGGTTGAACCCTACCCGGCAGGCCATTTGTGCCGCAGGTCGGAAAGGCACCAGGGACGCTCGGGTACTGGTTCGCCAGGTGCCATTGGTTGCTGCCGTCCGGCAGGCCGGTGTAGTTCTGGGATTCAGTATTATCGCGTTGCGAGAACAGCAGCTGGTCGCGCTTATACACGCTGGCAGTAGCAAAGATGTTGTAGCCCTGCGAGGCGAACTCGCCAAAGCCCGCTTGCACGTTCGCGTCGCGCTCGGCCGCGCCGCCTTCGGTGGTGAGGCGGCCGCCGACATCCAGCGCCCGCTCAGTGGTGTTTTCCCTGAGGATGATGTTGATCACCCCGGCGACCGCGTCGGAGCCGTAAATGGCCGAACCGCCGCTCTTGAGAATTTCAATCCGCTCGATGGCGGCCAGCGGGATCACGTTCAGGTCAACGAACGAGTCCGAGAGGTTCTGGAACAGACCGTAGTTGGTAATCCGCCGGCCGTTGATCAGGATGAGCGTGTCCTTGCCGCTTAAGCCGCGCAATCCGGCCATGGCCGCGCCGGGGGCGAAGCTGTTGGAAAACGACTCGTTGAAGCTGTTGCCGAAGTTCGAGGAGATCGTGCGCAGGTAATCGGCCACCGTCTCCTGCCCGCTTTTCTGCATTTCCTGGGCCGTGACCACCTGGACGTTTTCGACCGTCTCGGCCTCGGCGGCGCGCTTAATGCGCGAGCCGGTGACGATGACTTCTTCGATTTGAGGCTTCTTGTTCGAAGCCTGCTCGTCCTTTTTTTCTACCGTAGAAGGGCTCGAATCTGATCCCTGATCCATCTGAGCCACGCGAAACTCCTGGGAAGTCTTCTTCCCAGCCTCCTTGGAGTTGTCCTGCGTGCTGTTGGCCTGGTCCTGGCCAGCGGCGGTGGCGGCTACTGCTGACGCGGCTGTGGCAAACAGCGTGACCGTGTTCGCATCCAGGTATTTGTAGGAAAGGCCGGTTCCGGCGAGGACTTTGGTCAAAGCTTCTTCAGGCGTGAGTGACCCGGAAGCGCCCTGAGTCTTGAGATCCTTGACGATCGCGGTGGGGTAAAGCACCTGCAAGTTGTACGTGGTTCCCACAGTCTGGAGCGCGGGCGAGAGTTCTTCTGCCGGAACGTTCAGATCCTTTCGGATGGAAGCGTGAGATGTTTGCGCGGTACAGAGGCCCACGAGACACAAAGAGACCGCAGTCGCCAAGACCCCTAAACGCATAAAAGCGCTCCCGCCCATCAAGAGGCTTTTTGTAACCGCCGCGTTACCCGGTGGTTTCAAAACCCTAAGAGCGGTCCCGTGTGAAAAGTGGACATGCCCGCCTGACCGGTGGTTCTTGCGCACGGAATGAATGGGCCGCAGAAGCATGCCGAGTTCCCACCAAGCTCGGTTAGAGCTCACCGGGCGATGGCTCAGGATGCTGTGCATCGAGGATCACCTGTCGGCACAACTCGACCTTCCACAAAGGCCGCCTTGTACGCTTCAGATAGCAACGACTGCCTGAGAAGAAGGCCTCGGGACCCAAAACATCGTGAGGCGTTTCGCCTCACGAGTTCTGCATCCACCACCGCCTCCGCCTCGTCCGTGTGGCTTTGGCGGTGAACCTCGCTGGCTTTTCTAGTGTTCGTGCTGGAGTTCCGTCGAGCCGCCAATCCGAATTTGGTTGTTACTCTCCGTCACTTTCAAACCCTGATCCCTCATGAAAAGTACCAGCGAAGCGGGATCCGTCGAGGAGTAAACGCCAGAGATCTGAAAGTCGGCGAGCTTGGGATCCTCGATGACGATCTGCCGGCGATCGTAGCGGTTGAACTCACTCACAACGTCCGAGAGTTTCGAGCCTTCAAAGATCAACTTCCTCTGCATCCATGCCGTCGCGGCGGTGATATCCGCGTGCTGAGGCAGCAACTTGCCGGCTGCGTCCGGCGACACCGTCACCTGCTCGCCGGCATCGAGATAGATCTCAGCGGAGCCGGAAGAATCCGCGAGACCGGGGTAGGAGACGGAAGAAGAAGCGACGGAAGCCCCTGGAGCGGAAGAGCCGGAGTGGGAGTTCTTCCTGGAAGCCCTCGCGAGGGTGTGCTGCGGCGGAACATCTGACTCTGGGACGACGGATTTCGAGGCGCTGTCGGCCTGAGCTGTGCGTGCGCCTGTATACACCGCGACACGACCCTCGAGCACGGTGATTGTTGTGCCGGAGTCTTTGCGGTAGACATCAAACTGCGTGCCGACAGCGCGCACCGTGGCCCCGCCGGAGTGCACGATGAAGGGCCGCGCCTTGTCCTTGGCGACTTGGAAGAGCGCCTGGCCGTCCAGGAGCTCGACACGCCGCTCGGAGTTGGTGAACTCGACGCGCAGTTGCGAGCGAGCGTTGAGATCGACGGTCGAGCCGTCGGCGAGTGTGATCGAGCGGCGCTCGCCGATATCGGTCGCGTAGAGCGGATAGCGGTACACCTGCCACCACAGCGCGCCCGCGATCACGAGCGCAAACGCCACGCAGGCGGCGGCGAAGAACGGCCGACGCAAGCGCGGCCGCGATTGGCGTGTCCCGCCCTCCTTCGATCCTTCACTGGCACTTTCAGAACGCAGCGTGTGGGTCTCACCCGCACGGGGATCGAGGGTGATGACGTTCGCAGCCGAGTGCGCGTGCGCGATGAGCTCTTCAGTGTTGAGTTTACCCACGGAATTTTGGGGCGGCAGCTCGACGTAGGTCTTCGCTATCTCCCAGTACGCACGGATGTGCTCCGGCGAGCGGCGCAGCCACTCATCAAAGCGCGCCCGCGCTTCCGCATCGACGTCGCCGACGCGGAAGTCGACGAACCACTCCGACGCCTCATCCAGGATCTGGCGGTTGAGCTTGGGACTTGCGGGCTTTTTCATAAGCCCTCCTTGTCCGATGCGCCGTCCCGCGCATCGCGAACATGAGTGAGCGCGCGCGCCAGGTACTTCTTTGCGGTGGGCCGGGCGACCCCCAAGTGTCGACCGATCTCCTCGATCGAGAAGCCCGCGAATCGGTGGAGCATTAGCGTCGTGGAAAGCTTCGGCGGCAACTCCTTCAGGGAACGCTCGAGCCGCTCGATGCGTTGGGCGACGTCGGCTTTCGATGCCGGATCATCGCCCGAGGTGAGATCCAGCTCCGAGAAGAGCTCCGAGATATCGAGAGATGGAGGCGTTGCCGACTGCTTCAGCGTGTGTTGATGCAGCACGTGGCTTGCGACAGTGAAGAGATAGGCCTCGGGACTTCGGATTGTCTCGTGATGCTGGATGCGCATCAGGCGCAGGAAGACCTCTTGGGCGAGATCTGGCGCGTCCGCGTCATTGCGCAGGCGCCTGGACAGAAAACTCCTCAAGCGCTCGCCGTAGCGCGTAGCGAGCGATGAGACGAAGCTGTGTTTCAAGTCTTTCGGCAAGGTGCGAATCTTCCGGGCGAGTCCCACTTTAGACCCTAAGAGCGCCGGGCGCGGAAAAGTGGATATGGCCGCGCGCAGAGCATTTTGCGCTCGTTCTCAGCATGGTCAATTCCTTAGTCTCACCAATGGGTTAGCCCAACGGCCTAGTCGTCGCAAACCGGGAAGGCACTCCCCCATCTCCACTTTCGGTATCCGAACGCTCTGACTCGGGGGTCCGGGCTCACGCTCGCGTACCGGACCGCTCATTCAGATTGGCCTCACCGTGCGGCGGGCGCTTTCGCTGGAGCGGGCAGGACGTCCTGGGCCATCGCACGACCGAGCCCATATTTCGCTTGGTCTAGAAGAGCACAGCCAGAAGTCCGCCGAAGCGGGCGGGGATCGCGCGCCGCGTCGGATCGACGAGCGTCCGAACGAACGAGCCAACCGTTCTTGATAGTTCACCATGTAGAAAAGTATTGGCCCGTACGACCAAACCTGTCAACTGCTGGACACCTGGGGGCGCGCGCTCCGGCGGTTGAAAGGTGCCGCACAAAACCGTGCAATAGGCATCAGGGTAGCCGCGCTGCGTCGCGCGCTGAGCGCTTAAGGGGCGGCTGCCCCTGGCGAACCCCATCAGGCGGCGCCAGGCAGTCCCCGGACTTGGGTTCTTGCGCTTACGAGGCGCTTACCGTGGAACGGGCAGCGCTCCGTACGACCTTGATTCGGCTGGTGGAAGTGGAGGGACTACTACTCATTAATCATGTCACGAGTCATCTGTTGGAGGTTGGCGCTGCTTCCAACACGAAAAGTATGTCACCGCCTTCGCGGGCCGCGGCTCGCATTCAATCGGTTTCGCTCATGATCTGTGACAGATCACCGCCGGATCGCCCCGCGTGAAGTCGGTAATCCAGTTCGTCTCCCAAGTGCGATTGTCGTATGAAAACGCCTGCTCCCACCGCGCGTGATCGCGATCAAGCTTCGTCCAAATGATCCGCACCTTGATAGGGCGGCCGTTGTCCACGTCTTCGCCATAAAATTCGCCGCGCATCCCGGCAAAGCCACCCACGCTCGGTGGCTCGGGCTCGCCCGTCTTGGGATTCACCCAGCGGATCGCCCACTGTTGCTTCCCGGGATTAAATGTATACAGAAAGAGGCCTGACGGGGTTTTGGCCGGAGACCAACTGTCCTCAACGATATCGAGACCACCTAGATACGACACCGCGCAGTGCTGATTGGCAGGCGCCTCAATCCAGTCGGAACTCCCAACTCCCCGCGCTTTCAGGCGCTTTTGCTGAGTTGTCCATGCGCCAATCAGGTACTCGAAATCGTGAATGTCACCTGTGTGTGTCGTTGAAAAGGCCGCCGGGGACTCGCCGCCGACACTCGCGCTGGGACCAGGTTGCATTCCGTCCGCGCCTGATGACGCAGCAAATGTCAGCGCCATGCACCACACTGACTGAATAGTGTACGTGGGTACCTTCATAGCTACTGCCCTACGACTCTAATTGCTGTAGCGGACTGCAAGCATTAGCAGTGATTAAGATGCTCCTCAGCCAGGCGAGTTCAGTCTTTTCATCGGGCATCGGAATTCGCATTCGTTCGACGAAGCCAAAAACGCGCCCCCGTAGTACTGCCACCGAATCAGCATCGGCCCCTCTGCAGCGCAGGACCGCGCGGCGGCGCGCACTGGTCAGCTCTTGGTGATCGTAATCTCGACTCGACGATTTTTCTGACGGCCATCGGGATCGTCCGAGCCATCGGGCCTGTTGTTCGGCGCCACCGGATTCTTGGCGCCGAATCCCTTGACCGCGAAGGAAACCGCGCTGAGATGCCCTTTGCTTTTGAACCAGTTTTCCACGGCGGCGGCGCGCCGTTCCGACAGGCGCTGGTTGTAGGCGTCGGAGCCTTTCGCGTCCGTATACCCGTCGATCCGAACAGTGCCTTTCGCTTTATCGCGGATGATCGCGGCGGCCTGCGACAGGCTCTGTTGAGCCTCGGGCAAAAGGTCTGCCTTGTCGAAGGCGAAGAGCACGTCGGCCGACAGATCGATGCGCACCTCGTTGGACGTCTCTTTGACTTGCAGGCTCTCGGTCTTGCCGCCCACGTCGTCTACCCGATAGACAAGGTTCGCCACATGGAACACCAGGTCGTCAACGTGGCCTTGTTGGGCGGCATTCGGCGCTTGCGTGTAGGCCGGCATTGCGATTACCAGCATCGCGATCATCGATCCGCAACTCGGCATGCCAGGAGGCACTGTCGTTCTTGCTAAGTTGCTATTTGATTGGAACATCGTCGACCGGAATAAAGTGTGGTATCTGCACCGCAACCTTTACGACGCTGTCGGGGGGCGCCGGAAACCGTACCCACAGAGACACCTGAGATTTTGGCGCGACGTCATCAATATTATCACTGCATTCGCAGTTGCCTTCGCTGTCCTTAACTGCGAAGTATTTTTTCTTGCCGGCTGAATCGACCAGATGTACACCGGAGACGTTGCGATAGCCGTGATAGCCATCGGCATTGAGCTTGCTGCCGGTGCTAAAGCTAACACTGGAATCATTGTAGATGGTGAACTTCAGAGTCAGAGGCCACCCCCGCGCTTGAGATCCGTGACTACTGCTCGAGTTCCGGACTGTTCCCCGTCGGCGGAACCGAGGCCTTCCGCCGCCCCTCCGGTCGGCGGCGCGGCGAAGGCGACGGTGGATGCACCAAAGAGCGTGATCGCGCAAAAAAGCAGCGACTGAGAGGATCTTCGCACGGTCATGACATACTCCTGACGAGAATAAACTTGCTCGATAACGCGCATACGCCGGCGAAGTGCTCAGCAGTGCTCATCCCCGGCCTGTTTTTCTGCGAATTTGCGCTGCGCGTCGGCTCGGCCCTTGCGGATCATATTGACTGCGCACCACAAAGCGTAGCTCCAGATGAGCAACCCCGTCAGCGCAACTCCCGGCTCCGATGGCAGAAGAGTGAGAATGCCGAAGGCCCATGCCAGCCAGAAGAGAAGGAACGCGAGCTTGAGGCCATAGACGATCAAGCGCTCGGCCTTCGTTGCAGTTCCATCGACCAAGGACATTTCGCTGATGTAGCCGGAGCGGCTGAGTAACACGTTGCTCTTTGACCAATAGCGCCCGGCAACAAGGCGACTGCCGCGAAGCGGGCTGCCGGACATTCGCGTTCGCTGCGAGACGACGCGCCCCTCCTCTTTGTCCGCCGTGCCCGTGCGATAGACGTAGATGAAGATGGCGACGAACTCCAGGGCAAAAAGGCCTCCGACCACCCATACTGCGGTCCCGCTGAAGTTCGCCACCTTGGTCAGAAGAGCGTCCACGATTTCGCGCTCGCATTGCGGATCCCGTTTTTGCCGGTGTACGGATCATTTCCCGTACAGTGCGCAGAAATTACGATCAATGGGTCAGAGAGATTGGCCAAAGCCATTGTTATCGGGGTACGCCTACTTCGCCATTGATGCATCGCGACAATAACAGTTGATTTGTATGAAGAAGCAACCGGTGTATCTTCGCGCTGCCCGGCACGAATTCACAAGCCTGCAATCCATATGGGGGCGGCCGTGCTGTTCGCATCGAACTGCGCCGGGTTGAGAAACATCACGCTGCACTGGCTGCAGGCGCTGAAGGGCGTCTCATAGCGCGCGCCCGATTTGCGCAGCACAGTGACGCGGTGAGAGCGGTCGAAACCGCATACTCGGCAGCGCCACTTGCTCAGCGTCATGGCGCGGGATCGTAGAGAGCCGGGGCGGCGGCCGTCCATTCAGTGCCGCGGCCGTCGCTACACTGGATAAGGGGCGGCAATCGGCCCAAGAGCGGACGACGGCAGACCACGGTAGACTCGTCGAAACCTAGCAGAGATCTGGCGAGGAGCGGCCGGTGAATTGGCTCGTTACAGCGTGGATGACTGTCGCGACATTCGTGCGGGCAACTCGATCACCGCTCATCAAGGCGCCCGCTTACCGAGTCCTGTTCCTTCTGGTAGTAGTCGGAGTCCTGCTCATCTGTATGCTTCCAGAGGCAGCCTTCGTGCTTCCTGTACTCGACGCCGTCGGGCTAGATATCGTGACCATTCTGGTCGCGTTAGAGTTGCGCCACTACATACTTCTTCTGGCGCAACTGGCGGGTGTGCCGACGTCCGTCAACGGTTTGCGGCGTGGACTTGCACAGCTCGTGAGCCGCTGCCTCGCTATCCTGATTGCGCCAACGAACCCGAATATGTGGCCTTACGCCTGCATGTGGGTGTTTATTGCTTTTCGCATTGTCATGGGAAGCATGAAAGTTCCACCGCAAGCGCAGGGGTAAGTCGGCATCCCCGGAGCGGTCATGCTTAACTACCGCTTTGGGTGAACAAGCGACCTTGCCGACGTCTCTCGGGTTTTGTGCTGAATGTCCAGAATCGGGAGGCCAATCAGGCGTTTCCCGGCCAGCACCGGTCATCCGCTTGGGGAGACCGCATTCCAATTAGCGGACATTCGCCATACAGTCTGTTCGATGCGTCGCGTGTGAAAGCCCGGTAACGATGTTTACCTCTCGAGTTCTAGCCGCGCTGATAGGGTTACTGCTCGCTCTGGGCGACATGCGACCGACGTCAGCATCCGAGAGCGTAGCATTCAATTCTGGGAGCAAGGTTCTGCATGGCCGCCTCTACAAACCTGCGGGGCCCGGACCATTCAGAGCTATCCTCTTTAATCACGGCTCAGCGCCGGGGTTACTCAACGATCAGGCGTTCGACCTCATCGGGCCACTATTTGTCGCACGCGGCTGGGTCTTCTTTGCTCCGTACCGGCGTGGCCAGGGATTGAGCAGCGACGCGGGTCCCTACATTCAGGAGCAAATCCAGGCAGCGCAGGCAAGCGGCGGCGAAGCACTCGCGGCAGAGACGATGGTTCGCCTATTGAGTACCGAGCAGCTTCAGGATCAGATGGCTGCGTTAGCCTGGCTCAAACAACAACCGTTCGTACTTGCCAACCGAATCGCCGCCATTGGCAACTCCTTCGGTGGTATCGAGACCGTCCTCGGGGCGGAAGAAGGTGGCTACTGCGCGGGAGTAGATGCCTCCGGCGCAGCGGAGAGTTGGGACAGGGCTCCAAGCCTCCAGAATCGTATGCTACACGCTGTCGAGCACGCGAAGTCTCCGATCTTCTTTTTCCAGGCTGAGAACGACTACAGCCTTGCGCCAAGTCGAACTCTGTACGCCGCCATGAAAGCGTCGCACGAATCCGCGCAGATTCGAATCTACCCTGCGTACGGCAGCTCGCCCCAGCAGGGGCATAGCTTCGCCTATCGCGGCGCGAGTATCTGGTTCGAAGACGTGCTCCGATTCCTCGAGGCCAACTGCAAACCTTGACGTCGGTCGCAGATCGGCCAAAACCGGGCGTCTGAACTATCATTTAGGTTTCCGGAAAGCGGTCATAACCTCCTGCAAGCGAAGGATTAGGAGAATCGGATCATGACCCAAACTCAAGCTGTTGCGCCGATCATTTCAGGCCCTAGTCAGGCTGATGGCATCGCACGCTTCGCGTTGCGGACGAAGTACGAAGATCTTACTGTCGAGCGGCGCGAGCGACTCAAGGTCAGCATCCTCGATGCAGTGGCGTGCGCCATCAATGCGCTCGGCGCGCCACCGATCGAGGCGTGCCGCGCACAAACTGAGGAGCTCGGCAGTCCCGGCGGCCATTGCACGCTGATCGGCGGTGGCCGCGCCAATCCCGTCTACGCGACGTTCTACAATACGGCTCTCATCCGCTATGTCGATTTCATGGACAGCTACCTCGCGCGCGGCGGGCTGTGCCACCCCTCGGACAATACCGGCGCGATCCTCGCCGCCGGCGAGCACGCGGATCTTTCAGGCAAGGACTTTCTGACCGCACTCGCGGTGGCCTATCAGGTCGAGGCACAACTCACCGCATCGGTACCGTTCATGTCCCTCGGGGTCGATTTGACGACGCAGCTTTCCTATTCGCTCGCAGCCGGACTGTCCAAAGCGCTCGGCCTCGACGATGAAAAGACAGTGGCAGCCGTCGGGATCTGTGGCGATTTCATTCCGCTGCTTGTGGCGCGAACCACGCCGATCTCGCAATGGAAGGGGCTCTCGTCTTCTCACTTGGCATTAGGATGTTTCCACGGGGTCTTGTTGGCGTCGCGCGGCGTGACGGGTCCGAGATACGTTGTCGAAGGAGCGCATGGTCTGGCTCAGGTACTCAGGGAGCCGATCCGAATCGATTGGGAGCGCGTGAATCTCGACGCCTTCGACCGGCTCGCCTTGAAGAGCTACAACACCGCGGTTCCGGGCCAGGCGTCGATCCATTGCATGCTCGAGCTGCGCAAGGCACACGCCATCGATCCGGGACAGATCGACAGCATCGAGAATGACGCCTTCCAGGAGGCCTACGATTTCATGGGCGGTGGAAGCTTCGGTCCGAAGACGGACGTTCACACGAAAGAACAGGCCGACCACAGCCTGCCGTACCTTCTGGCCGTGGCGCTGATCGACGGGAGCGTCCAGCCGGCTCAGCTCACCCCCGAGCGCATTGAGAAGGCGGACGTCCAGGGGCTGCTGCGAAAGGTCGAGGTTAGGTCAGACGAAGGTTTCACCGCTCGTTATCCGAGTGAGACGCCGAGTCGCGTGACCGTCCGACTCGCGACCGGCGCGTCTTACACGCATGAAGTGAAGGACTACCCGGGGTTCGCGACGCGGCCGTTCAGCTGGAGCGAAATCGTGGCGAAGCTCGATGATCTCGCGACCGACCACGCGGACGAAGGGCTGTGCAAGGAAATCGCGGGAGCGGTGCGCTCGCTGGAGAGCATTCGGGTGAAGGACCTGATGAACCTGCTCGCGCGCGTCGACGCACGCCCGCGCCAAGGGCGGTGAGAGGGTGCGTCACATTTGCGGATCACGACGAGGCCGGCAAAAGAGCGCGGCGTCGCGCTTCCCGTATGAGGGCCTTGGCCCGACGCCACTATCTCACCCAACAGCGGTCATCCCTCAAGCACCGGTTCGGCTAGAAGCGGCCACTCATGGCAGCAGTGTCATTCTCCAGAAACCGGACCGTCGCCGAGATGCTGCAGCGCGAGCGTGCAACAGATTGTCAGGCTACGCTGAAATCAGCCATTGTGCCGTGACTGTCGCTGGCTAATACTGACTTAGTGAACTGCGCTGGCGATGTTGTGTACAACCAATGCCGCATGTATGTCGGCGACACCATCCCCGAGAGCCGAAAGACTTGGATCGCGGACCTTGACCTGATAGCGGCGCTCAACCTGACGATTGTCGTGGCCGGTCGCAAGAAGCCTGCCGCGCCCGACTTTCCCTCGGCGATCCAGGACACCAAGCATTACTTGGAGGACTTCGAGCGACTGCAGAAAACCGCGACATCCGACCGGGACCTGTTCGATCAGATGACGGCGCTAACCCGGATTGGGTAGCGAATCAGTCGTGGTTGATGGTTGGATTCCTGAGGGTATAACTCAAATCACCGGCTAACGGAATTGAGGTTGTCAATGAGCGTTCAAATCGAACAAAAGAGCTATGAGATGCCCCCGCGAGAGGGGATTAGCATCGCGCAATTTCTCACCGTCGCCGACATCGAGCGATCAGCTCGCTACTACGAAAAGGTCTTCGGCGCTCGCATTCTGAGCCTTGGTGACGGCAACGCGCCTGGGTACCTTCAGCTCGCGAACATCTGGATGATTCTGAACGTTGGGGGCGGGCCGACCCCGGATAAGCCGACGGTAACGCTCAGCATTCCCGACCCGAATCACATCAACAGCTTTTTGAACATCCGCGTTGCGGACATTCAAGCGTGCTATGAACTGTGGAAGAGTCGAGGGGCCGAGTTCATCACAAAGCCGATTCCCAAGTACGGAGAGATTCGCTGCTACATCCGAGATCCTGACGGATATATTATCGAGGTCGGACAGAGCACCGATCTTACGTACGGTTGACGTGGCGGCCCGATGGCATGTCGAATTAAAACGCTCAGCCCTAACTCTCCTGATCGTTTTCGAAACGGTTTTTGACTGTTGGCATCGTAATCTGAGTCGGCCATTCACGCTTTCAGCGTGGGACGTATGCGGTCGAAAATAGCCGACTCTGCTGTTTTCGATCATCGGCTATTACGAAAATGCAGCAGGACGGCATTCGGGACTCAGGCGAGGCGGCCAGCATGCGAGCCTCCCTCTCAGTTTAGAAATTCCCTGCCGCAAAGCAGCCATCAACTGGCGGCAGCTTCGGGTCAATTGCCTGCCGTTACTAGGGGTCCGGGTCCCGAATCGGACAGTTGCCGATGTGCGCCCAATGGACTTGCCATGGACTTGCGGCTGGTCATGCCGTACCCGGCGTTATTCACGACAACGTCGAGACGTCCAAATGCGGCAACCGCCGTCTGCACGGCCGCCTGAGCGGCGCTTTCATCTGTCACGTCAAGAGGGACCGCGCGAACGCAGTCGCCGTATTTTTTTACCAAGTCATCAAGTCGCTTCGTGTCGCGTGCTGTGGCGACGAGTCGATCGCCGGATTCGAGTACGGCCTCCGCAATGTTTCGGCCCAAACCGCTCGCGCTGCCGGTGACTAACCATACTTTGTTCATAAATTCCTGCCTATCCTCTTGCACTTATTGCCTAGTTTCAGATCGTCGGAGCGCTGCCCTCAGCTGGGAGGGTGTCGTCCCCTCCCACGTTCGGAAAGCTCGATAGAAAGAATTCGAATCCTCGTAGCCGAGCAGAAATGCCACTTCCGTGACATCC
>Ga0209624_10001696_pt1 | contig 17038 bp, 13 predicted proteins | sample JacPinW_OM2H0_O1_FD_188565 | JGI IMG/M metagenome (GOLD analysis project Ga0209624, IMG submission 188565) | Forest soil microbial communities from Algoma, Ontario, Canada - Jack Pine, Ontario site 1_JW_OM2H0_O1 (SPAdes) (version 2) | ecosystem: Environmental > Terrestrial > Soil > Boreal...
CGGAACGGATCATCGTGGAGCTGCGCGAGAAGGTCGGCGTCGAGAGTGCTATGAACGGAGCTCACCCATCCGGGCGTCTGCCGATCGTGGCGCGCCGCGGCGAGCTTCAGGACCCGCGGATCCTGGCCCACGATGGCCTGCTGGAGCTCGGCTACGCACCCAGCGAGGCGCACGAGCTGCTGGCAGGCGCCGAGGGCGATACGGCGGAGGAGCTGATCGGCCAGGCGCTGCGCCTGGCGCGCGCATCATCGTGAAGCCATGACCGAGACCGCTGCCCGCATCCAGACGCCCTATCTCGTCCCCGAGGATGAGCTCGACCGCTCGCTGCGCCCGCGCCGGCTGGAGGAGTTCGTGGGCCAGGAGACGCTGCGCGAGCAGCTGACGGTTGCGATCGAGGCATGTAGTGCCCGCGGTGAGGCGCTCGACCACCTGCTGCTTGCCGGGCCACCAGGGCTTGGCAAGACCTCGCTGGCGCAGATCGTGGCGGCGGAGCTGGAAGTGCCATTCGTGCAAACGGCTGGGCCAGCACTCGAGCGTAAGGGAGACATCGCGGCATTTCTGACGGCGCTGGAGCCGCGCAGCGTGTTCTTCGTCGATGAGATCCACCGCCTCGCGCGTACGCTGGAGGAGACCTTCTATCCGGCGATGGAGGACCATCGCCTGCCGATTACCGTGGGGCAGGGGGCGGGGGCACGCGTAGTGACGCTTGAGCTACCGCCGTTCACACTGGTCGGAGCGACTACCCGCACTGGGCTGTTGACGACGCCGCTGCGCGATCGCTTCGGCATCCAAGCGCGCCTTGAGCCCTACGCCGTGGATGAGCTCGCAATAATCGTGCGACGCTCGGCAGGCATCCTCGAGATCGAGCTGGAGCACGATGGCGCGCTTGCGATCGCAGCCCGCAGCAGGGGCACGCCGCGAGTGGCCAACCGGCTGCTCAAGCGCGTGCGCGACTTCGCCGAGGTACGCATGGAGGGTGTGGTCACAGCAGCCGCTGCCCACGCGGCGCTTGCGATGCTCGAGGTCGACGAGCGCGGTCTAGATCGGCTGGATCGCGAGATCCTGAGCGCAATCTGCTCCAAGTTCAGCGGCGGGCCGGTTGGCCTGTCGACATTGGCCGTTGCCGTGGGTGAGGAGCAGGACACGATCGAGGACGTGTATGAGCCATATCTGTTGCAGGAAGGGCTGATCAAGCGAACCCCGCGCGGCAGGATGGCGACCCCGGCCGCGTACGAACATCTTGGGCTCGCGCCTCCGGAGCCGGCCGAGGCCCCGCTGTTCTGAGAAGGGTTCTGAGGCTGGCTGAGGTGCGGGCGCCGAACGATCCACGGCGAGGCGCCTTCACGGTCCGGCTTGCGTAGTCTGTTAGGGACACTATGGCCCATCCTTTCATCTGCCCAAACTGTGGACACCGCACCTCCGAGCTGGACCGCAACCTTGGCTTCACCCGCCAGCGTAAGGGCTGCGACAAGTGCGGCTTTGCGTTCCTGTTCGAACTCCTCGACGACTACTATCCGGCTCCAGATGCGGCATTCTTCGTCTGCGATGGCGAGGGTCGTATCGTCGGATGCGGAAAGAATTCCTTTGCATTTACAGGCCTCGAGGAGGAAGCTGTAATCGGCCAGCGCGTCGAGGAGGTGCTGGGCTTGAGCTTTGCCAACGGCGATGATCCGGTGAAGACGGTGCTCGAGTGGGGGGTGCGTGCGTTGGAGGTGCCGGTACGGGTTAGCGGCGAACGCGATGTCGCGGCCGACGCGAAAGCGGACATGTTCCCCGCCTATGACGACGATGGTGGCCTGTTGCTTGTGCTGACCCCGGACAAGTAGTCTCATTGGGACGATGACCGACCGCCGCCGCAACACTTTGATCCTGCTGATCGTCGCTGGCCTCGTTGCCGCGTCGGTGGCTGCGATCGTCACGAAGAAAACGCGCCTGGGTCTGGAACTGAAGGGCGGCGTCGAGTTGGTCTACCAGGCCAAGCCCACCGCGCAGTCCAAAGTGGACACGGAATCGCTCGAACGCGCGATCAACATCATGCGCACGCGCGTCGATCAGCTAGGTGTCGCCCAGCCGGAAATCAACCGCACGGGCGAAAAGGAAATCGACGTCGCGCTGCCGGAAGTCAAGAACGTCCACCAAGCTGAAGCCGAGGTCGGCAAGACCGCGCAGCTGCAGTTCTATGACTGGGAGAAGAACGTGATCGGCGCCAACGGCCAGCCGGCGCCGACCGAAGGCACGGTCACAGGCGATCCCAACAACCCGGGTGGCGTGGTCGCTGGGTTGAAACAGTACGAAGCTGTCCTGCGTGCCGCCAAACGCCCGGCCGAACTGCGAAAGACGGATACGACCTGGGAGCACGGTTGCACTCCAAAACAGCTGGGTGGTTGTATCTACGGCAGCTGGTACCTGCTCGATAGCGCCCATGAAAAGGTGGTGCGGGGACCTGAAGAAAGCGAAGCGGATCTCTACAACGCCCTCAACTACACCACGAAGGGCGCGAAGCTCAAGGCGGTGCGGGTCAACCCCGGCACGGTGCTCGTCCAGGCCCACCCGGTGGAAACCGCCGAAGGCAAAATCACCGAAGCTTCGCCGAACAGCTGGTACGTGCTGAAGGACGACCCGGTGCTCAATGGCGCGGACATCACCAACCCGACGCAGAGCAACGACGAATCCACGGGGCAGCCCAACGTGACGTTCGGCTTCACCTCGCACGGCAAGACGATCTTCGAACGTGTCACGAAGGAAATCGCTCACCGCGGCCAGGAAGCACAACTGCCGGGCGTCTCCCACGAAGCGGCTCTGCAGCACTTCGCGGTCGTGCTCGACGGGCAGATAATCACCGTGCCGTCGATCGACTTCAACAAGTACCCGGAAGGGATCGATGCCTCCACTGGCTCTGAGATCTCGGGCGGGTTCACGATCACCTCCGCCCAGAACCTCGCCAACGAGTTGCAGTCCGGCGCCCTGCCGATCAAGCTGTCGCTGATCTCCCGCTCGCAGGTCTCGGCGACGCTCGGGAAACAGGCGCTTAACCAGGCGTTGCTGGCGGGTCTGGCGGGCTTCGCTGTGGTGTGCCTGTTCCTGCTGATGTTCTACCGCTTCCTCGGCATGATCGCTGTCGGCGGTTTGGTCATCTACGCGGCGTACTTCTTCGCGCTGGTCAAGCTGATCCCGGTGACGCTGACGCTCCCGGGGATCGCCGGATACATCCTCACGATCGGAGTGTGCGCCGACGCGAACATCGTGATCTTCGAGCGCGTGAAGGAGGAGATCCGCGGGGGCAGATCGATTGTCTCCGGGATCGCCACTGGCTACAAACACGGCTTTGCGGCGATCGTCGACGCCAACGTAGTGACGTTCATGACTGCGTTCATCCTGTTCGCGCTGGCGACCGCGGAAGTCAAGGGTTTTGCCTTCACACTCGGCATCGGCACGCTCGTGTCGCTGTTCACGGCGGTACTTGCCACGCAGGCCGCGCTTGGTGCGATGAGTCGCTCGCGTCTCGTCAGCCATCCCTCGGCACTCGGGGCAGGGAAAAAGCGCAAAGGCTGGACCTTCGACTTCATGGGCGCCTCCAAGTGGTTCTTTTCGATGTCGGGCACGATTCTTTTGATCGGGGCGCTCGCGATCGGCGGCAAAGGCCTGAACTTCGGGATCGACTTCAAGTCGGGCACCCGCATTCAGACGGCCTTCATCAAGCACGTCTCGGCGTCTGAAGTGTCGAACGTGTTGAGTGCCGAGGGGTATTCGACTGCGCAGGTGCAGAAATACACCAACGCGAGCGTCGGTGGCAGCGGCTACCAGATCTCCACCAAGACGCTGCGCCCGGAAAAGGTCAACGAAATCGAACGCGCGCTGGACACGAAGTTCGGTAGCGGCACCCCAGGCACCAAAGGCTTCAAGCCGGGCACGAAGGACTTCTCCTCGACCTCGATTGGGCCGACGTTCGGGAAGACGGTCGCCAACGCCGCGGTGATCGCGATCATCGCATCGCTGTTGGTGATCTCTGCCTACATTGCCCTGCGCTTTGAGTGGAAGTACGCGATCCCAGTGCTGATTGCGCTGATGCACGATCTGCTGATCACGGCCGGCGTGTATTCGCTGACGGGAAGGGAAGTCACCACCGCGACGGTGGCAGCCTTGCTCACCATTCTTGGATATTCGCTGTACGACACGATCATCGTGTTCGACCGAATACGTGAGAATGTGCCACGCATGCCGCGGGCTGCGTTCTCGCAGATCGTCAACCGCTCGATGTCGGAGGTCGTGACGCGGTCGCTGGCGACGAGCTTCTGCACGCTCTTGCCGGTGTTGGCGCTGCTGTTCTTCGGTGGCCCCACGCTTCAGGACTTCGCCTTCGCGCTGATGATCGGCATCGCGTCCGGTGCTTACTCCTCAATCTTCATCGCTTCGCCGGTGCTGACCCACTGGAAGGAGCGCGAGCCCGGCTATCGCGTACGGCGAGCGCGGATCGTGCGCGAATTCGGCACCGTGCCTGCGTACGCGTTGACCGCCACCGGCGCTCCCGAGGACGTTGACCCGACGCAGAAGCGCAAGCGCACGCGACGGGGCAACTTGATCGCGCCCGAGGAACCGGGCCAGCAGCTCTCCAGGGATGAGTTTCAGGAACTTGTTCGTGATCTCGATGTCGAGGGTCAGCCCAGCAACGGTGCGCCCACCGGTGGACGCGGGCGCGGCGCAGGCGTAGCGCAAGCCAGCGCACCGGCGGTGCCACCGGCGGCACCCGACCGCGATCCAGCCGCGGACCTCACACCAGAGGACCTGGTGCTCAAGGAAGATCCCAAGCCGCGCCAGAAGAGCCGTGGGCGTCGTAACAAACGTCATGGGAGGGCTCGCTGATGGGACTGCTTGGCTGGGTGATCATGGGGCTTGCGATCTGGCATTTCACGATCTTCATGCCAGACCGCTTCTGGGGTGGGATTGTGGGGGCGTTCGTGGGCTCGCTGGTCGGCTCGATCGTGGTGGGGTTGATCATCTACGGCGTGAAGGTCTCAGCACTGCAGATTCCTGGCGAAAAGGCCACGAACATCGGCGTTGTGCTCTATGCCGTCCCCGGTGCGCTGATTGGGATCGCGCTGATCTACCTCGAGGGCATGCGCCGCGAACGTGCGCACGGACAATCCGTGCCATTGCCCGAGTGAAGATTCTGAGAAATAGGACAGCCCGAGTACTGAAATAGTACAAGTGAGCTGACATTGTTTCCGTCTTTCGCATAGAGTGCCCCACGTTGCAAGCCTCTGCGCGGGTGGAGATGACCGCGCCAGTGCGATGAACGCGCGTCGGGTGGCGCTCGGCCGTCCGCGTCAATTCTATGGAGTGGAGACCAGATGAACGGAAAGATTCCAGTCAACCGCATGCGGCGGGTGACAGTCGTGGGTGTGGTCGCGGTCGTGGCCCTGGCGATGAGCGCCGCGGCAGCGAGTGCCGCGGGTAAAGTCGTCTACAGCGACCTCAACACAGTGCCGGCCGAAGTAAACGGGCATCCGAACCAGGACACCTACTCGGCCGCCCCATTTGAATTTCCCTTCGGCGGAATCGTCGAATTCTCACACCGTCCGGGAGTGATCAAGAGCATGATCGCGCAGGTAGACAGCTTCACATGCGAACATGGGGTCTACCAGCTCGAAACCTGCTACACCCCGCACCTGGGCAAGAAGTTCCCGTACAAACTGACAGCCAGTGTCTATGAAGTCGGAGCCGGCAATACGCTCGGGGCACTGGTCGCATCCTCGACAGAGACCTTCAAGATCCCCTACCGTCCGTCTACGAACGTGGCATGCCCGCCCACCCCTGAAGGCAAGGGCTTCGGCGTGAACTGTGACGTCGGCGGCTACCTGGCGACGGTCAAATTCAAACATTTCTCGCCCGCAGCGGTTCTGCCTGAAACAGCGATCGTCATGTTCACTGATACGGAAAGCGACAACCCGAACGATGTTGTGAACATCGGCGTGCAGACTTCATACAAGGAATGGGACGGAGAATTCGTCCCAGATCCTCCGCTCGATGGGGGAGTTCCCTCGGTGGGCGTAATCCCGTTCCCTGAAGACACGTACGTCAGGGGTGCACTCCAAGAAGTGGGCGGGGCAGGCTACCAGCCCGTCTTCCAGGTTCTCGCCAAACCATAGGACCCTGCATTCGCTGAGGCCGGGTATCGCCGCCATCGGGGCGCGCGAGCCCGGCCCCAGTGCTGTCTGCCGCCGTTCCGTCCCACCCCGGCCGTACTCTCGCCGGGGTGCCGACATGTCGCTTCGAGATCCCTGACTGCCCCGCGGATGACGTTCAGCGTCTGCTCCATGACCTCGGGGTAAGCGCCCCGTTGGCCCAGGTGCTCGTGCGCCGGGGCTATGCTGACCCACAGCGGGCCCGCGCCTTCCTGGCCAGCACGGAGGAGCACTTGCCGCAGCAGTTCCGCGGCATCGACGGCGCGGTCGACGTGATCTTGCGTAACGTTGCTGCGGGTTCGAGGATCACCGTCCACGGTGACTACGACGTAGACGGCATCTGCTCGACGGCGGTGCTGGTGCGGGCACTGCGCGAGCTGGGCGCGGACGTGGACTACTACCTGCCCGACCGCGCCAGCGACGGCTATGGGCTCAACGCGCAGACGGTGCAGCGGCTGGCCGCGCGCGGCACGCGGCTGCTCGTAACGGTCGACTGCGCGGTCACAGCCGTGGAGGAGGTTGCGGCGGCACAGGCCCTGGGCATGGAGGTGGTCGTCACTGACCACCACTCCCCGCGCGCGGACGGCGCGCTGCCGCAAGCTCCGATCGTGCACCCGGCACTGTGCGGCTACCCCTGCGCGGAGCTGTGTGCGACAGCCGTCGCGTACAAGCTCGCGCAGGCCCTGTTTATGGCGGGCGGGCGCGATCCGCGCGAGCTGCACCGCGATCTCGACCTGGTGGCCCTTGCGACTGTCGCCGACGTGATGCCGTTGACGGGGGAGAATCGCACGCTTGTGCGTCGTGGCCTGCGTGCTCTCGCCGCGACAACCAAGCCAGGTCTGCGGGCGCTGATGTCCGTCGCGGGAGTGGACAGCGCGAAGGTCAACGAGCGCGCGCTTGGCTTTGCGCTGGCGCCGCGCCTGAACGCTGCCGGGCGGCTTTATCGGGCGGATGCCGGCCTGGAGTTGATCCTGACATCAGACCCCAAGCGGGCCGAGCAGATCGCTCGCGAGCTGGACGGCGCCAACCATGAGCGTCGGCAAATCGAGCAGCGCATCCGCTTTGAGGCCGAAGCGCAGATGGCAGAGCTTGGCGCGCGGGCGGCATACGTGCTAGCTGGGGACAGCTGGCACCCGGGCGTGATCGGGATCGTCGCCTCGCGGCTGGTCGAGCGCAGTGGCCGGCCAGTGGTGATGATCGCTCTGGATGGAGCGGAGGGGAGGGGTTCGGGACGCAGCATCGAGTCGTTCGATCTGTTGGCGGGCCTCACTGCGTGCGCGGGGAGCCTGCTTGGCTACGGTGGCCATCGCGCGGCTGCAGGCGTGCAGATCGAGCGGGGACGGGTAGCGGAGTTCGCGGCGGTCCTCGATGCCCACGCGGAGGCGATTCTGTGCCCAGGGGATCTCATCCCAGTGGAGCGCGTTGACGCGATTGTGAAAGGCCCGGAGCTGGGCATGGGGCTCGCTGAGGAGCTGCAGCAGCTCGCCCCGTTTGGGCGCGGTAACCCGACGGTCTCGTTGATGCTCGAGGATGCGGTGTTTCGCGATTCGAGGCCGATGGGCGAAGGCAAGCACGTCCGCTTCTCGGTGGAATCTGGTGGTGTGCGGGCGCGGGCTGTGGCCTTCGGCTGCGGTGGGCGCCTGGACGTACCGGATGGCGAGCCTGTGCAGGCGACGGTCGCCCTGGAGGTCAACGAATGGAACGGGGTCAGCGAGCCACGCTTGCTCCTTCGTCAGGCCGTCGCGCAGGTGCTGGCGCCGGTAGATGAGGATCTAGCGCCCACGGAAACGGGGATACAGGCCGAGGAGATCGAGACGGGGGAGCTGGTGCTGTTTGCGCTTCCGTGAAGATCTACTTCAATCCGGGCTGACAGTCCCCTAACCTTTGACTATGGCTATCGCTGAGGATCCCAAGCGCACTCAGGTTGCAGACGTTCTGGACGGGTCCGAGCGGAGACTGCTGAGCGATCTGTTCGCGATCGTCTCCGAGCATGCGGCCGACTCAGCGGTCGACATCGATCGCGAGCGCGTACAGGATGCGTTCGTGTTCGCATGCGAGCATCATGCGGCGCAGCGGCGCAAGTCGGGCGAGGACTTCATCGTGCACCCGGTGGGGGTGGCGCGGATCTGCGCGAGCATGCGCCTGGACACGGAGACGCTGTGTGCGGCGCTGCTGCACGACACCGTCGAGGACACCTCCGCGTCGATCGAGGAGGTACGTGAGCGCTTTGGCGAGGAGATCGCGGCGATCGTCGACGGGGTGACGAAGCTGACGGGCATCACCTTCCAGTCTCACGACGAGGCGCAGGCGAACAACTACCGCAAGATGATGGTGGCGATGGCCACGGACGTGCGGGTCATCCTGATCAAGCTGGCCGACCGTCTGCACAACATGCGCACGATCGACGCGATGTCCAAGCAGAAGCAGATGGAGAAGGCACGCGAGACGCTGGACATCTACGCGCCGCTTGCACACCGGCTGGGTATCCACGCGATCAAGTGGGAGCTGGAGGATCTGGCGTTCGCGACGCTGCACCCGCGCAAGTACCAGGAGATCAAGGGCCTGGTCGCCCAGCAGCGCGACGAACGCGAGCACTACGTGACCGAGGCGGGCGAGTACCTGCGCAGCGAGCTGGCGGAGATGGGTATCCAGGCTCAGATCGCGGGGCGCGCCAAGCACTTCTACTCGATCTACTCGAAGATGACCAAGAAGGGCCGCGAGTTCAACGAGATCTATGACTTGACGGCGATGCGGGTGATCGTCGACTCGGTGAAGGACTGCTACGGCACGGTGGGCGTGATCCATTCGCTGTGGAAGCCGCTGCCGGGTCGCTTCAAGGATTTCATCGCGATGCCGAAGTTCAACATGTACCAGTCATTGCACACGACGGTGATTGGGCCCGAGGGGCGGCCGCTGGAGATCCAGATCCGCACCCAGGAGATGCACGAGATGGCCGAGTTCGGGGTGGCGGCGCACTGGGTGTACAAGCAGCCTGGTGCCGGTGACGGGCCGCAGCATTCGGGCTGGCCGGGCGGCGGCGAGGACGCAAAGCTCAAGTGGCTGCGCTCGATGCTTGACTGGCAGAAGGACCTCTCCGACCCGCGCGAGTTCATGGAGACGCTGCGCACGGACCTGTTCGAGGAGGAGGTGTACGTCTTCACGCCCAAGGGCGAAGTGAAGTCGCTGGCGGCGGGCGCAACACCGCTTGACTTCGCTTACGAGGTGCACACGGAGATCGGCCACCGTTGTGTGGGCGCGCGCGTGAACGGGAAAATCGTGCCGCTGCACTATGAGCTGCGCTCGGGTGACATCGTCGAGATCCTCACCGCCAAGCGCGAGCGCGGCCCCTCGCGTGACTGGCTGGCGATGGTCAAGACGACGCGTGCGCGTAACAAGATCAAGGCGTGGTTCAAGGCTGAGTCGCGCCAGGACACCGAGCACACCGGGCGGGAGTTGCTACAGGAGCACCTGCGCAAACAGGGTCTGCCGGCGCAGAAGATCACCGGCTCGGCGCTGTTGGCGGACGTGATCCGGGAGGTGGGCTACCGCAAGGCCGATGACTTCTACATTGCGCTGGGCGCCGCCAAGATTTCCCCGAAGCTGGTGGTTAACAAGGTGATGCAGCGCCTGAAGCAGGGCGAGGCCGCCGACGGTGAGGACACCGCGGCGGATCTTTTGCGCGTTGGACGTGCCAGGCGGCGCCCGACAAAGTCATCGAACCAGTATGGGATCAGGGTGGAAGGCGTAGAGGACGTGATGTTGCGCCTGGCCAAGTGCTGCCGTCCGGTGCCGGGGGATGAGATCGTCGGCTACATCTCGCTCGGTCGCGGCATCACGATTCACCGCGAAGACTGCCCCAATGCGACGCTGCTACGCAAGAGCCCTGAGCGCTTCACGAGCGTAGCGTGGGAAGGAGACCAGTCGACGGGCTTTGTCGTGGAAATCCAGATCGATGCGTGGGACCGCCATCACCTGCTGGCGGACCTCTCGCGCGCGTTCTCGGAGTCGGGCGCGAACATCATGGAAGCGCGTTGCCTGTCGCTGCCGCCGATGGTCAAGAACCGCTTCGTGGTGGAGGTAGCAGACACACACTCGCTGAAGAGCGCGATCACGCGCTTGCGCAATACCGAGTCGGTGTTTGACGCCTATCGGGTGACGCCCGGTGCGGCGGCGGCGTAGACGCAAAGCGCCGACCATTTGGGCGTGGAGCAGGGTTTATGAGGAGTTCGCCGTTCGTCTCCGGGCGATGCGACTGGCCTAGGCGATGACGTTGAGTGCTCGCGGCATGATTGAGTAGTGCGCCTCATCGACATCGCCGAGGTAGTCGCCGTCGACTTGAAGGGGTAGCGGGCGGCCGTCGGCGCTGCGTACCGTCAGCTCGCTGATGTCTGAGAGCCCACTGATCTGCCGGTTGCCGGTCACACGCGCGCGGGGCGAGAAGGCGCGCCAGGCGATCGACATCATCGAGGGCAGGCTCGCGCGGTGGAGAACGCCGCCGGCGAGCGCGCCGGAGTCGAGCGCTGCGCCGTCGCTGATGTGGATGGGGCGATCCTGGAAGTAGGTGAAGGGCGAGCCGTTCTGCACGATGGCAGTGACGCCCGCGAGTGTCTTGCCGGCGGCGTCGACTTCCAGACGGGGAGGACGCAGAAGATAGCGGCGCAGGAATGTGGTGACTGCCACCCAGGTGAAGAAGTAGGGCCCGAGACGGGCCTTCATCTTGGGGTTCGCGTCGACGCGCTCGACAACGCTGGCGTCGAGCCCGAGGCCGGAGGAGAACGTGAAGTAGCGGCCGTTGACGACTCCTAGATCGACCATGCGCGGGCGCCAGTCATCAGCCATCGCTAGTAGGTGCTCGGTGGCGTCGACGACATCGCCGGGGATGCCGAGCATCTTGGCGAACACGTTGGCGGAGCCGCCCGGCAGACAGCACAGCGGCGTGGGGGAGCCGAGCAGCCCGTTGGCGGCTTCGTTGACGGTGCCGTCGCCGCCAAACGCGACGACCACGTCATAGCCCTCGTGTGCTGCCTCGCGGCAGAGCTCGGTGGCGTGCCCACGAGCCTCTGTATCGACCGCGTCAACCTCGAAGCGACCTTGCAGCGCGTATACGACGAGGTTACGAAGCCGGTCGGAGACAGTTGTGGCGTATGGGTTGACGATGATCAGCATGCGCCGCTTACTGGCCGGGGAAGCGAAGCGGAAAGGCGCTTGGCGATCGGCAGCGCGCTGATCGTGCTCGTACGTGTAGGAACTCACCGTCATCGCCTACACCGGCAGTTGGCGAGCGTTACCCGACGGTAGAACACCGCTCACGCTATGCCTTGTGTTCGCCGATAGGATTGCTAGACTTCCGAACCACAGATGGACACATCGAGAGGGGTGGAGGGCCTGGCCCTGCGAAACCCCGGCAACCACCGCCAATGTCACAGGCGGGAAGGTGCCAATTCCAGGTGATGTGTGGCTGGGCTCCGCGCCCTTCGCCACACGTGACAAGGCGAAGGTTAACGCGAAGGAGCCCCAAATGGCTGTCAGTCATCTTCAGTGCAAGGAGTGCAAGGCGCAGTATCCGCTAGAGGCGCTTTACGTCTGCGAGCAGTGCTTTGGGCCGCTTGAGGTGGCCTACGACTACGACCGCTCGACGCTCGACGTGGGCGAGTTGCGCCGTCGTATCCAGGGTGGTCCGCAGAACATCTGGCGCTACGCGGACTTCCTGCCGCTAGCGGGGGGACCTCCAGGACCGTCGGGTCGTCTGGCCTCGCGCGTCGGTCTACCGGCTGGTTGCACGCCACTGATCCGCGCCGACCGGCTGGCCGAGCGCCTTGGGTTGCGCGAGGTGTGGGTCAAGAACGACGCCGCCAACCCCACGCACTCGTTCAAGGACCGGGTTGTCTCGGTGGCTGTAACGCGAGCGCGGGAGCTGGGCTTTGAGACGATCGCGTGCGCATCTACCGGCAACCTCGCGAACTCGGTGGCGGCTCACGGTGCGGCTCTGGGCCTCGAGTCCTACGTCTTCATCCCGTCCAACCTGGAGGAGCAGAAGATCCTTGCGACGGGCATCTACGGGACCAAGCTGGTCGGCGTGGAGGGCAACTACGACGACGTCAACCGCCTGTGCACGGAGCTCAGCGCCGAGCGCGACTGGGCGTTCGTGAACATCAACCTGCGCCCTTACTACGCCGAGGGATCGAAGACGCTGGCGTTCGAGATCGCCGAGCAGCTTGGCTGGGAGCTGCCGGACCGCTGCGTGGTCCCGGTCGCTTCGGGGTCGCTGTTCACGAAAATTGCCAGGGGCTTTGAGGAATGGACCGAGCTGGGGCTGCTCGATGGCCCGCTGCCGCGCATGAACGGGGCGCAGGCGGAGGGCTGCTCGCCGGTGGCGAGCGCGTTCGCCGCCGGCCACGATGTCTGCCGTCCGGTCAAGCCGGACACGATCGCCAAGTCGCTTGCGATCGGCAACCCCGCCGATGGTCCGTACGCGCTCGATCTCGCCCGCAGCACCGGTGGCTCGATCGATGCGGTCAGCGATGATGAGATTCGCGCCGGCATCAAGCTGCTGGCGGAGACGACGGGCGTCTTCACCGAGACAGCGGGCGGCGTCACCACGGCGGTGCTCGCGAAGCTGGCGGCGCGCGGCGACATCGACCCCGACGAGCGCGTCGTGCTCGTGATCACGGGCGAGGGACTGAAGACCTTGGACGCGGTGCGCGACACGTTCGAGACGTACACGATCGAGCCGAGCGTCGAGGCATTCGAGGCCGGTGTGCCCAGCGCGGTAACGGTCTGATGTCTGTGGTCGTGAAGATCCCTACGCAGTTGCGTGCAGCTGCGGGCGGCGAGGCAGAGGCGCAGATCGACGGTGCCACCGTGCAGGAGGTCCTCGACGGCCTGTTCGCGCGTCACGAGGAGCTGCGCGTGCGCATCGCTGACGATGACGGTTCGCTGCGACGCTTCGTCAACGTGTATCTCGCAGGCGAAGACATCCGCTTCCTCGACGGTCTGGCGACGCCTGTCGTTGACGGCGCGGAGTTGACGATTCTGCCGGCAGTAGCCGGCGGCTAGGGCGCTGCTGAGCGCTGCGAGGCGGCGTCCTCGGGCTCTGAGGCGCTCGAAGGCGCCTGAACGCGCTCAGGCGCCTCTGTCTGCTCATCGACGCGCGCCTCCAGGCGCGCGCGAAGCTCTGAGCCGCGTCCCGCGGAGACCGCCCGCGCGGCACGGGCATCGGTTAGCTCCAGGCCCTGCGCATGGGCGTAGTCGAGGAGATCTTGGCGCTCCTCGCTCTCACGTGCGGCGCGTAGGAACAGCCAGCAGAACAGACACAGCGTGAGGATCGACTCCTCGACCATCATGATCGCCCCTGCGATGTTCTGGTCGGCGAGCGGCGAGATGCGGAAGTGGGCCTCTCCACTGAGGTAGTAGGGGTAGAAGATGGTTCCTGACCACAGGAAGATGTTGCCCAGCACGGTGCCAGCGAGTCGGACCGCGACGATGTAGATCAGCTTGCCGAGGTTGCCGAACCAGCTTGGATTTGGCAGCGGCCCGAACAGGCACATCCACATGTTGATCCCGAAGCCAAGGAACATGGCGTGCTCCAGCGCATGGATGCTCGAGTGGCGCAGCGCCGCTTCGTAGAAGACCGGCAGATGCCATGTGTACAGGTCGATCACCCATAGCGGGAAGGCAACTACTGGGTGCGAGAGCACACGGAGACGATCGAACAGGCGGATACGCAGGATCGGCGCAATCAGTGGCCCAGTAAGACCAAGCACGATCAAGAGCGCAGCGATGTCGCCCAGCAGCAGATGCTCGATCATGTGCACCCACAACAGATCCTGGCTGGCGTGGCCGAGCGAGGTGAGCGCCGCCCCGATCACGACGAACCCGCCGTAGAAGCATGCCTGGCGCCAGCCCGGCACCGGTCGATCGGCTTCGGCGAGCGTATGCGCACGCCGCGCGTACAGCAGGCCGATGATCGTCAGCGGGCCGAGCTGGAAGGCGGCAGCGATCCCGGTGGAGACGGCTAGCGGCAACGCGAGCATTGCGCGTCAGGGTACGCAACCGCAGCGATCGGCGAGCCTGAACCATGCCCTTGCATAGACTGCCGCTGGCATGAGCGCTTCGGCCCGCCGCAAGCTGGCACTTCTGCTCGCTGGCCTGAGCGTCGTGGCGCTCGCGCTGCCGGCTGACGCCCTGGCGCACGGAATCGTGGGGAGGGCAGACCTGCCGATTCCGGTGTGGCTGTTCAGCTGGACCGCCGCGATCGTGCTGGTCCTCTCGTTCGTGGCGCTGTCGACCTTGTGGATGCGCCCGCAGCTACAGGAGCCACACCTGCGCAGGCTGTGCACGCTGCCGCGGATGCTGGAATGGCTGGGAAGTCTCGTGGGCATAGGCCTGTTCGCGCTCGTCATCTACAGCGGTTTCGCCGGCGCGCAGGTCACTCAGGCAAACTTCTCTGTGACGTTCATCTACGTCATCTTCTGGGTCGGCGTTCCTGTTGTGAGCGTGCTCTTCGGCGATGTCTTTCGCGCGCTCAGCCCGTGGCGGACGTGTGCGCGCGTGCTTGCGGCGCTCATTCGCCTGCTCAGGCGCGGGGAGTCGGTCAAAGCGCCGCTGCGTTACCCCGCATGGCTCGGGCTGTGGCCTGCTACCGCTGGGATCGTGGGCTTTGCGTGGCTCGAGCTGATCTACATCGAAAAAGACAATCCGTCGACGCTGGCGGCGCTGTCGTTGGGCTACTTCCTGGCGATGCTCCTGGGGATGGCGCTGTTTGGCGTTGAGGAGTGGAGTACGCAGGCGGATGGCTTCGGGGTTTACTTCAACCTGCTCTCGAAGCTCTCGGCGCTCGTGCGCCGCGACGACGGTGCGATCTATCTCCGTCGTCCGCTGAGCGGCGTCACCGACCTGCAGATCCGCGCGGGCACGGTGGCGTTCATCTGCGCCCAGATCGGCACCACCACGTTTGACGGCTTCTCCAACGGCGGCATCTGGCGCACGAACGAGCCGAATCTGCAGAGCGCGGTCGAAGGTCTCGGCTTCAATCCCACGCCGGCGCAGGAGCTCGCCTACTCGGCTGGCCTCGTGTTCTGCATCCTCATTATCTGCGCCGTCTACCGGCTGGGCATTGTTGGGGTACGCAAAGTCAGCGACCGCTACGACAGCGCGACGCTGACGAGGACATTCGTGCATACGCTCGTGCCGATTGCCTTCGCATACGTGCTAGCGCACTACTTCTCGCTGCTGTTGTGGCAGAGCCAAGCGATGGTCTACCTGGCCTCGGACCCGCTCGGCAACGGCGCGAACATATTTGGCACGAGCAACTACCAGATCGACTACCACGTGATCTCCTATGCGGCCATCTGGTACGTGCAGGTGGCCGCGCTCGTAAGCGGCCACGTTGGCGGGCTGGCGCTGGCACACGACCGCGCGCTAGTGCTCTACAAAGACCCCGAAGAGGCGGTGCGCAGCCAGTACTGGATGCTCGCGGTAATGGTGGCTTTTACGAGCTTCGGCCTGTGGCTGCTCTCGGCGGTGGGTACATGAGCAAGGAGCGGCTCCGCTACGGTTCGACAGCGATGGTCCGTCGCGCTCTCCTTGCCTTGCTTGGCGTTGTCCCGCTCGGGTTCGTTGCCGCTAGCGCAGCGGTCGCCGCTACGGCGACCACGCCGGCACCGTCCAAAGAGAGCTCCAACCCAATCAGCGACCAGGGCTCGAGCTACGAGTACCGCTCCAACATCACGGCGGTCGCTCCCAGTGTAAGAGGGCTGAGCGTGGAAGTCCTCGAGTTCGCGGATCGTCTGTTGCTGCGCAACCACACGGGCAAGACCGTCACGATCTACGGATACGAAGGGGAACCGTATGCGCGGGTCCTCGCCAACGGCACCGCTGAGCAGAACGTGCGTGCCCCGGCGACCTACCTCAACACGAACTTCTACGCGCAGGTCAGCGTGCCGCCGATCGCGAGTTCGAGCGCATCGCCCAAGTGGGAAGTGGTGGACCGCACGGGCCAGTTCGAATGGCACGACCACCGGATCCATTGGATGTCGCCGATCCCGCCGGCTAGCGTGAAGAACAAGAGCACCCGCACGCTGATCTTCGACTGGAAGGTGCCGATCGAAGTTGGGGACACCAAAGGCGCGATCGCCGGGCAGCTGTTCTGGACGCCAGAGAACTCCAAGGCGCCGCTGGCGGTGATCGTCCTCGGCGTGGTGATCATCGTGGGCGGCACGCTGTTCGTGCTGTTCGTGCGTAGGCGCCGCGCGCGCGCGCCTGGCGACGACGGCGGTTCAGGGGTGCCGAGCGAGGCTTGGTGAAGCACCCGCATGACGTAGTGTGGGCGTGCTAGATTCCGAGGATGGCGCCGCTTGCCTGCTTGATGCACTGGTACATCTCGATGATGTACGTCGTGCCGGTCGTCGCGGTCGGCGGTTGGGGCTGGTTCAGCTCCAAGCGCATGGCTCGTCGCAAGGCCGAAGGCAGGCACCTTGGGCCGTCTGTATAGCCCGCCCCGTTCACTCTCGAAAGCGCGGAAATCCCGGCGTCGTCCAAGGGCTTAACCGGTTGTTCATCACGTTTGTCGACCAGTAGGGAAATTTTAAAGGCTGGCGGCCATAAGATCACCCCATGCGTCCGGTCCTGCCCTCTTTGATGTTCGCCGCGATCCTCTGCGGTTCCGCCGCCGCGGATGACGCACAGCGTCCCGGCGAGATCGAGACCGTCGTCGTGAAGGCGACGCCCTACAATGACTATCGGCTCGGTCCGGGCGACAAGGTACGCGTCACCGTCTATGACGAGACCGACCTCTCCGGCGAGTTCCAGGTCGACGACACCGGCTATGTGCGCCTGCCGCTGATCGGCCAGACCCG
>Ga0209624_10001697_pt1 | contig 17037 bp, 18 predicted proteins | sample JacPinW_OM2H0_O1_FD_188565 | JGI IMG/M metagenome (GOLD analysis project Ga0209624, IMG submission 188565) | Forest soil microbial communities from Algoma, Ontario, Canada - Jack Pine, Ontario site 1_JW_OM2H0_O1 (SPAdes) (version 2) | ecosystem: Environmental > Terrestrial > Soil > Boreal...
GGATTTCTGTCTCATCTTCGCTCCTTGCGGCTACGATGATCCAGAAATCCTCCCTAGGTGAAAACCGCGCACTGTCTCAAAGGCGCTGATGGCGGACAAATCGCGACGAATCCTGTTTGGCCCGCATTGCCGTCCCGGGGCGCGCATGCCTCGTTGGCGCGGATATTGTGCGCCCAAAAAAGTGGAACCTCAGTCGACCGCGGCCTTCGAGCGATCCTGTAGCGGTGCTTCTCGCGATTCCACACGAAATAACCCGCTTTCACGAGGTAACCGTAGACCCCAAGGGTCGCCAATCCCCTCTGAAACAGCGGTTGCTCCGCTTCTGGATCCGGTAGCGCCCAAACGTGACCGCTAGGTTGCTCCGGGAGCTCCAAAGCGCCTAGGTCGCAATGCGGCCGATCAATCAACAGAGCGAACTCTTGGCAATTGTGCGACGTGTGGGACCTTCGTTCCTGCGCAGTAGGATTACGCAAAGGTCGTAGAGAACATCGAGAAAAACATCGCTGCGCTTGTCGATGAGGTCGAGCCGCAATACGGAAGCTCTGTCGAGAATGCGCTTGCGCAGAGCCGCAAAATAGGGGCCGCCGACAAATGACGTCGGAATGATGAGGCAGACAATTCCTCCTGGACGAACCCATTGCAAAGCTTGCTCAACGAACAGTGCGTAGAGATTGACGTAGCCTTCGGAGATCACCAGACGATAGCGCTCGAGCAGTTCGTGAGAGGGCCGTAAAATGCGTCCGTACGGGGGATTGCCAATCACCGCGTCGTAAAGCGAATCGGGAGGCTCCAGCTCCAATGTGTTTGCGCAGTCTATCAGACCGCTGAGCATCGTTCCCGAAGACTCAATTTCGCGGTTGAGCAAGCCCCTCAGCAAGGCGCGCGAAAGATTCGCAAGGCCACCATCAATCTCGACGCCGCGCAGCGTGTCGTTGATCGATCGAATGATCCTTGAAGCGCTCCCGCCGCGCTGGCGTCCGTGTCCGGCGATATACGCGGCCAAGGGAACCAAGAAAGCTGCGCCGCCGGAAGCCGGATCAAGAATGCGATCGCGTCCCGGCTCTATCCCGGCTTCGACCAGGGCACCAATAGCGTAGTGCCCAGGTGAGGCGGGGTGAAATACGCGGCCAGTCGCCGACGCAGCACATCCGGCATCAGAAGGGCGTAGAGACTCGCTATCCAGTAGTGCCTTTCGTCTTGTGGCAAGTCCGAGAAGAACGTCCGCGCTTCTCGATTGGCCAGTCGCCGTTCAATGATTGCCTCGCATACCTGCAGCGGCGTCATTCGAGAGCGCTTCAAACTGGACGCTATCTGGCGGAGATCGCGCAATCGCCTGTTCAGCGTCCGCACCGACTCCTGCTTTGGTTGTTGCTCACCTCCCACATGCATTCTATTGCTGGGCCCCCGACCGAAAAGAGATGAATCTTTTGCATATGCCAGAAAGAAATAGGACAATAAAGGTTTACAGCTCATTTTCAGATTTTGCTTCTCCGAGTTCACGTTAAGAACCCTTGCACGCTGTAAGCGAGCTCCGGCATAGCGGCGATGACAAACGCGCTGTCCTCAGCCCTCTTGATCAGGCGCGCCCAGTATTCGGCGAGCGACCTCCTCGATCGCGCACCGCTCCTGATCGTCGATTTCAGTTTCAGAGGTCACCGGCGCTCGGCGTGATGCCTTTTCGCCGATGGTAGCACTGCGCAAGATTTGTTTATTTGGATTTGTTCGTGTGGATGACGGAATTGCGCGCGTTAAGGAGCCAGCGCGCCGAGGGGGGGCGCCCCTCAACCAGCATTCGGCTATTCGGGTTATTCATTGAATCGCCTTGCCCACGAAGCGATTGAAAGACGGCGCGGCGGCGGTTGGCCGACCACCGGATCCGGCCGGCGCGCCGCCTGGGCCTGGAGATCGATCGCCTTCACCGCCGGGCTATGGCGAACGCCGTAGGCGTAGCACAAAGCGTCCAAAGCCTCGACTTGCTGACCGCGCCGCTTGGGCACAAATTCGATCACAGGCCGGTTCCTGACGTAGCGGATACGCCGCACCTCGCCGGTCACTTGATCGAACCAATCTTCCGGCAACTCGTCTGAGACCCTGAGGGCGTGTGGATTGGGCTGGCCTTCGGCGTCGAACGGCTCAGCCGACAAGAGCTCGAGAACTGCGGTTTTCACCTGGTCGTGGCCGACGATGAAGAGCCGGGCGGCCTTGCCGCTCTTCACGCGTTGCGCCCTTGTCCAGATCGGACGCGCTCCGCCGACGCCCCGGATCGCATAGACGCGCCGATGCAGCCGGGCGGCGCAGAAGTCATAGACCCGCTGCGTCCGGCCCTCGTGGCCGCCAGAATCGACGGCGCAGGCGTCCACCTTCATCGACCAACCGTGCGGATGCGTCCAACGCGTGCGCAGGAATTCATCGAACGCCGCCCAGGTCGCGTCCTCGAGCGTGTTCCCGTCGATGACGACATGGGCAAGGACCGCGGGCGCACCAGCGAGCGGCCAGCCCAAGACGCAAGCCTCGATACGGTCGTCCTGGATGTCGGCGCCGACCGTAAGCAGCACGATCTCCGGCGGAACGCGCTCGAGCCCGATCGGCTCGACTCGGCCGGCGAGGACCTCGGCGGAGAGGCGGTTGAGCGAGGTCTTCCACGGTTTGCCGAGGACGAGGTTGACGAAGACCTGCAATTCCGCCGGCCCGCCGCGCTTGGCTCTCAGCCATTCCTCGGCCAACTTCGGCCAGGCGGCATTCGGCAGCAGCGACACTAGGGCGTTGAGCCGATAGCCGCGATGGTTGGCGACCTCCGGCCTTAAGGGCCGCTAGCGGCCGTGCTCGACGAGCTCCGGCTTGACCTTCTCCTCGATCTCGGCCCCGCACCGCGGGCAGAAAGCCGTCGCCTTCTCCGGCTCGCCAGCCGGCCACTGGATCATCTCCCACAGGAGCTCGAAAAACTCCCGGCAATGCGGGCAGGGAATTTCGAAAATGCGCTGGTCGCTTTCCGCAAAGGCGCGCTGGATCAGCGACACGTCCTCCTCTGTCGGAGTCGAGCCGCGGACGATCTTGCGGTCGGCGTGGGCGAAGGTGCGTTTCTCGGCGATGATGATCGGATCGCCCTCGGCGGTGATCTCCATCGCGTCGATCTCGTCGCAATAGAGCACCTTGAAGTCGTGCCGCCGCAGCCGGCGCGGCGCCCGGGCCGACAGGATCTTCAGCGTCGCGCCCGTCTTGAAGGTCTTGCGCGTCAGAGTGTTGCGGCCGGTCAAGCGGCCAGACACGATCAGTCCGCGCAACGCGGGGGTCGCGGCGAACAGAGGCTCGAGCTCGTCGACCACATAATCGCGCGCGTCCTCGTCGACCGGCACCAGCAAGCCAATCGAGCACGGGTCGGCCGCCGCGATCGCCGCCACCGCGATCATCAGCCCCTTGGTGAAGCCGACGCGCGACGGCTTGATGATCGATACATACTCCGGCGTCTTCGCGCCGATCGAATCGAGTGGCTCGCGCAGATAGGGCCACGTGCGATAGTGGCCCGGTCGCGCGTTCTGGGTCTCGGGGAGGACGATGTTCTCGTCGGCCCATTGGTCGAGCTTGAGCGGCGGAGGCGGCACCCAGTGCTCCATGAGCCCCGCGACGATCCGCTCAATCTTCGTCTGGTTCATCGCTCGCGCCTGTCGGCAACGGGACGGGCCCCTTGAGCGCGATCTCGCGCAACATATCGTCGGCGAGCTTTTCCAGCGTCGCCTGATCAGCGTCGGTGAGATGCGGCAGGACGAGGCGGGCCCGCGTCGGGAGCGATTGGAACAGCACGCGACCGGAACGCACAAGCTCCGACCACACCGCCTCTGCCTCGGGCAGCGAGATCACCTGCCCATCGAGTTGCTGATACTTGAGCTCGGTGAGCTTCCGCTGCGCCTCCTTCAGCGCGGCCGAGGCCTTGACCACGTCGGCCCCGTCTGCACCTCTACGCGAACTGGCGAGCTCGCGCAGATGCAGGACCACGTTGCCGACCGAGCGCTCGAGGTCAAACCGCCCGGGCCCGGTGCGGACGACGAGTCCCTCTTCCGCGTATTGCCGCACCTGGCGCGTCGAGCAATTCAGCCAGCGTGCGACCATTTCCGCGTCGACCGAATCGTCCACTGCCGTAACCGTCTTCTTCGCGATACCGCCGCCCTTTGCCATGCACGTCAGGCTCTTGTTCGTTCCGTGGATTGTCTCATCTTACGCGCGGCGCGCAACCCGGCTTGTTCCGGTTGTCAGTCAGAGTTTGAAAGGTGACAAACGAACGTCGATTCGATTTGGTTTTGCAAAGCGTCCGCGATGACCGCCGCCCGATCAAGCGCCGGCCATGCTCATTTGGCGAAACGAGACATGTGGGTCATCCACCTCGCGCTGAGTCTGGCGGCTCTCTACACCGCCATCATAGCAGGGATGTATTTCGCCCAAACTTGGCTCCTTTTCCCCGCTTTTTTCGCCATGGCGACGCGGGTTCACCTTCCCGAATCGACGCAGCGTCTTAAAGTCAGGACGCCCGACGGTGAGAGCCTCGTGGGCCTGCGAATCCCAGGCATGGGAGTGAAAACTGACGGCGCGCCATCACTGCTGGGCTTTGGCGGCAATGCCTGGGACGCCAGGACCATGGTCCTCATATTGCACAGGCTCTTCCCCGATCGCAGTGTCATTGGGTTCCACTACCGCGGTTATAGGCCGAGCAGCGGCAGGCCCAGCGCTGAGGGGTTGCTCTCGGATTCGCTTGTGGTCTTCGACCATTTGCGGCAGGCGCAGGCCACCCAACCTATCATTACGGTCGGGTTCAGCATCGGCTCTGGCATCGCTGCGTACGTCGCTCGGCATCGACCTGTTGAGGGGTTGATTTTGGTCACACCTTTCGACTCGCTGGAGGCCCTCGCCCGAGATCTGTACTGGTGGGCTCCTGTCGGTCCGCTCTTCCGTCATCGCATGTCTACGATCGAGTTCGTTCGTGATTCGCTCGTGCCCACGGCTCTGCTGACGGCGGAGCACGACGCCGTCGTACCGAGGCGGCGCAGCGAGCCCTTGCGCGAGGCAACCCGGAACCTGGTGTTTGAGCGCGTGATCGACGCAGGACACAACAACATCTATGACCGTCCTGCCTTCGCTGTGGCGATGCACGACGCGCTCGCAAGAATTGAAGCGGTTTGAAATCGGATCGCGCAGCGCCTCTCATCAGTCGAACGCGAGTCGCTTCGGGAACTCATCATCGATGACCTAGGTCGGACCTGAAGCGAATTTCGGGCCTGACCTGACATGTCCGGGGTCGACGCATTCCGGCCGGCCGGAGTCGACGTAAAGCGGTCGGTGCGGATTGCGTTGCGAATGTCGCAATTGCGCGGATAGCGGACCTACAGGGGTCACCTCGGGAAGGGCCGGAGTGCCGACCCGAAGCAGACCTTGGCACCAATATCGCTGTGCTGCACAACTCAGCAGTCAATGGTAGCCGCCAGGTCCTCAGAGTGAGCGTTCCGCTTTCACTGCTCGGCGGCGCTATGAGACAGGCCGCGAGGTTACTCACTATCGGCTACTTCGGTCCAAAGCGCAGACCGGCCTGCGCGGAACCTAACTTTGCTCAATATCCAACGCCGCTCGCACCAGATCTTGCTTGAGCAGATAGAATGAAGCGGCGAGGAACAGGACGTCCTTCATCAGGAAGCCGAGTGGCAAGGTCATGATCGGAAATCCGCCCGCCTCCTGGGCCCAGGCATCCGGCAGGAAGGGAATAATGGTCGTGGTGCCGATGAAGGTTACGATCGATCCAAGCGCGCCCAGGATGCCGAGCCTCGGGCTCCAATAGCCGAGGAAAATGAGAGCGCCGAAGATCGTTTCGGTCGTCGCCAGAAAGTAGCCCGCGCCCCGAACACCGAAGACCGGCAACAGCCAGAAGACGGCCGGGCTGTGGCTGATCATCGGGACCAGCATCTCGATGGTGTACTGGTTCCACTTCTGGATGCTGAACGCGAAGAACGTGAAGACCATCGCTGCGCGGATTAAGTGTCGGTCAAGACCGCTCCGGAACGGGATGGTCCTCGAAACATAAAGAATGAGCTGGTTCGCTTGATCCACAATGCCGTTCTCGCTCATGGGTCCACCCGTCTTAATTCCGCGCCAACGCGATGGCGGCAACGGCCACGAAACCGCTCGCTCCCGCCATTAGACCCCTGTCGTTCTTCCCGCTCACGTCTTACTCGTTCGGGCAACATCGGCTGCGCTGATTCCTTCCAATGCGAGCCCGAGTGTGACGCCTTCGTCGATGATGCGCCGCAATTTTTGGGTCAGTGTGACGCGCGTATATTTCGTGGTGAGGGGCGGCAGCTTGGCGAGTCCTTCGGCAATCTCGCGGGCGCGGGGAAGCAACTCGTTGGAGGGGACGATCTCGTTGACGGCGCCCCACTCCTTGGCGGTCTCGGCGTCGAGTTCCTGCCGGGTAAGGATGAAATAGCGGCCGCGCACGCTGCCGATCACTTCCTGCCATAGCAGATGCACGCCATCGCCGGGTACGATGCCCAATTCGAAGTGCGGTTTGTCCTGGAAAACAGTCGACGGAGTGGCCAACACGATGTCGGCGAGCAGGATATATTCGGAGTGCAGCCGCGCCGGGCCGTTTACCGCAGCGATAAGTGGCGCCTCGATGTCGAGAATATTCATGAGGACCTTTCGGCCTTCGCGATAGATCTTGTCGTAGCCTTGAGGGGTGAAGAAGTCGAAACCTTCAGGGGTAATCGTCTCCATGAAGGCGTCGCCGCTACCCGTTAGGATCACCACGCGATTATCGGGGTCGGACCCGATCGCGTGAAACAAATCGACAAACTGTTCGTGAGTATGCCCATTGAAGACCAACGTTCCCCCGTCGGTGTGGAGCGCCACTTCCAGCACGCCAGATTCGAACGATTCAGGCGGGCGTTGGGAAAGCCGTCCCGATAGGCATCAAAGCGGCTCATCGGTTTCCTCCTGTTCAATTAACTGGCACCGCTCTTGGCTTGAGGGCACCGCCGACGCTGCTCGTGGCTGCCGACGAGGTGATCGAATAGGGTTTTATAGCATTGTTTTGTCGCCTAACGGCACTGAGCAGACATTGCTACCTTAGGAAATCTTTCCGCGACTCAACGATATGTCCACAAAGGTCCAACAGATGGCGCAATGGCTCACCATAGCCTCATGGGTCGCGGTCATTCTCAGTCTGTTGACCGCGCTCGCGATCGCGGTCGATGTCGCAGCCCATCCCCAGCACATGAAGATCATGAATGTCGTATGGCCGATCACCGGACTCTATCTTCCGATCGCCGGCTGGTTGCTTTATGCCGACATGGCGCGGCGAAAGCCGACGAGGGACATGCATGCTGCACACGGCGGGCGTCCCTTCTGGAAAAGCGTGTTTGTGTCGACTACTCACTGCGCCGCGGGCTGCGTTATTGGCGACATCATCGGCGCGCCGATCGTGTTTTGGGCTGGATGGACGCTCTTCGGCTCGCGGCTCTTTGCCGAGTTTTTGGTTCTTTTTGTTCTCGCCTATATTTTTGGTATCGCATTCCAATATCTTCCCATCCGCGCCATGCGGCGGATTTCGCGGCGCGAGGCGCTCGTTGAAGCGATCAAGGCAGACACACTCGCGCTTACAGCCTTCGAAGTCGGCTTGTTCGCGTGGATGGCCTTCATTTATTTTCAGTTCGTACCGCGGTCCGAGCTAACGTCGCCTACTTATTGGTTCATGATGCAGATTGGCATGGTTCTCGGCTTCATCGCCAGCTTCCCGGCCAACTGGTATCTAGCTCGCGCGGGCGTGAAACCTGGCATGTGAGCCCAATCTCTTTTTCTCCGGTCTGCGGAAGGCTCGGTCTTCATCGCAACCATTGAACCGACGACACTGATTGCGGCGGTCACCGACAAGCGAGGAATCCGCGCAAACGGCACCTTTTCCTTCGTTCGGAGGCATTGTTGGCGACCTCAGCGGCGCGCGGTTCTGCGTTTCGCTCGTGCGCCGTTCTTCGTTTCAGGCGTTCTTCCTCCGATGCCCGAGCCGTTTCTTAGGGTTCACCAGCTCTGCCGGAACGCAATTCGCGCAACCGACGCATTCGCGCAAAGACCGCTTTCTGACGCATACCGACTGTTCGTAGGACCAACCTCAAAGGGCAGCTTCGGGTCGACTTTACGCGTTTGCCACGTCGTCCGGGAATGGTCGCTAGTTGCGCTCACCGGACGGCTGGAGTCGACGGATACTGTTCTCTAGTGGGTCAAGGGCGGAGCTTCCTCGGGTGTCGACGCCTTCGGATGCCTGTTCTCTACGTGCTCGTTCGGCACTTGATGGGGTAAGATGTCGCAGACCCAGAGCTGGTTAGGACCGGTTGCAACGAGATTCCTCGCCAGATTCGGCAAGATCGGACCGTCGTGATCGCTGTCGGTCGTGGCGACGAAGCGCTTGCGAATCTGGGGCTGTAGGGCATGTTTCGCGCATCAGCCGTCGGATCTTCTTGTGATTGACGACAAAACCCTGCTGACGCAACGCCGCGCCCACGTGCGGTAGCTATAGGCCTCGAAGGCGTCGCAGATCGCGAACATCGCCTTGTCGTCACCCGGCCTCTCAGATCGGTCATGGTAGGTCGAGCGTGAGTGCCCCATCAGCCGGCATCCTTCCGCGACAGAGATGCCGGGGGCCGACAATGACGGAAGTAGTCCCGCTCTCGGCCCCGGTGCGCTTCTCAGAGCCCCCTTTAGGAACTCAAGTTCCAGAGCCTGCTTGCGACAAGCCGCTCGACGGCAGCGATCCTCGCTTCATACTCCTGGACCATGTCGGCCGCCTGCGCCTCGTCGTCGAAGGCGCCTTCCTCGTATTTGCGGACCCAGATACGGATCAGATTGCGCGAGACGTCGTGACGCTTGGCCAGGCCATGCAGCTTCTCCCCGCGATGAACTCCTGCGCGACCTGGTTCTAGGCAATGCCAGACGAATCGCAGTTCCGCTCCGGCTGCGCGAATAGGATTGATTCAATCGCAGCCATCGCACGATGGTCTAGGAGAACCGCGCCGCGTATCACTGAGCGGCGCCGTCGTCCGCGGGCTTGGGCTCTGGCGCCAGCGTCAGCTCTGCGTCGGCGGTGACATAGCGGACATAGCGGTAGTCGCGGATGAAACTGATCTGGCCGTCACGCCACTCGAGCCACATTATGTAGCTCGGCTTCGGATCGGCGCGGTCTTCGAAGACCGCGATCACTTCCCGACCTTCGAGCCAGGCCGGGGCGAGCGATACGCCATCGATCTTGGCGTACAGTGTGAAGAACGAACCGACATCCGCTCGGCCGACGCGAAGCGGGTGCAAGGACTGATGGAGCTTGACGTCATCAGCCAGAAGCATTCGCAGGCCGTCCCAGTCCCGCTGGTTGAACAGCGCGACATAACGCACCACCGTAGCGGACGCCGGCCGCGCGTCCTGAAGCGGGCGGGCACGCGCGTTGATCTCTCGCAGATGCGCGCGACCACGCGCCAGATGCCCTTTCACCGCATCAACCGTAAGGTCGAGGAGGGAGGAGATCTCTATCAGCGACTCGTCCAGCACGTCCTTCAGGATGACGACACTGCGCTGGAGGGTGGGGAGCTCCGCAAAGCGCGACACCGCGGTTTTGACCCCCTCCTTGCGCATCAACATCTCCAAGGGGTCGGGCTGGGCCGAGTCTGCGACGTCCGCGGCGGCGTCGATCGGATCGGCCATGCGCACCTCGCGGCTGCGCAGCAGGTCGAGCGCGCGGTTGTGAGCAATCCGGAACAGCCAGGGTCGAAGCGGCGGCTCCTCCTCCAGACCTTGCAACGCCGCGAAAGCCCGGATGAGTGTGTCCTGCACGACGTCCTCGCCGTCGATGACCGATCCCATGAGACGCGCGCAGTAACGGTGCAAATCGGGCCGCAGCTCGCCGGCCCGGGCGAGGAGCTCCGCCCGGCGGTCCTGGTTCATCGAAGGCCGTTCCAGGCTCAAGCCGCCGCCTCGAGCATTGTGACTCCCGTGTCGCCCTTGAGCCCGAAGGCGAAGCCCTGGGCATATTTCGGGTCGTCCAGCACCGAAACAACCTTCTCGCCAAACTCCCGCGGCGGCATCGGGGCGCCAAAGCGAGCTACGAACTCTTCGTGCTTCACGCCCATGGCGCGCGCGTAGGCGTGGACGCCCGCATCGCCGACCCCGGTGCCGAGGACCATCTGCTGCGGCACGATCGCCTGAAAGCGGATCCCTAGGCGCTTCTTCTCCGAGACGCCGTTGGCGTATTTGGCCATGAACCAGAGCATGCGCTTGGCGCCGCCGTAGCCGCCCGACATCGGCGATCCGTTTTCTGCCGCGCCGCTCGATACCACGAGGACCCGGCTTCCCGGCTTGAGCGGCTGATTGAGCGCCGCCTGCAGCCAATAGAGCCCGGCCTTGACGTCGTGCTCCCAAGGCGCGGTGAAATCCACCCAGCTCAGCTGGTCCAACGGTCCCATCGGCGGCGTCACGCCGGCATTCAACGCTAGGATGTCTGGGCGGAGCTCGGCAAGAATGCGGTGGGCGGCAGTCTCGTCCGTAACATCGGCGGAGATCGTGGCGACGCCCAGCCGGGTACGGACCGAATCGAGCGCTTCGGCGCCGCGAGAAACGACCGTCACCCTGGCGCCATGCGCCACGAGCGCCTCGACCAATCCCAGGCCCAGACCGCGGCTTCCGCCGGTGACGACAACATTCTTATCTTTGAGACTCATCCGTTCTGCTCCTGTGTCTAGATACAGCTAGGACGATTGAGCTACGGAAAAGGAGTCAACCAATGTCGCCGGATACCGCCGGCCGAGACCATGCCACCGCAATAGCCATAGCCCGCGATTGAACTTGCGGTTCACGTTTCTATTGACGTTCCGGTAGACGTTGCGCTTGACATTGTAGCGCCAGGGCGAGTGCGTGGCCTATGCATCCCGCGTTGAGCGCCGCGCTATTTCGGCTGGGGAGCGGGAGCATGCGCAAGTCCAACGCGAAACACGAGCCCGCAAAAGATTCCTCCGGCGCCCCGGCAGCATACCTATCCGCAGACGAGCGCCGCGCCGTCGGCAAGGCGTTGCGCGACGCGACGCCGCGCGCCGCACATGGCGATTGGAAGTCGCCCAAGGATCGGCGCGATCCGGTCGAGCTTCTGCGCGAGGCTAACGAAGGCCGCATCGCCGAACTGATCCCGTTACGCTTCTCCCGCATGGCCCAATCGCCTTTCGCTTTCTATCGCGGCGCGGCCGCAATCATGGCGGCCGATCTGGCTTCGACGCCGACGTCCGGACTTCGCGTGCAGGCCTGCGGCGACGCTCACCTGATGAATTTCGGCGGCTTCGCCACGCCCGAGCGCAACATCTTCTTCGACATCAACGATTTCGATGAAACTCTGCCGGCGCCCTGGGAGTGGGACGTTAAGCGGCTCGCGGCCAGCATTGTCATCGCGGCTCGTCATATCGAGCTGCCCGACAGCGCGGGGGCGAAGGCGGCGACGGAGTCCGTGTGCTCGTACCGTGAACGAATGGCGGATTATGCCTCGATGCGCGCGCTGGACGTGTGGTACGATCGCATCGATCTCGACCGCGTTCTCAAGGTCCTGCCTTCCGGAGCCGAGGTAGAGCGGGTGAGGCAGAGAGTCGAGCAGGCGCGTCGGAAAAGCTTGCCTGAAAGCCTGTTCCCGAAACTGGTCGAGCATTTCGGATCCGCGCCGAGGATCAAGGACGCGCCGCCGCTGATCTTCCATCCCACGGCCGAACAGGCCCCGGGCGTCAGGACAGGATATGTCGAGGCGCTCGAAGGCTATCGGAAGTCGTTGCCCGAGCATATTCGCGTATTGTTCGACCGGTTTCGGCTGTTCGACCTCGCGATCAAGGTCGTCGGCGTGGGCAGCGTCGGCACCTATTGCGCGCTCGGGCTGTTCATGGCGGCCGATGACGATCCAATTTTCCTGCAGGTCAAGGAAGCGCGAAAGTCCGTGCTCGAGCCTTACGCCGGCAAGTCCGTGCACAAGAACCATGGCGAGCGGGTGGTGGCAGGCCAGCGTCTCATGCAGGCGGCGAGCGACATTTTCCTTGGCTGGACGCGCGGAGTAATTGGCCGCGACTACTACTTCCGCCAGCTTCGCGACGCGAAAATCTCAGCGATCCCGGAAGACTGGGACCTCACGACTTTGAAGGAATTCGGCAAGCTCTGCGCCTGGGCGCTGGCGCGGGCGCATGCGCGATCCGGCGACCCGGCGAGAATTGCCGGCTACATGGGCTCCAATACCACGTTCGACGACGCAGTGTGCGAGTTCGCGGTTGAATACGCCGACCAGAACCTTCGTGACTATCGCGGTTTCGTCAAAGCAATCCGCGAGGGTCGGATCCCGGTTGCGTCCGAGGATTGAGCTTTTGATGATCCAAACGGTTCAGATCGCGTCCGATTGCCGCCGAGACAGGCCGATCCCCTGCCGGTCTTCTTGGCGCGCCATCCTCCTGTCCTCGACGTCGAGCGGCGAGGCTTCAATGACACGGTCGAGGCGCCCGAGATATCGTCGCACCGCCTCCGCGCGTTCTTGACCTGGCAGCGAATCCGCGAGGCCAACCAGGGCGGATCTCATCCGCCGCATCACTTGAACCGAACTTGAGCCGAAATGCCGGATCTCGTCGAATGCGAGGGTGAGATAATCCTCCCAGGTCGGCGTCGGGAACACCAGCCGGAGAGCGCCGTTCTCATCCACGGCGTACCCGGCGTCCAGCTCCGCCGCGCCGAGACGGCGCAGGAGGTCCTCGAGCTGGTCGATCGTCTGCACCGCGGTCGTCGGGTCGTTGATCGCCGGCGACAGCGCCTTTATTGCAATGTCGACAAGAAGCCGGATCGGATATTTTGGGTCCTGCTCGAAGGTTCGTTCGCGCTCAAGATGGACGGCGCGTCTGAGTGCGTCCTCCGGCAGCGGCGCTCCCGAATCGTGAACATGCAGCAGAGCCGAACCCTCGACCAGCGTATCGCCCACCGCGCACGCCATCACGATCGTCCCTTGTCCCTCCCGCGCCAGCGCGACAAGGGAGTCGACCTCGAGCTTGGCGACGGTGCGGGGTTTGCCAAAATACTTCACCGTTTGGGTCACGCGGCCGAGCCGCGCCGTGCTTGCCAGGCTTTCGGCAGGCTGAGGGGCGGCCGTCGCATCGTCCAGGGGGCGGAACATCTTGCCGATGACGGCGCGCCCCTGGTCCCCGAGCAGGTGAAGCACGTTGCCGATCTGAAGGTCGCCTAAGCGCTGCATCAACCTTGAAAACAGGAGCATGCTGACAATGATCATGATCCCGACGAGCAACATCGAGAATAGAGGGACCTTTGCCGAGCCGCCGCGGTCCACCCAGGCGAGCGTGAACAGCGCATAGATAAAAGTCGCCGTGAACGCGCCCAGTGCGTGGAACAGCATCCGGTCGCGCGCGAACTAGAGTACGAGCCGAGGGGAATAGGCGATCGCGCTGAATTGCACCATCACGAAAGCCATGGCGAACACGATCCCGGTCAGCGCCATCATGCCCGAAGACGCGGCCGAGAGAAGCGCCTGGGCGGAGGCCACCGACACAGCTAAGGTGTAGCCTGAGAGGTAGGCCTGCTCGATTCGCGGCAGCGCGAGCCCGCCCAGCACAGCGCCGCTCACGTAGAACATCGGAATGAACCAGGGCTGCATCGCGGGCCGACCGGTCTGTCGTGGCTTCGATTATCCCCGATTTTCCGGGCGTTCCGGACAGTCTATGGGATTGATGATGCGAAGACACAAGGACCAAGCATTCTTGGCGGGCCGCTCCGTGATCCAACGACGTCGCGGCGCGCGGAGACGCGAAGGGCAATTTCGGCCGGGCCCAAGATGATGTTACTACGGTCGCGGTTCGGTCGGTTCGACAAGTCCCGGGAGGGTACAGAACATGAGCCAAGCCGAAGGTCTCACTGACGCCGGGTTGAGAACCCCCAGGGCCGCCGCCGTCGCGGGCGTGGTCTTTTCGTTGCTGACTCTGATCAGCTTCGGATTGCTGTGGACGGCCATCCCGGCAGATCCGAGGGCGTCGGGCGGATGGCTCGCCGCCAACACCACCGAAGTCGCGCTGGCGCTGAACCTCATCCCCTTCGCCGGGATCGCCTTTCTGTGGTTCATCGGTGTTATTCGCGACCGGCTCGGAGCGCGGGAGGATCGCTTTTTTGCGACCGTGTTTTTGGGCAGCGGCCTCCTGTTCCTGGGCATGTTGTTCGTTACCGCGGCGACCGTCGGCGCTATGCTGATGGCGTTCAAAGACGATCCCGTTGCGTTCGGTTCGCCGGTGTTTCTCTTTGCGAGGACGCTTTCGTACAACCTTGTCAACGTCTACATGGTCAGGATGGCCGGCGTGTTTATGATGTCCACCTCAACGGTCGCGATGGCGACGCATTTCGCGCCTCGCTGGCTGGCCGCGCTGGGCTACCTGCTGGCAGTCTTGCTGCTGCTCGGCAGTCCTTTCCTGCGCTGGAGCTTCGCGCTCTTTCCCCTGTGGGTGCTTTTGTTGAGTGTCCATATCCTGGCGAGCCGTCTTGGCCGGCACATGGAGAGCTAAACCCGGCTGCACGCCCCTATGGCCTCTCGGTGCCCGCGGAAATGCCGCGCGGCGTGACGCCGCCCAATGCCCAGCGCGATCGTGTTGGGCTGACGCGAGCTGCCACATCAATGAGGTCACGTCTAGGAATATCGCCGCTCGCCGACTTCGACGAGCGAGCTTTGTCACCCTCAGGTTGTCGGTACGCTCGGCGTGAACTCGCTCAGAAACGCTTCCGACCCAGCGCCGCAACGCCTGAGGCAACCAATAGCCGTAGCGAGTGGAACCTTGGCCGAGCGGACGCTGTCGGCGGCGACGAGAAAGACCGATCCGGACATCGGGTTCGGGGAGTTCGGGACGAAGATCGCGACCAAGCCGCCGCCCACCACGCCGGTTTGGACCGCGATCCGCCAAGCGCCGCCAAGTTGCGCGAACACAACCGGATGATCCGCCGTTTCGCCGAGGCCCATCACGCTCGCGCCTGCTTGCTTCAAATACTCATAAGCAGGAACCTTGGACAGAACGGAAGACTCCAACTCGGCCATGATTCGCTGCGCCGGCCAGGTTCGGGCGAACAGGCCGGCAAGAAAGCACAAAATCGCGATAAGAACGATCGCCAAAATCGCTTCCATGGTCACCCCAGAGACAAATCTATCTGGAATGATCGTGGCCACCGGCTTCAATCCGCGACGCGCAAGGTCGAACGCCTTGCCCAGGATGAAGGCGAGCACCACAATCGGCGTCAGAAAGAGCACGCCGCCGAGGACGGTAATCCGAAGAAAATGGGAGATCGCTTTCATCTCGTCCTCCTATTACAGGCCTATCTCTGACCTGGTGGGGTAGTATAGCCTACGAAGTTGCGGCGCGATCTAAAGGACTTGCGCGGAGGCGCATCCTTGGCGGCCACATGAATTGAGCCGTCTCAGGTTGTCGGCTTCGCCGGCCTTGCGGCGCGGCCCGTCGCCGTTTGCGAGAAGGGCCGGCTATTTCTGGCGACTGAACGGTCAGCCACTCTCGGGCGCCGCCGCTACTCGACGACCTTCCAGCTCGCGTCGGGATTGTACTGGGCCATCGAGGCGCCGAGAGCGGCAGTGTTCGGCCCGAGGTCCTCTTGGAAGACGACGCCATTCTCGCCGCAGATAAAAGTCTCGACGCCGCTGTCGCCGTAGGCGGCCGGCCAGGCGACCAAGGCGTGGCCTGCGATCATGTGGCCGTTAATGAGGTAGGAAAAGGCGCCGCCGGGCGCCGACGGCCCCTGCGCGGTGAGGATGCGGAAGTAATAGCCGTCGTAAGGCTCCGGCTTCTCGCCCGAACGCCCAGCCAGATTGGCGTCTTCAGCGAATCCGTCGAGCGGCGAAATATCGGCCTGGTTTTCCGGCGGCCAGTAGAGACCGTCGTGGGTTCCGGGGGTCGAGACAATCCTGCGCGCGTATTCACGCAGGCCGTTGCCGTCGCGATCCAGTTTGAAATATTCGTCCTGTGCGGCGACATAGGCTTTGCACGCTTCGATGGCGCTGAGCTCGTTGTAGCCGACCCGGCGATTGGTCATTTCCTCCTTTCCTTTGGCTACGTCGAAGCGCCAACCCGCGTCGGTCTTTATGAGAGGCAGCGGCAAGGTCCAGCCGTTCTTCCCGACGCGTAGGATCTTCGCGCCATTGGGTCCGTCGTCGATCGCAGTATGCGCGGCCGCCGCCTCGTTGAACTCCTTCAGGTTCTCGGCGTCCGCGTCGGCGTCGCCTGACCTGAGCAACGCCGCGCCGTCTTTGCCGAGAATGCGATCGCCGAAGCCTGGCGTTTTCGCTTTGGCGGAATCGACGAGGTCCTTCACCGCTGCTTCCGGGGTCGGATAGGTCTCTTGGGCGCGGGCCGGAAGCGCCGCGGCGATCAAGACGGCCGCTGCAAGAATGCCGCCGATCCTCATTGTCATCGTCGTTGTCCTTGTCCGGTTTCCCGCCATCAATGCGCGGCTGGTTTCACGCTCGGCAAATGGGCGCCACTGGCCAGCCACTGGTTGTAGGTCTCGAACGGCAACCCCAGTAGGTCGTAGGAAACGCGCATGTAACCGTCCGCGCTGCGCGTCACCGCTTCTGGCGCCACGGTTCGCACCTCCTGCGCCATCACCCCGACATAGGCGGTGTGGCCGCCGTTGTAGACGAAACGATAATAGCCGAGGCCGTCGTCGAGCCGCCCGAGCAGTACGATGTCATGCTTGAGGCGCATGTCGGAGCGACGCCCGCCGCCGCCACGTCCACCGCCGCCACGCCCGCCGCCGAAACCGCCGCCACCGCGTCCGCCGCCGCCGAAGCCGCCGCGCCCACCGCCGCCAAAGCCGCCGCCGCCGCGCCCGCCGCCGAATCCGCCCGCCATTCCACCGCGGCTCATTGCGCCGCGGTTGGCGAAGGCCGCGTTGGCCCCACCCATCCTCATACCGCCCATGGCCGAGCTTCCCGGCCGGCTGATGTTCGGCCGCCCA
>Ga0209624_10001698_pt1 | contig 17035 bp, 15 predicted proteins | sample JacPinW_OM2H0_O1_FD_188565 | JGI IMG/M metagenome (GOLD analysis project Ga0209624, IMG submission 188565) | Forest soil microbial communities from Algoma, Ontario, Canada - Jack Pine, Ontario site 1_JW_OM2H0_O1 (SPAdes) (version 2) | ecosystem: Environmental > Terrestrial > Soil > Boreal...
CGGCGTGAATCGAGCCGCTTGCCCCGAAATCGTTACGGTCTGCCACGTCGGTTGCGGAAAGCCGGACACACACGCAGTAAAGCCCGCGTTTTGCACGGCGCAGTTGCTCGGTCCGCCGGCGCTCGAGGAAATGCCGTCAGCGTTGGATCCGATCGCGAAGTCCGTCTGCACGTTCTGGGCGGTGGTGATCGGAACCCAGCCGCTCACCTTCGTGCTGCCACCCTGAGTGCAGAAGTCATAACCCGGGCTTCCCGAAGTCTGCTGCTGGCAGAACAACACGAATTCGGCGTCATCATTCCACGCACCCTCCGGAACGTAAGAAGTCGCCGTCCCTCCGTTCGTACCGTTGGCTGTGCCCCAGTACGCGCTGCTGCTCAAATCCCCCAACGAGATCGCCGTCCCGCCGACCCCGGTAACCTCCGGGCTGCTGGCGGGATAACCCACGGCCAATCCGCCTGTGGCCGACGCGCCGTTCGGATCGGCGGGATTTCCCGAGGTATAAGGGGGATCTGGATCGCAGCCCGCCGCGCCATCATCGCCGTTGGCGTTGACGAATGTGATTCCCTCGCTGTTGGCTTTCATGAGTTCGATCTCATCCGCTGCAGGTTGTCCCGCCGAGGTCAGGATGGTGTTGTCTTCGAACTCGCAAAGCCCGTAACTCAAACTAATCACTGTCTCGCCAAGCGTATCTTGGTGATCGATCGCGTAGTAATACGATGTGAACGTATCGGTCGAATTCACATAAATGATCTGCGCGCCGGGGGCAGTCGCACCGGACCACTCCACGTCCAGGTCCGCCTCGCTGACGTCTCCCGCCGAAGCGCCGGGGTCGGGCTCATCGAGCACATACTGAAAATGGGGATCGGAACATGCCGTGATGAGTCCACTGCCGTTTACCGTGCAATTGATCGCGGAAAGTCCAAAGCCGGTTCGGAAGTCGGTGATGTCGGACAGATAAATGTCGGTCTGTCCCATCACGGCAAGCTTTTGACCGCTTCCGTCGATTCCTGAGTTTTGGAGCGCGGTAATGTCATAAATGGTTGCGATGTCGCCCGGAGCCAAAAACTGGCTTAGAAAAACAGAACTGTAGTAATCCGGGCGCGCCAAGGAGTTTCCTCGGATGTTCCGGGCACGGGGTTTGAAATCGTGCAGACCGCGAATACCAGTGACGACCCCACTCATCGCTCGCGGAATCGAGGGCGCGGTAGCGTTGGCGTAGTGCAACTCGCCATGCACGTCATAACGATGGATCTCCGTGCGAAATGCGTTCTGTACCTGCGCCGCAGTACCGTTGAAGGAAATCCAGTTGCGCCCGTGCGCGACCTCAACCAGGCTGAAACCCTGCGATTTCAGCCAGCCGGCCATCTGCTGCACATCCTTCTGGCTCAGGCCGAAACGATCGGCATACTGCTGCGGAGTCAGCCATTTGTGGTAGTTCGGAGATTTGGGATCCTGTTGCTGGGCGAGAAGTTGTGCGAGCGCTTTTTGCTGGCTTGGAGTGGGCAAAGTAAGCAGGGTGATCGTTCCCAGGCGCATTGCCGGATCCACTGGACCCTGATCGTACTGGGGCAACGCTTTGTGATGCACGTTCCCCGTCAGCTTAACGGTTTCGCCGCTGGCCAAGGCACCTGTGATACGGTCTGGGACGGCCGCATAACTCACAGTGGAGAAAAAGCCTGCTAGCAAAAGTGTGGATAAGATCGACTTCGCGAATCGCATGGAAGCTCCGGGGGAGATTGGCATACAGGTAGATATTTTAACCTTTTACAGGCTTGTCCCTATTCGATAAGACAGTTTTACACAAGGTTGTATCGTTCACAAAAGTTAACGAAGGTATTGAGGGTACAACCCGGCGGTTCGACTAAAGTTGCGCCACCTCCGCGGGTAATTCGTGGCGCCGCTCTGAAATAAGCGTCAAAGCCCTGAAAATCATGGAAACCAGCCCCGCTGCCGTATACTGACCGATGGCAAATCTCACCACATGCCTCCGCCAGAGACCCTAAGAAACCGGCTCGGCTACATCGATTGGATGCGTGGCCTGGCTTGCCTGCTGATGTTTCAAACCCACTGCTACGACTCCTGGCTCAGTGCGCAGGCTCGCCAGAGCCGCTTTTTCATGTACTCGCAGTTGGGGGGAACCTTTCCCGCGCCGCTGTTTCTGTTTCTCACCGGAATCTCCTTCGCCCTGGTGACGGAAAAACTGTGGCAGACAAATCTCCCGCCCTCCCAGATTGCCCGCCGCACGATTCGCCGTGGAGCCGAGATTTTTGCTTTTGGCCTGCTCTTCCGCCTGCAGGAATTCCTGGTTGCGTGGGGATGGGCGCCCAAAAGCGATCTGCTCCGAGTCGACATCCTCAACACCATCGGCCTCTCGATGATGCTGATGGGCATCCTCTGCTGGCTGGTTCTGATAGCGCAGCGCGGCCCGCGGACGCGCCTCGCTTTGGTGCTAGTCGCCGCCGGCACCGCGTTACTCATTTCCCTGCTAACCCCGCCCTTATGGACCACTTGGCGTCCGACCTGGCTGCCGTGGCCACTGGAGTCCTACATCGATGGAGTGCACAACCTGGGAACTTCGCAAGCCGGGCTTTTCCCCGTTTTTCCCTGGGCAGCCTTCGCCTTCGCTGGTCTGGCCCTTGGATTTATCCTGCAAAGCCCATGGGCGCGCAACCGCGGGGCGAGAGCATTTTTCTGGCTCGGCCTGGCCGGCGTGGTGCTGATCGGATTTGCCCGCTGGCTCGATGCGCGGCCCCGCCAAATGTATGCCGTCTACGATTACTGGCATACCAGCCCCAGCTTCTTCCTGATCCGCGTAGGAATGTTGCTGATGATTCTGACCGCGAGCTATGCCTGGTGCCGCTGGGGCGCAGGCCAGAGGGGATTCAGTCCATTTATCCTGCTCGGCCAGGCATCGCTGCTCGTCTACTGGGTCCACATCGAATTCGTCTACGGCCGCGTCTCCATTTTGCCCAAGCACGCTATGACCATCAACGGCGCCTCCGTAGGCCTGTTGGTGATCTTCCTCGCAATGCTGGCCTTGGCCTATGTTCGCACCAAGATGAAAGGACGAGCGGCGGAAGTGCTGCCGCGGCTAAATCGCACTGTAGCGCGAACTTGAACGCCGCGAAGGCGTTGTTTTCGCCAGGAGCTTTTGCCCCATGGCAATGCTTCCAAGCCTGGCCGCAACAGACCGAATCCAAGGCCTTGTTCTACGTCAACCATCGAGGCCATGTCCGCGGCAAACAATCTCAACCTGATGTTCCCGGAACTTTGATTTGCCAATCCTCGTATGAAGATCCATGGAGATCCGTATGAAGCGTTTCGGTTTCTGGATGGTCTTGCTCGTTCCCGGTTTTCTTAACGCGAACGCTCAGCACGTTACCGAGAACGCGGTCCAACACTCGGCACGACAGAAGTTCATTTCAGGAGGCACGATTCGCTTGCACCTGGAGGCCGGCGGCTACACCGTTATTCCGGGGGATTCCGAGAATATCGTTGTGACCTGCCGCGCGCAAACGGAGGAGCAACTCGACCGCGTCAAGGTAGGGATCAAACCCACAGCCGCAAACGCCGACATTTACGTCTCCGAAACTCCGCACAACAACTTCCAGGCGACGATCGAGGTTCCTCGTCGTTCCAATCTTTGGGCCAGGCTATCGGCTGGGGAACTGAAAATTCAAGGGGTGGAAGGCGATAAGAATGTCGAAGTCCGTGCCGGGCGCATTCAAATCGGCATTCCGCACCCGGAGTTATACGGTCACCGTGATGCTTCGGTGATGGCCGGCAGTATCGAATCTCCGGCGTTCGGTGTCTCCAAAGGGGGTCTGTTCCGGTCATTCGAGCAGCAAGGTCCCGGGAACTACCGCCTGCATGCGACGGTGATGACGGGAGAGATCGCACTGCGTGCAAGCGAGTAAATCCCACTGGTTGACCAGCCAGAGACTCCACGAGATCTGGGCTGGTCCAACTTACGGCGTCATGCCCGTCTCAAAAGATTTTCCAGACATAGTGTCCCAGGAGGGCCACGAGCAAGGCACCGCCCACACCAGCAATCCAAAAGAGAAAATTGGCGGTCAACTTGGGAGAATTGATTTCCTTTTTGTCCATCGTTGAATTCTAACCTGATGCTAAGGTGCCTGGGTGGAAAGACGGGGGCCAGCCTTTCACTGCCCCGCCACAAACTCCACTACCTCGCGCTCCGCCCACCGTCCGTCATCGGCCGGGTCGCCATGATGTCCGCCATTGCGTTCGCCGAGAAATGCGCAATGTCCGCCGTCGTCGGTCTCGACGTAGCTGATGTTTGGATTCGCGACGATACGCCGCAGAGTCTCTGGCTGGATCCGGATAAAGGGATCGTTCGCCGCATGAATGATCAACGTCGGTACAGCGATGCGATCGATCACATTGGCCGCCGCAGCCCGCGCATAATAGTCGTCGGCCCCCCCAAATCCGCAATAGTAGGCGGTGATGCGATCATCAAACATTCGCAGACTGGAAATTCCGCGCAACCGCGCAGCATCAAATCTTCCCGGAAAGAGCCGCGCCTTGAGCCGCAGCCGGCGGAACAGTTGCATCAAGAAGTAGTACTCATAAATCCGGTTGCGGGGCTGATGCAGGGCGTCGGCCGACGCCGCCAAGTCCATGGCCGGACAGACCGCCGCCACGGCTTTAAATTGTGCAGGCCCTTTGCTCCCCCACTCTCCGGCCAGTTTCAGCACCAGGTTCCCGCCCATCGAAAACCCGATCAGCGCAAAACCCGAGACCCCATCGTTTTCGAGCACGCTTTGCACCACCGCGGCCACATCCCCGGACAAGCTTGAGTTATAAAGCGTGGGCGCGCAATCATCCATCCCATTACAGTTGCGCTGGTTCATGAGCACCACGTTCATGCCCGACGCTAATCCATTGCGCGCCACGCCGAGCATGTACTGCGAATCGGAAGACCCTTCGAGGCCGTGTACGACAATTAGGGTCAGGGCCCGTCGCCGCTCCGCTTCGCCTTGCCAGTAACACCAGCAGCGAATCTTTATGCCCGGCTCAACCTCGACCAGCCGTTCCTCCGCCGGGGGCAAATGGATTTTCCGCGGCAGCAGAAAACTGGCAATCGTCTGCACATGCCCGCCCCCCAGCCATCGACGGGCGCGGAACGGAGCACGTCCGGTCCAATGTCCTCGAGAACCCACGTCCGGGGAACTTGAGTTTGGAGAACATGGAGCTGGAGAACCCGGCATTTGCGAGCCTGGAACTTTAACGCCCGGAATTTGGAAATCTGGAATTTGCGAACTTCCCACAAATTGATTCTAATAGAGACTGATCAGGAGTCGCCCCATGCCCATCTTCGAGTATATCTGCAAGGAATGTCATCACCAGTTTGAGACCCTTGTCTATGGCAGGCAAAAAGCTGCGTGTCCAAAGTGCCACGCCACCAAGTTGGAACCGCAGCTGTCGGTTTTCGCCGTGTCGGCAAAGGGCTCGTCGGCTTCGCCGTCATCGGGAAGCGCCTGCGGATCTTGCGGCGATCCTCGGGGCCCCGGTGCGTGCTCGATTGGCGATATGAACTAATCGGCTACGGGGCCTGCCATCAGAGTCTGCCAGATCAGGGTCTGATCCGCGCCCGTTGCGGTATTGACCCTGTCTTCCACGATTGCCTTCAAACGATTGGGATCAGCTGGTGCGCGGCAATTTCCGTCGTCCGCAGTAACTTTTTACCCAGACCTCGCCAGGAAAAAATTCTCGTCCTGACTAGACTGTTCCAAATTGACCAGCTTTCTGTTGAGAAACGCGGCATCAATACACGTATGAAAATAACCGAGAAGCAGGCTCAATCAGTACGGTGCCCAACCTGCGGCGCTAAGCCTGGGGAGAAATGTGAGCTGAGTACAGGTTTGCCCCGCACCGACTCGCATCGTGACCGACGCCTGATCGCATCCGATAAGAAACCAGCTCGGTAAACGCGAAATCAATGCAGGGTCGGTGACGGGCTTCGTCGTCGAACTGCTTAGCCTCTGGCCCACTCCGCGTCTCGCTGGCCAGCCCGCCGGTTTTCGATGCTATCCAATTGGGAACTCTGCTGGATGTGGCGTGAGTGGACCGAAACCGAGGTATAGGGCACACCCAGAAAGTGTTTGGCGACAATTCCAGTGACTTCGAGACAATTAAAGTTCTGCGGTTTGACTTTTCCGAAGATGCGTTGCAAGGCGTTTAGGATTTTGTTAGCCCCGGCCGCGCCGAAAAACATCACCTTCACTTCCGCGGCCATGAAAAAGAAATTCCAACCGGCGGCATGAATCTTGTCATCCAGAGCAAATCCATCCGGCGTCCTGATTACGCTCCAGTTCTCGAAGTACAGGTCGCTCTGGAGTGCAAGGGCTTCGGCCATTCGCGGTGACTCTTGCCCGATTAAGACCGTGCCAACTTGAATTGCGGGGATCATAGAAATTCTCCTTTTCGGGAGCGAACTGGAAGCACGAGTGATGGGTGATCTAAGGGGAAAAACTCAGATAGGCTGACTTAGCGCAGAGGATCTGAACCAGAGACAAGCGATGGTCACTCCTTCTCGACCCTAACCGTATTCATCGTGACAGTCAATCATGCGACTGCGCAGGTTGGCAGAACCGATCGGATCTACTCTTAGGCTTTGCGAAGCTTGCTGCGGATCGCTCCGCGCTCGGCAAAGGTGATGGTGATGGTTTTTTTGTCTCTGCTGAGTTTGGGGGGAAGCCCGCGCACAAGGTGGATAACCACGGTTCTGCCGCCGTTGGTGAATTTCATGTTCATCCGATTGGGACCGGGCTCTGGTGCCATCATGTTAGGAAGCCTCTTCGAAGGATTAAATTCAAAAATTTGAAGAGCCGTTATCGAACGGCCCTTCAGTAAGTGCGCGCGAAAGGGACTCCGCGCCGATAATGCGACCAAGAGCTAGATGCAACAATAGTGCATTCTTGCCTGCCAATCTGATCACTTTTGACCAGTTTTCATGGGTGTAACCCACACCGAACCGGCTCGGCACGCGCATGCCCGGAAAAAATGCGGCAGGAATTCGCGCGTGCCGGTCGCGCTTCAATGCCATCGAAACGGATATTCATCCTTGAAACCAGCGTCTCCGCGCTGGCTCCCATGAATCCTCATGCGTTTGATGCTCCAGTTCGGGTTCGCTGTAGTCACCGACACAGGTGCCGCGTGTTCACCATCAAAAGGACGGACCTGCTCATGCTCGGAAAGCGGCCTAGCGGTTGTGGACGTTGATTTCGGCCAGACAGCTTTCAGTGGGCACGGAGTTGGCCGCGTCTCTGCCGCGGCGATGCAAGGTCTCTACAATTGTCAAATCTGAGCTATCTTGCTCAGACAATCCATCCTGCCGGTGTCATTGTTGTCAGTAGCTGAGTGTGCAAAGAAGGGTGACGACCGCCAATCGCAGCCCCAAAATTCTTAGTCGCAGGAGTCAGCGCAAGCAAGGGCATGCGACAACATTCGGCGCATTGGCGTTCTTCGCTCGTGTGTCCGCTCAAGCCTACGGAATCACGATTCGACCCAAACAGTTCCCGAAGCTCAGGAATGGATGACGCATACAGGTTGCGTCCGTCCGCAAGACCGGAAAGGTCAAAGATTATGCCCTTAATTCAATTACTCGAAGTTCTGATTGTGGTGGGTGTGCTGCTGTGGTTGGTGAATCGCTTTATTCCCATGCAGAGCTCCATCAAGTCGATCTTGAATGGCGTGGTGGTGATTGCCGTGGTTTTGTGGTTGCTCAACGTTTTTGGATTGTTTCATTCGATATCCAGCATCCACGTTGGAAAAGGATGAGTTTAGGCCCCCGGGTGCAATACCCCGGGAGATCTGGTCGTATCAAGCAGCAACGGCAGGCAACTGCCAAGGAGAAACATTGAAAAAGCAACTGTTATTAGTCCTTCCCGTCGTACTGAGCTTGGCCGCGCTGGCTCAGGCCGCTGCCCAAACCACAGCGACAGTCGATCCCGCGACGCAAAAATTCACGTTCCGGGTGAATGTAATCAGCCGCTCCGTGCAAGCGGTCAACTATCAGCACCGCAGCGGAGCAACGAAGCTGGATTTCGCCGGCACCGACCTGATGCCAGCCGCCAGCGGCGAGGCGAAGGTGAATAGCAGGCGTGGATCCATCGCGATCGAGGCGGAATTTGCCGGTCTGCAGAAGCCAACCAGCTTCGGCAACGAGTACCTCACTTACATTTTATGGGCGATTTCGCCCGAGGGCCGGGCAGCCAATCTCGGCGAAGTGCTGGTAGGCGGCGGCAAAAGCAAGCTGAGCGTTACTACGGACTTTCAGGCTTTCGCGCTAATCGTGACGGCGGAGCCTTATTATGCCGTGCGGCAGCCCAGCAACGTCGTCGTGCTCGAGAACGTGGTTCGCGACGATACCAAGGGCACGACCGAGGCGGTGAATGCGAAATATGAACTCATGGAGCGGGGCGGATACATCCCTACCGGCTACAAGTTCGACCCCGTGATCCTGAATGCGAAGTTGCCGCTGGAATTCTTTGAAGCGCGCAATGCCTTGCGCATCGCGCAATCTGAAGGAGCAGACACATATGCGAGCGACAGCTATCGGCACGCGGTCAAGTTGATGGACGAGGTAGACGCGGACGCAACGCAGCGACACATGCAGCGAAAGCCTCTCATTGCCTTGTCCCGCGAAGCAGTACAAACCGCGGAAGACGCGCGCGAAATCGCGGTGAAGAAAATGGATGAGGTGCGGCTGGGCAACGAACGCCAACGCTCTGCGGACTCACTCTCTCTATCCCGAGCTCAAACCGACGAAGCAACCCGGCAAAAGGACCAAGCTCAATCCGATCAGGCCCGTGCCGAAATCGCCAAACATCAGGCAGAGTCAGACGCGGATAGGTCCAGGGCCGACGCCGCCAATGCACAATCCGCCGCCCTTCAGGCTCGCAGCGATGCTAGCGACGCCCAGTCTGCGACCGCCAGAGCCAGATCCGATATGGCGGACAACCAGGCTGCTTCAGCCAGCGCACTCTCCGCGGCCCAGGCTGACGCCGATCAATCCCGTCTAGCTGCGCAGCAGGCTCTGCAGAGCGCACAACAGGCGGATGCTGACAAGGCAGCCATGCGCACCAAGTTGTCTGAACAATTGAATTCGATTCTCCAGACACGCGACAGCGCGCGCGGACTTATCGTCAGCATGTCGGATGTTTTGTTCGACACCGGAAAGTATTCCTTGAAGCCGGGCGCACGGGAGAAGCTCGCCAAGGTGGCTGGCATCCTGCTCGCTTATCCGGGACTGAACATTGAAGTCGGTGGCTACACCGATAATGTCGGTGGCGATGCCATGAATCAGACGCTTTCCGAGAATCGCGCCGGATCGGTCCGGGACTATCTTGTGCAGGAAGGGGTTTTGAGGAATTCGGTTACGGCCAAAGGCTTCGGTAACACGCTGCCGGTATCGTCCAACGATAATGCCGCCGGGCGGCAGGAGAACCGCAGGGTTGAGTTGGTGGTTTCCGGGGAAGCTATCGGCAGCCCGGCCAACGCAACCACAGGAAGCCTGCGCTAGAGCAAGCCGCGTCCTAACCATCGAACCCATGGAGGCAACAACGATGAAGCTAATCGGAATGATGAGCGCAGCAGTTCTGTCTCTGACTCTTGGAGTCGCGGCTCCGGCGTATGCACAGCAGGAGCAGCACGACCAGCAAGAGGAAGAGAAGGCCAAGCCGGCCCCGAACGAGAAGAGAGCAGAGCCCGAGAAGCCGGTAAAGCAAGAGGAGAAAAGCACCCAGCCGCAGGAAAAAAATGTCAAGCCGGAGGAGCGGACAGCCCCGGAACATGCCCAACAAGCTAAACCTTCGCCGCAGCCTGCCGGCAATAACCGTGGAGGCCGGATTCCCGACGATCGCTACCGGGCCAACTTCGGCCAACAGCACCGGTTTCGTGTGACTGAGAGTGATTACCGTAATCGCCACTTTCAATACGGAGGCTATTCGTTCGGGTTCGTGGGCGCATGGCCGAGCAACTGGCTCTACACGCAAGACGTTTATGTGATTGAGATCAACGGCATGTATTACCTGTGCAACCCGACGTATCCCGGCGTCAACCTTGCACTCAGCTTCACGTTATAGGGTCGGTTCGCTGTGGCCTGGAGCGCATCCAGGTCGACTCTCATGAGCGCGAGTCGGTCTTCATGGGACTCGCGCTTAACTTTGCCTGGTCAGGCCCAGCCGCAGATAGCTCGGTTTCGGGATGCGATGGACCATTCCACCTGGCCGCCGACTTCGCTAGTCTCGCTTCCGATACGGCGGTGACAGGTTGCATCTGGTTGACCCATGGACCGAATACCGGGGGAATGACTGGTACGAGAATGACGATGTTTCCGTTGCCTACGATAACGGCTACGCCCTGTTCAACCGCGGAGATCCCGGTACGGGAATTGCGATCCGTATCTCGCGCCAGCGTGCGTCTCTTCGATCAGGAGCGCGCGGATAGCCAATCTGCAGTTGAGTGTAGAAAGAAGGAAAAATGCTGGGAACTATCTTAATCGTGATCCTGATTTTGGCGCTCCTGGGTGCGCTGCCGCGATGGGGGCACAGCCGAGACTGGGGCTATGCCCCGACCGGAGGACTGGGCCTGGTTCTCCTGATTGTGGTCATACTGCTGGTTCTGGGGCGGATCTGACCTGTGCGGGGCGGCTCAATATCGGCCGGAGTCAGCCTCCATGGTTGGCCATTGTTTGTTTTGCGTGCAGGAACGATTGTGCTCATCGTGCTGATGTCCTGCAGTCGATCGTCCGCGCACTCCGTGCTGACTCACCAAGAAACTGTCGACCTGCTCTGGACCGACTAGATTCAGCCGCTTCTGCGAAAGCACTTTCCCCGGCTTTCGCAAGACCAGATCCCGCAGGCGTATGCCTATGGCGGCGCGGCCATTCAGGATCTTGGCTACTACCCGTTCGGCAACAGGGAGTTCAGCGATCTGGCGCACTAGGTCCGCAGCGGTGACTTTGTCTACGAACTTCTGCTCGAAAGCCAGAATGGCGACGAGTACGCCTTCGCGCTGGGAGCGCTCTCGCACTATAGGGATAAGGAAAAGGCAATGACAGTCTTGCGCCTAAGGCTGAAGTCCGGAGTCCGGAGTCCGTCCCTTCTCAATCTCCTGCCGCTTCCACCGGCGGCAGTTCTTCCGCCAGTCTCGTTTCTTTCACCTTTGCGCTGGTGACCAGGATCACGGAGAGAACCACAATCGCACTTCCTGCAAGAATGAAACGGTCGACGCGCTCGTGCAAAATTAGCCAACCCAGGAAGACGGCCACGACTGGATTGACGTAAGCATAGGTCGAAACCTTGGATGTGGGAACGTGCTCGAGCAGCCAGATGTACGCGGTGTAGCCAATCCATGATCCGCACACCACCAGATACAGGGTAGCGCTGACGCCGCGGACGCTCCAGCGTACGTGCGAGAAATCACGGGCGAAGATCGCGAAAATGAAATTCCCCGCTCCCGCCGCCACGATTTGCCAGCCGGTGGCGCTGAATACGTCCATGCCGGACTGCCAGCGCTTCGAGAGCACCGATCCCAGAGCCCAACTGAACGAGCCGAAGATCAGGCTGACTGAGGCCCAAAGTTCGCGGTGGCCCATGTTGCCGGAACGCAACTGCGGCCAGACCAGGATAAACAGCCCCAAAATGCCGAGGAACAGACCCGTTTTGCCGCGCCCGGAAATGTGATGGTGGCCCAGCAGCAGGGAATCGAGCACCAGAAACCACAGGGGAGTAATGGCGACGATCAGCGCCGCCAGGCCCGACGACACCGCCAGTTCCGCATACGAAAGCGTGAGGTTGCCGCCCATCAGCAACAACAGGCCCACAACCGCGGACAACGCGATTTGCCGGGCAGAGTACAGAATCCTGCGGCCGGTTGCGGCGCAAACCCCGAGCATAACGGTTCCCGCGATCGAAAACCGCACCCCGCACATGAGCGCCGGAGGGATCGATTGCACCGCGATGTCGATGCCAAGATAAGTCGAGCCCCAGAACAGGTACACCAGCCCGAAAGCAAGAATTACCATCCACCGGCTTGGGCGCTGAGCGGAGTGCATTGGCGTGAGAAATGGGGAAAAGCTAAAAGATATCAGACGAGCGCGGCGACCAGTTGGATTCTGGGAAGGCGACAGACGCTGTGAATAGAGACCAGACACAGGTTCCTGGGTCTGGTTCCGCCGCACCACTGGAGTCGTTGCCAGCAACGTTGACGCCGTTCGCTGGCCTCCTTTTGTTACCAAAGGGGGTTACGGGGCAGATCCCTTCCCGCTATAATGGCTTAGTGATGTCGACGGTTCGCGATGCTGCGCCACAATCCCAATTCGCATCTGCCCGAGTGCTGGCTGCACTGTCTGGTGTGCCCACGGCGCTATCGGGCGAATCTGCCGTCGCGATTGCGTCCCAGCCTGTTCGGTAGCGACTAACTCTCAATCCTCCATCTGATTCACCTCGGCCTGCGCGTCCGAACCAGGATCTCGTTTTCCGAGGTTGCATTTCCTTACAACTGGCGGCTGCTTACTGGCAGCTGCTGCGGAGGATTCCATGACTACCGGAACCATGACCACCGGAACTATGACTACGGGACCCGACACCACCAAGACCATGAACGGCGCAATCGGACCCAAGATCAGGACCGCACTGCCCGGGCCAAACGCCAAGCGCGTGCTCGAGGGCGACGAGAAATACATTTCGCCGTCCTATACCCGTTCCTACCCATTGGTTGTGAAGAGCGGACGCGGCATCGTGGTGACGGACGTCGACGGCAATGAGTTTTTTGATTTTTCCGCGGGCATTGCCGTGACTTCGACCGGCCACTGCCATCCCCAGGTAGTGGCTGCCATTCAGAAGCAGGCAGGCGAGCTGATTCACATGTCGGGCACGGATTTCTATTACGAGAGCATGGTGGAACTGGCGGCGCGGCTCTCGAGAATCGCGCCCATGCCCGGACCGCATCGAATTTACTACGGCAACTCAGGCGCCGAGGCGATCGAGTGCGCGCTGAAGCTGGCGCGCTACCACACCAAGCGCCAGAACGTGATTGCATTCTTCGGCGCGTTTCACGGACGAACGATGGGCGCGCTTTCGCTGACCGCGTCCAAGCCCCAGCAGCGGCGACGTTTCGCGCCACTCGTGCCCGGGGTGACGCACGTGCGGTATCCCGATGTTTATCGCGGTTGCACGGCTGGTCCGCAGGATGCGGACAACTTTGCGCTGGAGTGCGCGCGCTTCATCGAAGAAAAGCTGTTCAAGACCACGCTGGCTCCCGAGGAAGTTGCGGCAATATTCGTGGAGCCGGTTCAGGGCGAGGGTGGCTACGTCGTGGCTCCGACGGTCTTCATGCAGGAACTGCGGCGCATTTGCGATCGTCACGGCATCATGCTGGTGGTCGATGAAGTGCAAAGTGGAATTGGACGCACCGGGAAGTGGTTCGCCGTCGAGCACACCGGAGTCGAACCCGACATGGTCTGCATGGCGAAAGGGATTGCTTCGGGCATGCCGCTCGGCATTACCATGACCCGCGCAGAAATCATGGACTGGGTTCCCGGATCACACGCTTCAACGTTTGGCGGCAATCCGATTTGCATTGCCGCGGCGCTGGCTACTCTCGATGTGATCGAGAAAGAACACTTGCGGGAGAACTCGACCATCGTGGGTAATCACATGATGAAGCGCATGGCTGACTGGCCTTCGAAGTTGAAGCTGGTGGGCGATGTGCGCGGCCGCGGATTGATGATCGGCGTCGACATCGTCAAGGACAAGGGAACCAAGGAGTATGGCCATGCCGAACGCGACCGTATCGTCGAAATGGCGTTCGAACATGGAGTGCTGTTCCTCGGTTGCGGGCCGAGCACGGTTCGGATCTGCCCGGCGCTGGTGGTCACGAAAGAGGAAGCTGACGTCGCCGTCGATGTGCTCGAAGAATGCATCGCAGCGGTGGGCGGGAAGTAAGACTTTTTCCCAGAAAGTGCATGGGTGGAGCTGGCGGCCCGATAGCTTCGGGCCGCTGGAGAGCCCCGGGAGACGGACTGTGACAGCGGAATTCCCCCTCCGGGACCAGCCGAAGCGGAATCTTAGCTGGCTGTGAGGTATGTCACCTTCTCCATTCCACTTCTTTCCGCTCGAGTGAGATCTCTCTTCTTGCTTCCCGCAGTCTTGAGGCAAACCATCATTTACGGCCTGGACTGGATTGCGGCGCGCGTGCTTCCAGCGGACTCGCGGCCGCAGGGCCGGCGCACGGCACCCAACCGGGGGAGAAGACGTATTCTTCCATTGGCGGAAGTTGGGATATGCAATATTGTGGCGCGCCAGTTTCGCTCGTCACCTTGTCGAGGGCGAGATCGGCCTGATCGGTTGGGATGCAGATGTGCTTTGTTTTGTTAAAGTTAAAATGCGAACCCGGCGCGACGGGAAGACCCCTCAAGCGGCGGTCGGCCGCCGTAACCGGCGCGAAGTTGCGCAAAGGGGGCGCCAATCTCGGAGGACGGCTTCCACCGTCGTGCCAATCGAGATTCGATCTTGTAAGCGTATACTAGGGGCGTCCCAATTCCGACCGCAGATCGAAGTGTTTCGTGATGCTTCCCTGGCGCGGTAAATGCAAGATTTGGTTAGCGCACTGAAAGGATTCAGTAATTGCCTGAGCTGAGAAAAGATCCGATTGTGGGCCGCTGGGTGATTATTTCGACGGACCGGGCGAAGCGCCCAACCGATTTTGTCCGCGAAAATATGAAGATCAAGGGCGGATTTTGTCCCTTTTGCTACGGAAACGAGACCAAGACGCCTCCCGAGATTCAAGCCTACCGTCCTAACCCGAACGGCGGGCCAGCGCCGCAGCGGGACACCCCGGGTTGGACGGTTCGCGTGGTGCCCAATAAGTTTCCAGCTTTGGGTATTGAAGGCACGCTGAACCGCCAGGCGGAGGGCATGTTTGATCGCATGAACGGAATCGGCGCGCACGAAGTCATTATTGAGACGCCCGACCATACCTCCAGCCTCGCCACGCTGCCTCCCAAACGCATTGAAGACGTTTTGTGGACGTTCCGGGACCGCATCCTCGATCTGAAAAAAGATCGCCGCTTCAAATACATCCTGATCTTCAAAAACCACGGCGAGGCCGCGGGAGCGTCGTTGGAGCATGCGCACTCTCAGCTGATTGCACTGCCCATTCTTCCGATTAACGTCACGCAGGAACTGGAAGGCTCCAAGCAGTATTTCCTCTACAAGGAACGTTGCGTGTTCTGCGACATTATTCGGCAGGAAATGGACAGCGGCCTGCGAGTGGTTGCGGAGAACGAGAACTTTGTCACGCTGGCGCCTTACGCTCCGCGTTTTCCCTTCGAGACCTGGATTCTGCCCAAGCAGCATGAATCGGCGTTTGAGAACTCGTCGTCGCACATGTTCGAGAATCTGGCGCGATCCTTGAAGGATTTGTTGGGCAGGGCGGATCGCGTGCTCGACAATCCACCTTACAATCTGGTGATCCACACATCGCCGGCGCAAGATCCAACGAACGACCACTATCACTGGCACATTGAGTTCATGCCGAAACTAACGAAGACCGCCGGATTCGAATGGGGCACCGGTTTCTACATCAATCCTACTCCGCCCGAAGAAGCGGCGAAGTTTTTGCGCGAGGCGAACGTGGAAGAACCTGCTCCGGTTCCGGTTGGCTAAAATTCCCACGAAAATAAGGGCACGGCGAGCGCCGTGCCCTTTTAGTTGGCCGCAGAGAGAGAGAGAGTAGGGCCTTAACTAGTAATCGACGGCCCCAAACGCAGGATAAGCTGAGCGCGCCCAGCCATTTGTCACGGAATTGTAAAAACCCTGCGGCGCAACCGATGCGGCTGTCGGCGCCGACGTGTGATTGACGTTGCCTCGCGTCCGTCACTACCATGAGCAGCTTCGAGGTTTCCATGAAATGCTGCTTGCTGCTACTCCTGCTGACGGGGTGGGCTTATGCTGCCCTGGCTCCGTCGACGCTGATTACAAATGTGTCCGCCCGGAGCACTGTCAGCCTGAATGGGGCTTGGCGAGCCATTATCGATCCCTTTGAAAACGGCAAGTCGGGATTCTTCCGCAATGAAAAGCCGCGCGGCAAGAGCGATCGCGTCGAATATAGTTTTGACGCATCCCCAGTTCTGAATGTTCCCGGCGACTGGAATACCCAACGCGAACAATTGATGTTCTATGAGGGGCCGGTCTGGTACCGGCGCGAGTTTAGTTATCACAGACAGGCGAACTCGCGCGTGTTTGTTTACTTCGGCGCTGCCAACTACCACACCACCGTTTACTTGAACGGAGAAAAACTAGGCGAACACGAAGGCGGCTTCACGGCATTTGATTTCGAAGCGACTTCAGTTCTGCGAGATGGCGACAACTTTCTGATCGTGGAAGTGAACAACGCCCGTCGCGCCGACGCCGTGCCTGCGATGAAGTTCGACTGGTGGAATTACGGTGGGATTACTCGCGATGTGATGCTGGTCGAGATGCCGACCACCTTCATCCAGGATTACTCGGTGCAGCTGGAGCGAGGTTCAGATCGTGAGATTTCTGGCTGGGTGCGGTTCGACGGCCCTCTGATAAAGCACGAGGTCACAATCCAGATTCCTGAGGCAGGCATCGAATTCAAAACCCTGATTGAGGCCAATGGTTATGTCCGCTTTAAGTTTGATGCCAGGGTGCTGGCGTGTGGAAAAAAACCGGCGCAGAACTGCAGCGCCCCGCTGAAGTTTTGGTCTCCGGAGAATCCGAAGTTGTACCGGGTCATCCTGGCCGGCGAAGGCGACACGGTTGTCGATGAAATTGGCTTTCGGACCATCGAAGTACAGGGCGGCAAGATTCTGTTGAACGGCAAGCCGCTGTTCTTGCGTGGCGTTTCGATGCACGAGGAGGCGCCGTTTCGCGAGGGCCGCGCTTTCAGCGCAGAGGATGCGCAGACTCTGCTGGGCTGGGTGAAAGATCTCGGATGCAACTTCGTCCGTTTTGCTCACTACCCGCACAACGAAAATGAGATT
>Ga0209624_10001699_pt1 | contig 17030 bp, 14 predicted proteins | sample JacPinW_OM2H0_O1_FD_188565 | JGI IMG/M metagenome (GOLD analysis project Ga0209624, IMG submission 188565) | Forest soil microbial communities from Algoma, Ontario, Canada - Jack Pine, Ontario site 1_JW_OM2H0_O1 (SPAdes) (version 2) | ecosystem: Environmental > Terrestrial > Soil > Boreal...
AGACGGTGCCGGACTGGGGGGAGCGAATGTTGTAGGAGTTGTAAGTGCTCTGGGCGGCCTGGAGCGAGGCGCGGGCGTCTGCGACCTGAGCTTCGATGCGGGCCTTGTCGCTTGGACTGTAACGCTGCGTCGTGCGGTTCTGAATGTTCTGTAGAGAGGTGTTGGCCACCTGAAGGCGTTCTTGCGCTGCGGCTACTTCGCTGGCTGAGGCTGCGCCAGTCCGCTGGAGTTGCTGGAGAGCCACGATATCTCTCTGTGCCTGCTGCTGCTGGAGCTGTGCGCGACTCAGATCGCCACTAAGAGCGACACGTTCCTCCTGCGATCCGCCCTGCTCCATGTCGTGGAGAGTTGCTTCGGCGGTGCGAAGGGCTGCGTTGGCTGAGGCAAGCTTGGCCACCGCATCAGAGTCGTCCATCTTGATAAGAAGATCACCGGCTTTGACCTTCTGCAGAACCTCGACGTAGACCTTGGCGATAATTCCCGGGGCGGGCGCGTAGGCCTGAAACTCGCCGATGGGCTCAACTTTCCCGTTGGTCGAGATGGCGCTGACCATGTTTTGGTGATCGACCGTGGAGGCGCGGACTTCAATAAGATCGCGCCTGGTGGAACGGAAGATAATGTAACCGAGAACGATGACGGTGAGAAGGATGGCCCAAAGCGTAAGGGGAGTGAGTCGTCTTGTCTCGGTTGTCGGCATCAGTCAGAAAGTTCAGTATATAAGACGCCGGAGCACCAAAAACGGAGCAGGAAGTTTGGGTGCGGCGAGGTGGTTAACTCTGCGTGAATGTTGGCGGTGCGTTGGTGCTCATGCTTTTCGGATGTCTACAAGCTCCATTTCGAGACCAGGGAATTGGGGGTTGGTCTTAGCTTTGATGCGGTAGGCAGCATCGATGATTGAGCCTTTATCGAGGGCCATCTGCGTGCAGCGGGCAGGCCAGTCAATGATGCGGCTCCAACCGAGTGCACTCAAGCGGCGGGATTCGCCATTTTGTTCGAGTTCCAGGCAGATATGTTTTTCTTTGATGAGGCGAACCGGCGCGGCTAGTGTCAGGTTGCGTGTGACAAAGAGGGGTTCGCGGTTTCCCACTCCAAAAGGCTCGCAGCGCGTAAGCCAGTTGAAGAACTCCGGCGTGAGATCGCTGAAGCGGAGTTCGGCTTCGCATTCGAGCGGCGGCGCAAGCATGGTTGGGGTCAGGCGTGTCGATCCGTAGAGTCGCATTCGCTCGCGGAGAAGTTCGATGCGAGACGTTGGCAGAGAGAATCCTACGGCGTGAGCGTGGCCGCCGAACCGAGTGAAGAGTGCGTCGGGGGTATCGATCTCCCCGTGGACAGCGGTGAGGGCGTCGAGCAGATGGAAACCTTCGATGGAGCGGCCGGAGCCGTGCGCCTGGCCCTCTTCGTGAGTGAGGACGAGAGCGGGAAGGCCGGTGCGGTCAACCACGCGTGAGGCGAGGATGCCGAGGACACCACGGTGCCAGTTGGCATCGTCGAGGATGAAGCACCCAGGCAAAGAGTCTGCGGCATTTTCGAGCTGGGCTTCGATGGCCTGGAGCGCAGTCGCTTCGGTCGCGCGGCGCTCGTCATTGAGGCGGTTCAGTTTTTCTGCGAGCTCGGTGGCGCGGGCGGGATCTCTTGTGAGGAAGAGCTCGACAACATCGCCGGCGATGTCCATTCGGCCGGCGGCGTTGATTCGGGGGGCGATGCGAAAGCCTACTTCAGTGGCGGTGGGGGCGCGGTCGGGTGGAATCTGCGCGACGTGCATGAGGGCGCGGAGGCCGGGCTGAACGGGATTGCGGAGTTCACGCAGGCCGAGTGCAGCGATGACGCGGTTTTCTCCGTGGAGAGGGACTGAGTCGGCAATGGTGGCGATGGCGACGAGTTTGAGGAAGGAGGGGATGAGGCCGCGGTTGAGACGCAGGCGCTGGATTTCGACATCGGGTGCGGCCTCTGCGGCGGAGAGTAGGAGGGCGTGGGCCAGTTTGAAGGCTACGGCGGCTCCGCAGAGATATTTGAAAGGGTAGGGGCAGCCCGGCTGTGCGGGATTTAGGACGGCGAGAGCTTCGGGGATGCCTTGGGCGTCGTCGGGGAGGTGGTGGTCGGTCACGATGAGGTCGAGGCCGAGGGATTTTGCTTCGGCTGCGGCGGCGAAGGCGCGGATGCCGGTGTCTACGCTGATGACGAGGCGGACTCCGGCTGCCGCGTGCTGAGCCAGCACGCTGGTCTGCATGCCGTAGCCTTCGCGCAGCCGGTGGGGGACGTGGTAGGTGACGCGGGCCGGGGATTCTTTCGGGGCTATGCGCTCGATGGCCGTTTTGAGTAGGACTGTGGCTGTCGTGCCGTCGACGTCGTAGTCGCCGTAGATGAGGATTGGCTCGCTTGCGCGAACGGCCTGCTGGATGCGGACCACAGCGATGTCCATGCCGAGCATCAGGCGCGGGTCGAGGAGATCTTTGATGGAGGGATTGAAAAAAGCGTCGGCGGCTGTGGGATCAGTCAGGCCGCGGGCGACCAGAAGGTGGGCGATGGGGGGTGGACAGCTGAGATGTGCGGCGAGGGATGCTGTAGCGGTGGGGTCAGCGGGGGCGATGGTCCATTGCCGCGGCCCCGCGGATGCGGAGGGCATGTGGGTCTACTCGTCGATGTCGCGGTTGTCGACTATGATGCCGCCCAGGTCGGAGACGCTCTCGAGGAGGCTCTGGAAGCTGTCGTACCAGTCGGTGGCTATCTCGAAGATGAACATGACTCCCTGGTAGGGGAAGCCCAACTGGAGGTAGCCGATCTTGCCGACGTGATTGACGAGGTATTCGGCGTCGTCGATCTCTTCGGAGTTGTCATCAGGGAAGGCTTCGTCGCGAAGCTGGTCGAGGAGGAGAGCTACGTCGGGCTTTTCGAGGACGACTTCACTCATGGTGACGAACGGAGAGCCGGCGGCTTTGGCGTGCTCAACGAAGTCCTTCCATCCGTCGGGATTGTCCTCTTCGAAGATGACAGTGGGGATCTCTTCGCCGATGTAGGCATTGAGACGGCGCATGCCGTGGCCGGCGATAAACGCCACCATGTCGTCTTTGAGCGAGATGAGATTGTCGGGTTGCATGGATGAGGTTATTGTCGCAGAAACCGTGGTGGGGTGCACAGGGAATTGGCGGGGGTGTTTGCCGGGAAGACGCTTGGATTTGCGTGATATAGTCGAAGGAAAGTCAAATGATTTTCTCTAAAGATTATGTTGGGTACCTGGCGCGCCAGACGGTGAAACATCTGGTGGCTGAGAAGATGATCGACACCGACAAACCGGCGCTGGCAAATGAGCGGGTGGCGGCGGCCATGGTGGAGGAATTGTCGCTGGAAGACCGGATCAACGACGAGGTTCGGGTGATTCTTGAGGCGTTCCAGGACGACATGCGCAAGACGGGTGCGAGCTATCCGGAGATGTTCAAGAAGGTGAAGAACGAGCTGGCCCGCAAGTACAAGGCGGTGCTGTGAGGATATCGCGCGACAAGCTGAACAAGCTGGCCCATACGGTGGCCGATACACTGGCAGAGATCAACGAGGTCGACTTTCTGGAGGATCGCAATACGATCCGGCAGGAGGCTCGCAAGGCGTTGGAAAAGCTGCTGACCGAAGAGACGAAGATCGATGCGGCGGCACGGCAGAAGATTGCTTCGCAGCGGAAGATCATTGTGGAAGGGTCGCAGGAGTGGGACATCCTTTACCGGAAGTACTACAACGATGAGGTCAAAAAGCTCGGGCTCTAATGGCTCCGGGCTGGGTACACACCTCTTCGCTCAAAGCGTCGAAGTATTCGAAAACGGTGAGCTGAGTCCGGACTTGGACGCAGATCTACCCCGGTTGGCGAGGGGTTTTCTATTGCTTTAGATAATACGCCCTGAGGGGATACTCCATGCCTACCCATTACAGACCTACAGAGAGACGGGGTAAGAGCATAATCTATGCCTCCATAGACCCCGTTGAGATCAAGCGTAGGGCTACCGTGGGCCGAGATGTGTTGCGATACGCCATTCCCGTAGTGATATTGCTATTCGCCCTCATGCTGTGGCTCACAAAATAGCATCGCTCTGTCACGGCAGATGTAACCGGGGCCAGTAATAGATTTGGATTGACGACCAGCGCACATTTCAGACGCTACGCGGGTTCGCTTGCCGTGTACTGATGAGCCGGATGAGCCGGATTGAGTGGTTTTTCACGACTTGTCTGTCAAGTTGTGAACTTCTCAACGACCCATCCAAAGGCTTGTTGTACCCTGAAAACCATGCAAGCCGTTCAGATACTCACCACTGGTTCCGCCGACGTCCTCACCCTCCGCGACCTTCCCACACCAACGCCCGCTTCGGGCGAAGCTCTCATCCGTATCGAAGCCTCCGGCGTCAACTTCATCGATACCTACTTCCGTGAAGGGCGCTACCCGGCGAAACTCCCCTACACTCTCGGCCAGGAAGCATCCGGCATCGTCGAATCCGTCGCCCCCGATGTCACTGAGGTTAAACCGGGCGACCGCGTTGCCTGGTGCGGCATCCCCGGCACCTACGCCCAGTTCGCCGTAGCTCCTGTCTCACGCCTCGTCCCGATCCCCGTCAGCGTCTCTTTCAACGACGCAGCTGCAGCCCTCACCCAGGGGATCACCGCCCACTACCTCACCCACTCCACCTACGCCATCCAGCCCGGAGACGAGGTCCTCATTCATGCTGGAGCAGGCGGCACCGGTCTGCTCTTCATCCAGATGGCGAAATCCCTCGGCGCCCGCGTCATCACGACAGTTTCCACCGAGGAAAAAGCCGCTCTCGCCCGTGACGCCGGAGCCGACGAGATCATCTTGTACACCAAAGAAGACTTCGCCGCGCGGGTCAAGCAGCTCACCGACGGACGCGGCCTCCCCGTCGTCTACGATTCCGTGGGCAAGACCACTTTCGAGCAGTCGCTCCAATGCCTCCGTCCCCGCGGTCTCATGGTTCTCTTCGGCGGGTCGAGCGGCCCCGTCCCGCCGTTCGACCTTATCCGCCTCTCCACGATGGGCTCGCTTTACGTAACCCGGCCCACCATGAAGGACTACATTGCAACCACCGAGGATCTCCGTGCGCGCACAAGGGATATCTTCGACGGCATTGCCAACGGCACGCTCAAACTCCGCGCCGAGCACATCTACCCGCTCACCGAAGCCGCCCAGGCCCACCGCGACCTCGAAGGCCGCAAAACCACCGGCAAACTCCTCCTCATCCCTTAGTCCGACAACCTTCTTGAGGTCGTCATCCTGAGCGCAGCGAAGGATCCCCGCATTTGTCTTTGTTGTTGCCGTTGCCCTTGCATTTCTTGTTGTCATCCCCCAAGAGCCCGCCCTTAGCGAAGTCGAAGGCGGATCTGCTGTTGTCGTGGTCGTTGCTTTCCTTGTTATCATCCCCAACCAACTAATTGGCGAATCCCCTCGGAATGTGATCCAATCCCCTGAGGTCATGAGCACCCGGGTCCTATGTCTTTAATCTGAGCATCAAGGAGCCCTAAAATGCCTAATCCTGTCTCCAGACTCAAGCCGCCGATACGGCCTTTGCCCGTTGATCCTCCCATACAGCCGCCGATAGGTCCTCCAATCAACCCCGCTTTCGTCGCGTATCCAGGTCAAATCTACATCCTGACCAAAGGCGGCTATTACCTCAGTGCCGCCAATGGGGGCGGCCTGGACAGCAATGACGCCATCCAGACTGAGATTAAATATTCGGCCGGCCTGGTCGTCGGACCCTACCTGCAGTTCACCCTGTGGCGCGACACCACCGGTCGCTTTGCCTTCCAGACCTACAGCGGAAACTTCATCAGAGCTGTGGATGGCGGAGGCCTCACCACAGACGTACTCAATACAAACGCCCCTGACATCGCAGTCTGGGAAGAGTTCCGGATAGCTTTGGTCGGCGGCCAGCCTGGACCGTTTCCCATATCGATTCAAACCAACACCAACAACTTCCTCACCGCCGTTGGTGAGGGAGGCAAAACAACCAATGCCATCCACTCCGATGCAACGAAAGTTCAGGACTGGGAGATCTTTTTCCTCAGAAAAGCTGGCGACCTGGGATCGGGCTTCCAATACTTCATCGTCCCCATCGACACCCAACAAGCCATTGCCGCAAAAAACGGAGGAGGCCTGACCCAAAACACCCTCCAACTCTACGGACAAAACGGCGTTCACCTTAGCTGGGCGCGATTCAACCTTATCCTGCAACCCAACGGTTCGCACGCCATCCAGACCGTCAACGGGAATTACCTCACCGCAGTGAATGGCGGAGGACTCGATTACGGCACCACACAAACTGACAACATCCACACTGACGCCACCGTGGCCAAGGCGTGGGAGCAGTTCACCTTCGTCGATCGAGGCGACAGCACCTACTGCATCCAGACCGTCAGCGGGTACTTTCTCGGAAAGCGCACCTATGGCGGTAGCGCCGAGGGAGAGTATTCCACCGACATCAGCGATATCAACGCAGCCACGAAGTTCTGGATAGTGCCGGCTAATTTTCTCTAATATCCCCAAACCATAACCCTTCAGGGATCCGGCGAACGAGGATCAAAGACCGCTCACCCTTTCCCGCTCCGTGGAGTGCACGGAAGTCGGTTGCGGCCACCTTGTCGGAAGCAGCAACTTACAATCGAACTCATGCTCACTCCGTCACACCGCCAAGCGACGCTAACCCTCGTCGCCGCGATCCTCCTGACCCTGCCCGCACACGCCGTCATCGTCCGAGGCACCGTCACCACTCCCTTCGGAGTCCCTCTCGGGAACGCCCGAGTCGAGCTCATCGAGGGCAAGAAAGCCATAGCCTACGCCATCAGTCAGCCCGATGGCAGCTACGAGATTCGCAGCACCTCCAACGGCCGTTTCGTCCTCCTCACCGCCGCCGCCCCTTATACGCCAAGCATTGGTCAGGACTTCTACGCCTCGGCTAGCGCCGTCATCACCCGCAATATCGTGATGCAGCCCACAACCGTCACGCAGCAACTAGCGACTACCTCCAGTGCCATCCCTACGCCTCTGCAGCAAGTCCCGGCCGCAATTAGTCTCATTCCCCAATCCGCCCTTGCGACCGAAATAAACCTGCTCAACGATCTGCGCCAGATTCCCGGTACCAACACCATTCAGACTGGACAGACCGGCGGCCCCATCGCTCTCTACGTGCGTGGCGGCGCCCCCACCACCAACAAAATCCTCACCGACTCCATCCCCTCCGAGGACATCGGCGGCTACTTCGATCTGTCGCACGTTTCGACGACTGCACTGCAGGGCCCCGAGCTCTATCGCGGCGCCAACTCCGCACTGCAAGGCACCGGCGCCGAAGCCTCCACGCTCGCCCTCGCCACCACGCGCAGCACCACGACTATCAACCCGACCGTCAACTACACCGGCGACGGCGGTAACTTCACCTCCTACCAGAACGAGGCCATCCTCTCCGGATCATTCAATCCCCTGGACTACCTTGGCGCCTTCAGCCGCTACGACACCTCGAACGCGCTCGAGCTGGACCGCTACCATGCGACCAATGAAGCCGCCAATGTAGGCTTCAGCATCTTCACCAACACCACCGCACGGTTCACCCTCCGCAACACTACTACTACGACTGGCCTTCCCGGCGCGCACGACATCTACGGCCTCTCCGCCGACGGCAAGCAATCGGACCAGAATCTTTATTCCGGCCTCACGCTGGAAAATATCTGGGCAGGGAACTGGCACAACCTCGTCCGCTATGGCATTGCTCGCAACCGTGAACAGGTCCAGCAATTCTCACCGACCGGTCAACCTGTTGCGACCATCGTGAATGGCGTCGCGCAAACTACCTACTACGGCAACCCCATCAACCTCCGCGGAGCCAATGGCTACACTGCGTCAGGTCAAGCCGCATTTCTTCTCCCCACATACGACACCGTCTCGAATCGCGACGAGCTCTACTATCAATCTAACTACACGTTCCCCTACCGCATCGCGGCGCTCTTCTCCTTCCACTACGATAACGAGCGCGGCCGTCTCCTCGACTCCGCCTATCCGTCTGGCGGCATCGTGAAGCGCACTAACTATCTCTACACGCTGCAACTGCAGGGCGACATCCTCCATCGCGTCACTTACTCCTTCGGTGGCTCCATTACACGCAACGAACTCGTCGGCACCTACGGCAACCCCCGCATCGGACTAACGTGGGACATCATCCGCCCCGGCGCTCAACCCTTCCACGGCACTCTCATCCGTGCCAATGCCGCTACCGGTCTACAGGAACCATCCACGCTCGACCAGCTCGCCAGCCTCTACACTCTTCTTCAGCAAGTCGCCGGAAACACCTACTCGACCACGCCCATTACCGCCGAGCGCTCGCGCACCTACGATCTCGGCATCGATCAGAACATCCTCAATCAGAAGCTGGTCCTCAAAGCCGCCTACTTTCACAACGAGTTCAACCATCAGCTTGAATTCGTCTCTTCCAACGGCCTCATCCACTACTTCAACATCCCCACCTCGGTCGCTCTCGAAATCCCCGCTGCTTCCGTCAACTCTCTCGCTTACGCCACGCAGGGCGTCGAAGCCGAGCTTCAGTATCAACCACTCTCGCGTCTCTTTCTCCGCGGCGGCTACACCTACCTCGACTCCTCCGTCCAGCAGTCGTTCTCCTCTGACAATGTCAGGCCTGCCATCAACCCGAACTTTCCAGCCATCCCCATCGGAGCGCTTTCACCACTCGTCGGCCAACGCCCCTTCCGCCTGCCACCCCAGTTCGGTTTCTTCGCTGTCGAGTACAACGCAAAGAAATTCTCCGCCGCTATCAAAGGAGCGCTCGCCACCCGCAGCGACGACTCCACCTTTCAGCTCAACAACGATCGCAACCATGGCAACTCGCTCCTGCTGCCAAACCGCAACCTCGACTTCGCTTACGCCAAACTCGACCTCAACGTCATCTACAGCGCCACCAGCCGCGTAAAAATCTTCACCCAACTCGATAATCTCCTCAACGATCAACACATCGGCCCCATCGGCTACCCCGGTCTGCCCTTCACCATCCGCGCCGGCTTGAAGGTACGGCTCTTTGGCGACTGATTACTATGAGTTAGGCGCACGGAAACCGGGCGAAAAGGCCAATTCCGCATCAAAAACAAAGAATCCGTGTTTAACCTGCAGGCAATCGTCAGCATACGAAAGTATGTTTCTTTCCTGTGACTTGCCTGAACCGCGGCCCTGTCTGTCCGCGTCTAATTGTGTAGAAGGCAGGTAAGACAACAAATGATGAAACACATCCTTACACTCACACTTTGCGCGCTGGCTCTCCCCGGTATACAAGCACACGCACAGCAGGAGGGTGGAACTCCTACACAGGCACTCATCGCCTACGACTCCAAAACACCGGCCATCCTGACCGCAGCCAACGTCGGCCTCAAGGTCGACAACCGCAACACCACGATTGCCAACCTCGCTCCTATTCGCGCTGGTGGAACGCAGGTCGCTCTCTTGATTGACGATGGCCTCCGCACCAGTGTCGGTCGCGAGCTCAACAACCTGCGCGCCTTCGTGACCAGCCTCCCGCCGGGCACAGAGATCTTCATCGGCTATATGCAGAACGGCCGCGTCGTTCCCGCCGGCAATCTCGACGGCTTCACCACTGACCACGCTGCCGCCGCAGAAGGCCTCCATATCCCCGCCGGAGTCCCCGGAATCAGCGCCAGCCCTTATTTCTGCCTCTCTGACTTTGTCAAGAACTGGCCCGGCGATGCGGAAGGCGCATCCGTGGCGCAGCAGCAGCCCAGCCACAAAGCCCGCATCGTCCTCATGATTACCAATGGCGTCGATCCCTACAACGGCAGCACAAGCATCCTTAACCAGGATAGCCCCTACGTCGCCGCCGCTGTCACAGACGCCCAGCGCGCCGGAGTCCCCGTCTACTCCATCTATTTCACCGACGCCGGATTCCGCGGAGGCCGCGGCAGCTTCAGCGGCCAAAGCTACCTCTCCCAACTCGCTCAGGGCACCGGGGGCATCGCATTCTATCTCGGTACCGGCAACCCGGTCTCGCTCGCCCCGTTCTTGAATCAGTTCAAGGGGGCCCTCGCTGAGACCTACGTCGCCACCTTCCCCGTGGAGGAAAACAAAAAAATGGTCAGTCTCAAACTCTCCACGACGCTGGCCAAAACCAAACTCCGCGGCCCCGACCAAATCCGCCCCGGAACGGTGGTCGTCTCCCAGTAATCGCAGCCCGAACTCATCCGTAAACCGGGTGGCCCATCCTTTTCGGCTTCATCGAAAAGGGTGGGTTGCCGTTGTCCTTGCCTTCGTTTTTCTTGCTTGTCATCCCCGTAGGGGATCTGCTGTTGTAGTTGCTCTTGCGGTTCGAGCGCCCACACCCTATAACTTCACCCCAGCCGCCCCATAAATCTCAAAAATATACCGCATATCCCGCAATCCCTCTTCCCCGGAACTCTTAGGCGTCTTGCCCTCAATCACGCACTGCGAAAAATGATTTGCCTCACGCGTGAACTGCGCAGGATCCTTCTCAGTATCCGACTCGTCAATATTCAACCCCGGACCCTGTGCCCGCAGCCGCGGGCCGTCATAGTTGAATGCCGGCTCCATCGTCATCCATCCCTTCGTCGTAAACACCTTGAAGTACCCAGGCATCTGCGTCCCGTATGTGCAACTGCCCGTAGCCAGGACACCCGAAGGAAACTTCGTTGTCCACGAAACATTCTCCTCCACCGTGGTGAATCGCCCATCCTGATCCATCGTCGAAGCGACTGCCGTAAATCCCACCGGCTCCTCTCCAGTCAGATACCGGCTGGCATTCAACACATAAATCCCCACATCGAATACCGATCCCCCGCCCGCCAGAGCCTTGTTCAATCTCCATGCCCCCGCTTGCGCATTAAATCCAAACGCTCCATTGATCGTCCCCACCTTGCCTAACGCGCCATCGCGAAGCAGCTGCACTGCCTTCAAATGCAGCGGCTCATAGTGCAGCCTGTACGCAATCATGAGCTTCACATCCGCCGCCTTGCAAGCCGCAATCATGTCCTCGGCCTCTTTCACCGTCGTCGACATCGGCTTCTCGCACAACACATGCTTGCCCGCGTTCGCCGACCGGATCGTATACTCCGCGTGCATCGAGTTCGGCAACGCAACATAGACCGCGTCGATCGCCTTGTTCTCCTTGAAGCGATCCATATCCTCGTAGCTGTAGATCGAATCCTTCGGCACCCCATACTGCGCCGCAATTCTCTCCGCTTTGTCGCGATGCCCACTCACCAACCCGGTAATCTGCGAGTTCGGACTGGTCTGCACGCCACGCATGAAGTGATCCGCAATCGTTCCCAGCCCAATCACCGCATACCCGATCTTCCGTCCGCCACCCTGAGCCGCGATCCCCACCGAAGGCACCATCCGAGCCGCCAACCCCATAGCACCCAACCGCCCAAACTCTCGCCGAGTAAACCTCATCCCTCACCTCCAGAACTCAAGCCATCCTAATCCGCCAACGCCCTGTCCGAAAGAATTCGCCGCCGAGCCCTACGCGATGGCGGGACGCCTCTTTCCAAATCCGGTAGCTTGTTCAAATGCATGCGCCAGTTGCAGCACGCTGAAGTCCTGCTTGTCGCGGCCAACGATCTGCAAGCCGACAGGAAGACCTTCCGCTGTAAAACCTGCCGGCACCGAAGCCGCAGGATTTCCAGTTGCAGAGATGTACCAGCAGGCCTTCATCCAGTCGATGTAGTTATCGAAGTGTACGCCGGCAATCTCAGTCGGATAGGGCGTCGTAACATCGAACGGCGGCAATTGTGTCGTAGGCAAAATGAAGTAGTCATACTTCACAAGAAAAGCCTGGAAGCGGCGCCACAGGAGCGTATGGGCAACCTCAGCGCGGGCGATGTCCTGGCCCGTGAACTTCATCCCCCGCTCAATTTCATCTTTCAAGGTGTCCTTGAAGGAATCGGGATTTAGCTCCAGCATCTTGCCGTAACTGGCGGCATCCCCCCATGCACGCAGAGTGCGAAAGGAGATCTCAGCAGGCGAGAAGTCAGGTTCAGCCTGCTCGACAATGCAGCCGATAGATTCGAACGTACTGCGGTGCGCGTTGACGATGGCGAGAACACGAGGATCGAACGGCACGCCGTTAAGGTCCTTGAACCACGCGACACGCACACCCTTGAAGCTGCGATCTAAAGGCCGCGCGAAGAGGTCCCCGGGCTCGCCGATGGAGAGCGGCGTGTTGGGATCCGGTCCTGCAATCGTGCTCAGCGAGAGGGCCAGGTCGGCGACCGAGCGGCCAAGGCATCCATTAGTGCTGAGGGTTGACCATCCCATACCGGCCTTGGGATTGGGAACGCGGCCGATGGAAGGTCGAAAGCCGACGACGTTACAGAACGCAGCAGGATTGCGCAGCGACCCACCCGTGTCCGAACCGGAAGCCACAGGCACCATACCGCAAGCCAGCGCAACAGCAGCGCCGCCGGATGATCCACCACAGGTCTTCGTCAGGTCGTACGGGTTGCGGGTTGCGCCGAACACATTATTGAACGTCTGCGAGCCCGCGCCGAACTCCGGCGTGTTGGTCTTACCGACGATGATGGCCCCGGCAATCCGCATGCGCTCCACCAGGAGATCGTCCTGCGCAGGAACGAAGTCCTTGAAGATCGGTGATCCGTAAGTGGTGCGAATACCCCGAGTATTGATAAGGTCCTTGTGAGCGACCGGAAGGCCATGCAGAGCCCCAAGCTTCTCGCCCCGCGCCTGCATCTCGTCCGCCCTGGCCGCGGCTTCCGCAGCCATCTCGGCAACGAGAGTAACGATCGCATTGACTTTGGGATTGACGCGGTCAATCTGCTTCAGATGCGCAGCAAGAGCTTCGCGGGCAGAGAGTTTCTTCGCCCGAATCAGTTGAGCCATCTCGACCGCGCTGGTGAAACAGAGCGGGGAAGTCGCGGACTCCGCTTCAAGAGAGCCGCCGGGAAAGAGAGACGCGCCCGCAATTCCCAAAAGGAGTTCGCGGCGAGTCGGCTTGTCTATCATCATGTGCGCGACTCTAACATCCGCAAGAACGAAACATCTAAGAAAAACGAAAAAACAACATCGAAAAAAACACCCCTCCGGCCACTTCACCGTGAGCGCATAAATCTCCTGCGTGCCGGTGTTGCGGGTAAACACCACCGAGCCGTCAGGAGCAACGCCGATTTCCGTATTCCCGCCCGGGCCGGTCGCACGGGGGAAGCCCTTCAGACTGGTGAGCGTCTCTACCTGGCGATCGGCGAGCCCAAAATCTCATAAGAATCCAGCCGAGAGCCGGCAACCAATAGCATAGGTGGGCAGGATTATTCCCTTTGTCACATGGTCTTCTATCAGCGCCCGAAGACTCAGAGCATCCTAGTGTCCGCCGTGAACGACTAATCCGAAGCTGCCAGCCTCGTACAAGATGGACACCCCAATCCCGATTAAGACAACGGGAGTGCAGACAGCTCCGTAGCGACGGATCGATTTGCCTATTCTGGGGTGGTGAACAAGCCAATGCGCAAGGAAACACCACAAGGCAGTCAGGAAAGCAAAGATCACAACGCAGGCGACGATCTCACCCCGAGAGCGAATTGCAAACACCGGAAGATAAGTTCCGATGTTATCGCCGCCGTTCGCGATTGTGACAAGAGCCACACTTGCGATCTGAGTATGTCTTCGAGTAGATAGACCCAACTCGGACTGTTGCAAATCCTCTTGTCTGCGACGTCGCTGAAGCAAAGCTTTCACGCCGGCGAGAATCGTAATAATCCCCAGGAGCCCTATATAAGGACGAGGGATGACGAAAGCCAGGAGTGCTCCGACGATACTCATCGTCAACAGGACCGCTATGCCCGCGTATTGACCGATGACGACATTCTTGGATTGAAATTTTGGATTTGTGAAGAATCCAACGAGTACAAAAATATCGTCCAGATTGGTCGAGACGAAGAGAAGAATGGCCACGCCAAGTAATTTCACTAAGAGACCCTGAAGGATATGCAGATCGCAACGATCGCTGAGGAATTACCTAAAGTATAAGCCTCGCAGTTGCGAGTCCTTATCGAGGACTGAAGGCCCGCCCCATAGCTTTCCACAGCGAAAAACCCCGGAGCAAGTTGCCTCGCCCCGGGGTTCCCAGTTTTTCTGCAAAACAGCTTAGTACATGCCGTCCATGCCGCCGCCATGCTGATGACCACCGGCCGGAGCTTCCTTCTTCTCCGGAATCTCCGAGATCATAGCCTCCGTCGTCAGCATTAACCCAGCGATCGAAGCCGCATTCTGCAGAGCAGTCCGCGTCACCTTCGTCGGATCGATGACGCCAGCCTTTACCAGGTCCTCGTAGACATTCGTTCCGGCGTTGTAGCCGTAGTTGTTGTCCTTCGAGTCGTGGATCTTGCCGATCACCACTGCGCCCTCTTCGCCCGCATTCGAGACGATCATGCGCAACGGCTCCTCAAGTGCGCGACGGATGATGTTTGCACCAATCTTCTCATCGCCCTCAAGGCCCTTGATGACTTCTTCCACAGCAGCCGCGCAACGCACCAGAGCAACACCACCGCCAGGAACAATGCCTTCCTCAACAGCAGCGCGCGTCGCATGCATCGCATCCTCAACACGAGCCTTCTTTTCCTTCATCTCGGTTTCGGTTGCAGCGCCAACCTTGATGACAGCAACGCCGCCAACCAGCTTGGCCAAACGCTCCTGCAGCTTCTCGCGATCGTAGTCAGAGGTGGTTTTTTCGATCTGCGCGCGAATCTCCTTCACGCGGCCTTCGACGTCGCCGTCCTTGCCGCCGCCGTCAACGATCGTCGTGTTGTCCTTGTCGATCGTCACGCGCTTCGCAGTGCCAAGGTCCTCGATCTTCACGCCCTCGAGCTTGATGCCGAGGTCTTCCGTGATCGCCTTGCCACCGGTCAGAATTGCGATATCCTGCAGCATCGCCTTGCGACGATCGCCGAAGCCAGGAGCCTTCACTGCAGCAACATTCAACGTGCCGCGCAGCTTGTTGACGACCAGAGTCGCCAGCGCCTCACCATCCACATCCTCAGCAATGATGACGAGCGGCTTCGCCGTCCGTGCAATCGACTCGAGCAAGGGAAGCAGGTCCTTCATCGACGAGATCTTCTTCTCATAGATAAGGATGTACGGATTCTCGAGAGCAACTTCCATCCGCTCCGCATCGGTCACGAAGTAAGGCGACAGATAGCCGCGGTCGAACTGCATACCCTCGACCACATCCAGCTGCGTCTCCATCGTGCGCGACTCTTCAACCGTGATCACGCCGTCCTTGCCGACCTTCTTCATCGCTTCGGCAATAATCGTGCCAATCTGCGAGTCCGAGTTGGCCGAGATCGTTCCGACCTGGGCAATCATGTCCCCCGAAACAGGCTTCGAGAACTTGCTCAACGCGCCGCCCTGGGCAACACCATTTTCATCCCGCTTGCCGACGATGGCCTCAACAGCCTTGTCAATGCCGCGCTTCAGCGCCATCGGGTTTGCACCCGCTGCCACAGTCTTCACGCCCTCGCGATAGATCGCCTGGGCCAGAACCGTAGCGGTCGTGGTGCCGTCGCCGGCCACGTCGCTGGTCTTCGAGGCAACTTCGCGAACCATCTGCGCGCCCATATTCTCCAGCGCATTCGACAGCTCGATCTCCTTCGCCACCGTCACGCCGTCCTTGGTGATCGTGGGCGAACCAAACTTCTTCTCGATAACGACGTTGCGACCCTTCGGTCCCAGCGTCACCTTCACTGCGTCAGCCAGAATGTTGACGCCGCGAAGAATCGCCTGTCGCGAATCTTCTCCGTGCAGAATCTGCTTTGCCATTGTGTTGCTCCTGTTTCTCGGTCTATCAACCGATCAGATTTGTTTGAATAAGGCGCCCGAAGCGCCGGTTATTTGGTATACGGCACGAAGTGCCTACTTCTTGAGGATGCCGAGGACTTCTTCCTCGCGCATGATCAGATACTCTTCGCCATCCAGCTTGATCTCGGTGCCCGAGTACTTGCCAAACAGAATGGTGTCGCCGGACTTCACGTCGAGAGGGAATACCTTGCCCTCGTCGTTCGACTTGCCTTTGCCAACCGAGATCACTTCACCCTGTTGCGGCTTTTCTTTCGCCGAATCCGGGATGATGATCCCGCCAACTTTGCTCTCGCCTTCTTCAATGCGCCGGACCAGAATGCGGTCGTGCAGCGGTGTAAACGATGTCTTTGCCATTGCTTTACATCTCCTTGTTTCGAAGTGCTGTTGCGATTTTGGGCAGACGGGACTCCCGTCCGCGTTGTATTGCGCGACCCAGCCATCAACTTGGCCAATGCCGCAAAATAAAAGGGTTAATGACTCGAGCGTCACGATCCAAGGCCCGGGATCGCCATTAGCACTCAAGCCTCCCGATTGCTAACGATAGTCAGCCACAGCGAAGATGTCAAATGACCCAGGTTAAATGTGAGTGAATCTCGCGCAGGGTTAGCTTTACCCCGCCTTACTTTTGCTATTTCGATTGACTCAGCCGCAGCTGTTGAATTTGCTGCATCTGCTGAATTTGCTTTTGTCCTTGCTTTTCTTGTTTGTCATCCCCGAAGGGGATCTGCTGCTGCTGTTGCGGTTGCGGTTGTGCTTGCTTTTGCCTCTCTTGCTTGTCATCCCCGAAGGGGATCTGGTGTTCGCTTTTCTTGAACTAAAAACACATAAATTCAATGACTTAAGCGCACCACTCTGCAAAAACAACAGCAAACTAACATGTCAAGCGCCCAGACCACAAAATCGACACCGAAAGATTCAGCAACTAACCCAAAATGAATAACCTGCGAGCAAAAAATAAAGTCACCCAAAATGGCAATTTAGTTACCCTCACCTTGATAAAATAGAACTAGAAAGAAAAAACAAGGCCCGGCCCAAAGCCGGGCCTTCGCATTTAACCACCGAAAGAAAGTCCTGATCCGGGAAGTCCGGACTCAGGTCTTTTCTTTTGAATACTTTGCGCACTTTTCACCTAGTGGGGGGAGCAACACCATGT
>Ga0209624_10001700_pt1 | contig 17025 bp, 13 predicted proteins | sample JacPinW_OM2H0_O1_FD_188565 | JGI IMG/M metagenome (GOLD analysis project Ga0209624, IMG submission 188565) | Forest soil microbial communities from Algoma, Ontario, Canada - Jack Pine, Ontario site 1_JW_OM2H0_O1 (SPAdes) (version 2) | ecosystem: Environmental > Terrestrial > Soil > Boreal...
CGTAGACGATCCGGCCGTCGTCAAGCACATAGGCGCGATCGGCGATCTCGACCGCCGCGCGCACGTTCTGCTCGACCAGCAGGACCGAGAGGCCTTCGCGCCGCGCCGCGACGACGATTTTGAACACGTCCTCGACAATCAGCGGCGCGAGCCCCTGCGAAGGCTCGTCGAGCATGAGCAGCTTCGGGTTCAAGAGCAAGGCGCGCGCGATCGACAGCATCTCCTGCTCGCCGCCCGAGAGCTGCGCGCCCTTATTGCCGCGTCGCTCGGCGAGGCGCGGAAACGCCTCGTAGACACGGGCGACCGTCCACGGCCCCGGCCGCTCGACCGGAACCAGCAGGTTCTCGTCCACTGTCAGGTTGGCGAAGATGCGCCGCCCTTCCGGCACATAGCCGACGCCCGACTCAGCGATCCGGTAAGGGGGAAATCCGGTCACGTCCGCGCCGAACACCGCGACCTTGCCAGTGCGCGGGCGAGTAAGACCAATCAGGGTGCGCAGCGTCGTGGTCTTGCCCGCCCCATTGCGGCCGAGCAGCGCGACAATCTCGCCCTCGCGCACTTCGAGGCTGACGCCGTGCAGGATATGACTCTTGCCGTAGAAGGTGTGGAGATCCGCGGCATTGAGCGCGATCATGCCGCCGCCTTGCCGAGATAGGCCGCTTGGACCCTTTCGCTGTCGGCGATTTCCTGGGGCGCGCCTTCCGCCAGCACCCGCCCCTCGGCAAGCACCATGATCCGATCGGCAAGGTTGAAGACGACGCGCATGTCGTGCTCGATCAGCATGATCGTCAGCCCTTCCTGCCGATGCAGCCGCCGGATGAGCCGCGCAATGTCATAGGTCTCCTGATCGCCCATGCCCGCCGTCGGCTCGTCGAGCATGAGCAGGCGTGGCTTGAGCGCGAGCGACATCATGATCTCCGCCGCCCTCTGGTCGCCATGCGACAGCGCGCCGGCGCGCACGTGGAACTTGTCGGTCAGTCCGCCCAGGCGCAGAAGCTCAGCGACGCGCGCCGCCACGGCCGCTCGCGCCCCCGCGCCAAGCCAGGGCCGCAGGCGATAGCCTGACGCCACCTCAACTGCGACACGGATGTTGTCGGCGACCGAGAGCTCGGGAAAGATTTCCGTGATCTGGAAAGTGCGGGACATGCCGCGCCGCACCCGCTCATCGGGAGCGAGCGCGGCGACGTCGCGCCCCTCGAATCGGATCGAGCCCGCGGTCGGCGCGAACAGGCCGCTGACCAGATTGAAGAACGTCGTCTTGCCGGCGCCGTTCGGACCGATGATGGCGCGCAGTTCGCCCGGCTCGATGGTCAGCGATACGTTGTCGATGGCGACCAGGTTGCCAAAGCGCTTCGATGCGCCCTCGACCTGAAGCAGGGTCATGCCTTCGCTCCGCTGCGCAGCATGCCCAGAACTCCTCGCGGGAAAAAGCGCACCACCAGCACGAACACGAGGCCAATCACCGACATCCAGTTCTGGGTGTGGCTCGAGACGTAGTCCTGCAGCGCGACGAAAATCGCCGCGCCGATCAGCGGACCCCAGAACGAGCGCATGCCGCCCAGCACCGCCATAATGACGAAATTGCCGGAGAGGTCGAAGCGCAGCGCCCGCGGATCGGTGAAGTTGTTGAGCAGGGCGTAGAGCGCCCCCGCGACGCTGACGAAGAGACACGAGATGACGAACGAGAACCATACGTGCCACTCGATCGGGACGCCGAGAAATCGGGCGCGCCGTTCGTTCTCGCGAATGGCGATCAGCGAGCGCCCGAAGGGGGAGTCGAGGAGCTTCGCCATCGCGCCGACGCAGATCGCGAAAATCGCGAGCGCGAAATAATAGAACGCCTTGTCGTTTTGAAAGATGTCGAGGCGGGCGAAGCCGAAGTCGATCGGCAGCCGATGCCAGCCGGTGAGCCCGTCGTCACCGCCGGTCAACGCGTTCCATCGGAAGGCGATGAAATAGAAGACCTGGCCAAAGGCGATCGTCACCATGGCGAAATAGACGCCGCGCAGCCTGACGATGAGCGCGCCGATGATCATCGCCGCAACCGTTGCAACGACGGTGCCGAGCCCGATCGCCGGGATCGTGCCTGCGCCCAGATATTTGATCGCCATCGCCGCCCCGTAGGCGCCGAGGCCGAAATAGGCGGCATGGCCGAAGGAGAGAACTCCGGTGAAGCCAAGCAGGAAGTTGAGCGACATCGCCGCCAGCCCCATGACCACGATTCGGGTGGCGAGCTCGGTGTAGCCGCCGATCGCGCCCATCCAGAACGGCATGAATAGCAGCAGCAGGCAGATGGCTGCGTTGAAAGCACGGACGAGGGCGGCGCTCAATGCACTCTTCCCTCTTCGCCGAGCAGGCCGCGCGGCCGCACAAGCAGCACGAGCCCCATCATCACGTAGATCACAGCCTCAGTGGCGGAGGGAAAGTAGACCGCCGCCAGCCCGGAGGCGACGCCGATCATCAAACCGCCAAGGAGCGTTCCAAGCAGACTGCCAAGGCCGCCGACGATGATCGCGACGAAGCTCGGCATAATGAGGTTGGCGCCGATCGTCGGCGAGAGACCCAGGAGGCCAGCGGCCAGCACGCCGGCGAGGCCCGCCATGTAGATGCCGATGCCGAAGTTGAGGCTGCGCAGCACTCTGACGTTGACTCCGAGCGTCGAGACTGTGTCGAGGTCGCGCGTGCCGGCGCGAATGCGCATGCCAAGGCGTGTGTATTTGAGCACGGCGAACAGGCCGCCGACAGCGGCCGCAACGATGATCATCATGAACACGCGGTAGCCAGTGAGGAAGAAGTACTGGCTCGATAGCGAGGTCATGAGCCACGCGGGCACCTGAAACGGGACGCTCTGCGCGCCCCAGATCAAGCGCGTCACGTCCTCGAAGATATAGGCGAGACCGAAGGTCAAGAGCAGGCTGTAGAGCGGATCTTTGCCATAGAGCGGGCGGATCAATAGCCACTCGATGACAAGGCCGAGGGCCGCAGTCAGCGGCGGCGCGAGGATCAGCGCGCCCCAAAACCCGATATAGGGGATGAGCGTGTAGGCCAGGTAGGCGCCGAGCGCCAGAAATCCGCCGTGGGCGAAGTTGATGACCCCGCTGAGATTGAGGATCAACGACAGGCCAAGCGCCATCAGGGCATAGAACGCGCCGACGATGAGGCCGTTGAAGACGTTAAAAAGGACAACCTGGCTCATGCGGCGCGCCATTGTAGCCGCGCTCGCTGAGCGCGGCTAACGCGGTCAGCGACCGCGTCTACACAAGGCTCGGGCATTGGTTCAGGTCGGCCAGGTCATCTTGCAGCCGCTCTCCTCGAGCGAACTGGCGACTTGAGCGCCGTTGACCACTTCGGTCACGTGGAAGAGATCGTCCGGCGCCGACCCACTCGCCTGGGCGTTGCCCACAAAGAGGCTGGCGAGCAGCTGATTCTGGCCGGCGCGATAGAAGGCGGGGTTCGGCCCGAGCGCGATTTCTGGCGGCAGATGGAAGTCTTGCAAAGCCTTCGCCATGTCGACCGCCTTGAGTGAATTGGCCTTGGCGGCGGCAAGCGCGCAGGTCCAGACCGACACATAACCGAACCAGGTGCGGGCGGTCGGCACTCGGCCCGTGCGCTTCTTCGTCGCCTCGACGAATTCGGCGACGTGCGGCACGCCCGGCTGGTTCCAGTACCATTCCAACACCCAAGTGCCGATCCGCGCCTCCGGGGGCAGGCCTTCGAGTGGCTCCATCTCCTGCTGCGACCCGGCGAGATGCACCTTGTTCTGCAGCCCGAACTGAACCGCCTGCTTCATGGCGTTGAGCATGTCATCGCCCTGGACCAGGAAGATGAGGACGTCGGGGTTCGCCGCCTGGGCGTTGATAAGATACGAAGAGAAATCCACCGCGCCGAGCGGCGCGAGGTCGCCGCCGACCCTCTCTCCTCCCAGCGCGCCCGCCGCCTTCACCATGCCAGACTCAAGCGTATGGCCGAACGCGTAGTCGGGGGTGATGTAATAGAACTTCTTGCCATATTGCTTGATCAGCGCAGCGCAAACCGCGGCGGCTTCCATCTGCGTCGTGTTGCAGACGCGGAACACGTTCCAGTGGCAGCTCGCGCCGGTGATCGCGTCGGTATGGCCGCCCGGCACAATCTGCAGGATGCCCTTTTCGTTCGACACCTGCGCCATCGCGAGCGACAGAGCCGAGTTCACGTTGCCGAGCAGAAAATCGACTTTGTCGCTGTCGATCAGCTTGCGCGCCTTCTGCACTGCCGTGCCTGCGTCGCCTGTCGACGAATCCTCGACGACGAGCCCGGCCGGCCGGCCGAGGATACCGCCCTTGGCGTTGATCTCGTCCAACGCCATCTGACAGCCGACCAGTTCATTCTTCCCGTTCGCGGCATAGGCGCCGGTCAGCGGATTGTCGAGACCGATCCTGACGGGGTCGGCGGCTCGGGCGGACATGACGAATGGACTGGCGAATTGGGCGGCGGCGAGCGCGGCCCCCGATTTGACGAGTGTGCGGCGGCTTATGCGGGCGCGCCAATTGGAGTTGGCCAAATCTTCTCTCCCTTGTTCGGATGGTTTTGCTCGGGCGCGCCGGACGGCGCGCTAGCCGATGGATCCGCGGCTTGTTGATCGTGCGGCACTCTGTACTTATGCCGCTCAGGCCGTCAAGCCGAGCACAGCAATCGGCGGATCGGCTTATTATAATTACATCGTAGTGCGTATCCTCACGGGCAGTGGGGCGTCAGAGCAATCAACCGCCGAAGATCACTTTGCGGAAGCGGATGCTGGCAACGGTGAAATAGACGGCGCCGATCGCAAGCATCGCGACAAGCGGACGCCAAACAAGGGCGATGTCGGCGCCGCGGAACAGCACCGCCTGGGCGAATTGCACGAAATGTGGCGTCGGGCTGATCGTTTGAATGAAATATTGCAGCCAGACCGGCATGCTTTCCATCGGCGTGGCGCTCCCCGAGAGCAGTTGCGTGACCATCAGCACCGGCATGGCGAGCAGGCCGAACTGGCCCATCGTCGTCGCTAGCGTGCCCAGCAGGATGCCGAGAGCCGCCACGACGAGCGCATAGATCGCCGCCCCGAGCAGGAACACCAGTAGCGATCCCGCGATTGGCGAGCCGATCCACCAATGCACCACGAATTGCAACGACAGCATCGCCGCGATCAGGATGACAAGGCCGTTGGCGATCATCTTGGCGAGCATGATCTCCGACGGCACGACCGGCATGACCAAGAGGTGCTCGACCGTGCCCTGCTCGCGCTCACGGATCAGCGCCGCGCCGGTGAGGATGACCGTCAGCATCGTGATCTGGTTGATGACCTGGGTCATCGCCGAGAACCAAGCCGTCTTGAGGTTTGGGTTGAAGGCGGCGCGCAACACAAGATTGATCGGGACGCCGGTCGAGCCTTCCCGGCCGCCGATGAACCGCTGGATCTCGGTTGCGATCGCCGTGTTGAGATAGCCGGCCCCATTGCCGGCCTGCGCCACCGCCGTCGCGTCGACATTGATCTGGATGCCGGTCTTGCGCTGGGCGCGAACGTCGGCCTCGAAATTGGGCGGGATTTCGACGACGAACAGGAGTTTACCCTGGTCCATCATCGGATCGATGTCGGAAGCGGTGATCTGCACCGGCGGCTGAAAGGTCGGCCGCGTCAGCGCCTCCGCGATCTGGCGCGACAGGTCTGACCCATCCTCGTCGACGATGCCGACCGAGAGATTGGTCGCTTCCGTCACCGCGCCGGTGGCGACTGTGTTGACCGAAATGCTGAACGAATACACGACCAGCAACAGCATCACCGGGTCCGCCCGAATGCTTCTCAGCTCCTTAATGACCAGATGGAAGATGTTGACCACATGGTCGATGAAGGTCAGGGGCTTCGCTTCGACGAGATGCGGGGCTTTGGGCGCGGAGACTTTGGGCGCGGAGACCTGGGACATCTCACGCCTCCTGCTTGCGAAGCAAGGCCAGCGAGAGGCCTAAGAAGACGAGCGCGATGAGCGCGATCGCGGCAATGTCCCGCCAGAGGTCGACGATGCCGAGCGCCTTGGCGAATACGCCGACCGAAACCTGCTGGTACCAGGACGAGGGGAACGACAGGCCGATGATCCTCGCGCCGCCCGAAAGCGAGGAGACCGGCGCGAGCATTCCGGAGAAATTGACCGCCGGCACGATCGAGAGAATCGCCGTTGCGAAGACGGCGGCGACTTGTGTCCGGGTGAAGGAGGAGATCAGCACACCGAAACCAACGGTCGCAATGACATAGACGAACGTTCCCAGGAGCAGGACGAGGAACGGCCCCTTCGGCGGCACGTGGAATATGAAAATCGCGATCATGAGCAGGGCAAAGAAGGCGATCATCGCGACCGCGATATAAGGCAGTTGCTTGCCGATCAGATATTCGAGCCGGGTGATCGGCGTCGAGCGGAAGTTGGCGATCGAGCCCGTCTCCTTCTCGCGCACGACCGCGATCGCCGACATGATCGCCGGGATCAGGCACAAGAGCAGCATGAAAATGCTGGGCACCATGGCGTTGACGCTGAGAAAGGCCTGATTGTAGCGAAAGCGGGTCTGAATATCGTCATCCCTCCAGGCGTTGGCGCTGCCCGCACGACGAAGCGACCGCTGCAGTTCCTCGCCTTGCGTTCGGATGACCCGCGTCACGTAGTTCTTCGCGGTTTCGCCACGAAACGTCATGGCGCCATCGACCGTCGCGTCGACCTCGGGCGTCCGACTACTGAGAAGGTCGCGGCCGAAACCGGGCGGCACTTCGACCACGATCTGGGTGTTCCCGCTTTTGAGGCGCCGCTCCATCTCTTGCGCCGATGTGATCGGAGGCTGGAGGGCAAAATACCGCGATCCCTCGAAGCCCTGAAGCAGGTCGCGGCTTTGGGGCGTATCGTCCTGGTCGAATGAAGCGGTCGCCAAATTCTCAATGTCGAACGAGATGCCATAGCCGAAGGCGAACATGAGAATGATTGGGCCGAGAAGCGCGAAGGCGAGGCGGATCGGATCGCGCAGGAGTTCGACCGTCTCGCGCCGTGCGTAGGCCCATAGCCGGCCGATGCTGAAGCGCTTCGGTCGCTCGATCGCTTCGACTCCGGCTGTGGTCGGCGCAGGCGCCTCGGCCTTTTTCGACATGTCGATGCCCGCGGCTTCCGCGAGATAGCCGACGAAGCAGTCTTCGAGCGACGCGCTGCCGCGCTCTTTGACCAACCCCTGTGGCGCGCCCACGGCGAGCACCTTGCCGGCGTGCATGAGCGAGATGCGGTCGCAGCGATCCGCCTCGTTCATGAAGTGGGTGGTGACGAAAATCGTCACGCCGTCATCGCGCGAGAGGTCGATCAGCGTGCGCCAGAACGCGTCGCGTGCGATCGGGTCGACACCCGATGTCGGTTCGTCGAGAATGAGAATGGAGGGCTCGTGCAGTACGGCGACCGCGAGCTGGAGGCGTTGCTTCATGCCGAGCGGCAGGCTGTCCGGCCGCGCGTCGACGACGGATCTCAGATCGTAGCGCTCGAGCAGCTCTTCGATCCGCCCTGCGACTTTCTCGTGTGGCAGATGGTAGAGTTCGGCATGCAGTTGAAGATTTTGCGCGACCGTCAACTCGCCATAGAGCGAGAAGGCCTGGGTCATGTAGCCGACATTGCGCCGCGCCTGCATGTCGTTCGAGCCCATCGGCTCGCCAAAGAGTTTGCAGGTGCCGCTGCTCGCCGGCAGGAAGCCCACCAGCATTTTCATCGTGGTCGATTTGCCGCAGCCGTTGGAACCGAGGAAGCCGAAGATTTCACCGCGCGCGATTTTGAAACTCACATGATCGACCGCGACGAAGTCGCCGAACTGGCGCGTCAGCCCCTCCGCCTCGATCGCCGGCGTCTCGTCCGGGGAGGCCACGCGCGGACGCACGACCACTTTCTTGTGCAGCGCGCGCTTGGCCTCCGGCATCATCGCGATGAAGGCGTCGTCGAGATTGGACTCTCCTGTTTTAGTCAGCAGCTCCTTCAGCGTCCCGGTGGCGATGATCTTGCCGTCGTCCATCGCCATCAGCCAGTCGAAGCGCTCCGCCTCGTCCATATAGGCGGTGGCGACCATCACGCTCATCTGGGGACGGCGTGCGCGGATCGTGTTGATGAGATCCCAGAACTGGCCGCGCGAGAGGGGGTCGACGCCGGTGGTCGGCTCGTCGAGAATGAGGAGGTCGGGATCGTTGATGAGCGCGCAGCAGAGGCTGAGCTTCTGCTTCATGCCGCCGGAAAGCTTGCCGGCGGGACGCGCTTCGAACTTCTCCAGGCTCGTCGCTGTGAGAAGCTCGGTGATCTTGGAACGACGCTCAGTCGGCGACAATCCGAACAACCGGCCGAAGAAATCGATGTTCTCGAAGACGGAGAGCGTCGGGTAAAGGTTGCGGCCGAGGCCTTGCGGCATATAGGCGATGCGGCCGCGGATCTCGCGCAACGTTTCCTGGTTGGCGATGGTCTTGTCGAAGACGGCGACCTCGCCCGCCTGTATCTTCTTTACGCCCGCGATGAGCCCCAGCAGGGTCGATTTGCCGACGCCATCGGGCCCGATCACTCCGACCATGATGCGCGAAGGAATATCAATGCTGACGTCGGTGAGCGAGACCGTCGCGCCATAATGGTGCGATACGTTCTTGACCCGAGCGACGAGCTCGCCGGTCATTTTGCAACGGGCGTCTTGGTTTCCGCCGCGTTGTTATCGGGACTCTTGGGTTCGGGCGCCGTGCCCTGAGGCGCTGCGCTGTCAGCGGCTGGTGTTGCGGAGGCTTTATCGGCCGGCGGCTTTGGCAATTTGACCTGAAGGTCGGCCGGCCACTCCACATCGGCCTTGGTGCGGACGAAGCCTAGACCCCGCACGCCGGTCTTCACCCGCGTGTAGAATTGCTGAAGAACGTCCGCATCGATCTTGAGCTTGATGCGGAACATCAACTTGGCGCGTTCGTCGGTGGTCTCCACCGTCTTAGGGGTAAATTGCGCGTCGGCCGCGACAAAGCTGACTTTTGCCGGAATAACGTAGTCGGGCACCGGATCGAGGATAATGCGGGCCTCGTCGCCGACCGCCAGCCGCCCCGCGTCCGCAGCGGGGAGGAACACCGTCATGTAGACGTCGGTCAGGTCGAGGATCGTGACGATCGGCGCGCCGGCCGCGACGACCTCGCCCGCCCGCGCAAGCTGGTACTGCACCCGCCCTATCCGCGGCGAAACGAGCGTCAGATCGTCGATGATCGACTGGACGCGATCGACCTCCGCTTCCGAGTTCGCGATCTGGGACAGGGCCTGATCGCGCTGCGAGGTGAAGCTTTGCACCGCCGCCACCGCGGAATCGAAGTTGCGCTTGCGCTGTTCAAACACCTGCTTGGTGATGAAGCCAGTCTTGATCAACTCCTGGCCGCGCTCAAAGTCGGATTTGGCGAACTCGAGCGCGCTCTGCCGTGAGGTGATTTCCGCTTCCGCCGCCGCAAGCGCGTTGTTGGACTTCTGCACGTCGGCCTTGGCGGCGCGCAGCTGCGCTTCGTATTCGGGCGAGGTGAGCTTCGCGATGACCTGACCTTGCGTGACGCTTGAGCCTTCCTCAACGGTCACTTGGGCTAGGCGCCCAGGATATTTCGAAGAAACATCGACCTGAGTTGCTTCAAGGCGGCCGTTCGCTTTTGCGATGCCCTCCGGCAACGTCTGCCCGCGCAGGCGCGCGATCAGATTTCGGATGACGCCTTGCGCGTGCGCCGAAGGAACCAATGAAACCCAGCCCCTCGGCTCCCCGCCCATGGAGAGCGCGCACGCCCCGACGCCCAACAGAAGGGCCGCTGTAGCAACGCGCCGACGAAAGGTCATCCTGGGTCTCCTCCGCACGTCATCCGTACCTGGCCTATCGCCAGCGGGACCCGAAATCTGAGAGCGCGGCAAACGCTTCACCCGAAGCAGCGCAATATAACGGCAAACCTGTCCTTCCGGCCGCCGCGCTTGGTCCTAGCCCTGTCCCACTTTATTAGGCAAGACGTCTATGATGTAAAGAACGCACGGGGAGGACAAGATGGCTGCTGGAAAACGTCTGAACAAGACCGAGAAGGCCGAGCACAAGAACGCATCGGAAGGTCAGGACGAGCTGGGCGGCAAGGAATACGAGCGCGAACTCGCGCGGCTGCATGGGGAGCTGGTCAGGCTGCAGCTCTGGGTCGTCGCCAAGGGCCTGAAGGTCGTGATCGTGTTCGAAGGCCGTGACGGCGCCGGCAAGGGCGGAGTCATCAAGGCGATCACCGAGCGGGTCAGCCCGCGCGTCTATCGCGTCGTCGCGCTGCCCGCCCCGACCGAGCGTGAGAAGTCGCAGATGTATGTCCAACGCTATATGCGCCATCTGCCCGCAGCGGGCGAAATCGTGATCTTCGACCGCAGCTGGTACAATCGCGCCGGCGTCGAGCGGGTGATGGAATTCTCGACGATGGAGCAAGTGAAACGCTTTCTGGAGGTGACGCCAGCGGTCGAGAGGGCCATCATCGAGTCCGGGATCATCCTGATCAAATATTGGCTGGAGGTGAGCGAGGAGGAGCAGACCCGCCGGCTCGAAGCGAGGATCGAGGATCCGCGCAAGATCTGGAAACTGTCGCCGATGGATCTCAAGTCCTATGGCCGCTGGTACGACTATTCGCGTGCGCGCGACGACATGTTCAAGGCCACTGACACAGCCTGGGCGCCATGGCATGTGGTGCGGTCCAACGACAAGCGGCGCGCCCGGCTGAACGTCATTTCCCACCTCTTGAACCAGGTTCCGTACGAGAAGCTGCCGCGCGATAAGCCGACATTGCCGAAGAGGCAGAAGGCGCAGGGGTACGTCGAGCCAGACTATCCCTACAAATTTGTGCCCGAACTAGAGTGGCTAAAAGAATAGTGGGTCCCCCTCAGCCATTCTTGATCGAGTTTATCATGCGACCAATCGCGAATCGTTGATTGTGACTGAAGTCGAGATTCAAGTTTGGATGCGCCGGCCTCAATCGTCGCGCTGCGAATGTCGCGTTGCCGCCCCGAACGATCGGATTGCGTATCTTCGACAGTGAAGACCGCGAGGTCTTTAGCCGACGGAGGGACGATCGCTCAGGGAAGCCCAAATGACCGAGATCTGTCCGAGGCGTATCTCGTCGGCGGCGGTGGCGATGGCTGGTAGGTTAAACGAGACGACGAGGAAGCCCTTAGGCCACTTTTCAGCGCGAACGGCACAAGCGGAGGTTACAGAGGTGTCTCCGCCGCTTGCTTCAAGCGCGTTCGCCGCGTCGGATCAACCGACCACGAACTGTAAGCCCACCGCTGTTTCAGTGCGGCGCTCGCCGCATACAAGGACACAGCCCAGGTCTGGTCGCCGACAATCCCATCCTGCGCGACGCCGCCCCACGCCTGAAACGCCACGACAGCGGCCTTCGTATGCGGCCCGAAATTGCCGTCGATCCCTTGCGGCGTTGTGTTCCACTGCCCCGCCGCGCCGTTGGTGAGAATGTCTGCAAGCTACTGACGACCGGCCCAGTCGAGCCCTCTTGCAGCGTCGGCATCGGCCCTCCGTCCGGCATGGCCGCCCACGTGGCAGGACCGACGATACCGTCGACTGTTAGCCCCGCACCCTGCTGGAACTGCTTGACCGCCGTCCCTAGTTGCGGCCCGAAGACGCCGTCGACGGTGAGCCCGAGATCGGGCGTTCGCCGCAGCGCACGCTCCAATCGCTTCACCGCATCGCCGGTGGCGCCTAGACTTATTGTGGGTTGTCCCGGATTTGCCATGCGTTCCCTCCGAGAAAGATCTCCGCTGGTGCGAGCTTAACCTGTCCCTGTTAGGCCAGTGAGGCAAGTCCGTACCCGCGACCGGGGAACCATCCGAGGAGTGTTATGCCGGCTATTCTTCGGCAGTTATGGCTGCTAGCGCCGAGCGCTACTTCAATGTAGTGGCTGATGAAATCAAGGGCCTAGGCCAAAAGGCGGCTTCGACGGTCGCTGCAGGCACCCCTACCGGGGCGAGAGAGCGAATGGAGAACCGGTCGCCAAGTTTTCCAACAGAAGCTTTCGCCGAAAGAGCGGGCGCGTTTTCGGCCATCGCCATGTTGACGACGCGCGCCGAAGGGCTCAACGCCCACATGCTCTCGGACCTGCGCATTTCCACCCTCTCAATCGAGTGTGAGCCTTGCGGTCGCGGCGGCCGCGACAACGTCCCAAAGCTCATCGCGAGATGCGGCAACGCCAAGCTCCCCGAGTTGCTGTATGTGCTCGCCGATTGCCCGAAAGGCGCGATCGCAGAGCGTCTATGACCGGTGCAAGGCCGTCTACGGCAAGGAGAGCCGCTGGAGCACGTCAGCAGCCTCAAGCCGTCTTGACCTCTTGGCGCCAAACCAGGGTGGGCTAACCATGACTGAACCCGTCACGCTGTCGGATTTGAAGGACTTGGTGACCGCAGCCGAAGAGATCAGCGCACTGTTCGATTACGATACGCCGTGGTGGCGGGGCCACGCTAAGGCCGAGTGGAGTCTGCAAGCACAGGTCTTTCGCCCAGAACGACACTCAAGTGATGACGAGATGGCGCTAATAGGCCATTTTGTATCCCGAGCGCCCTCGAGGTCGCACCGACCGTGTCCTCTTTCCGGTGATCACTTCGGCTGGCTCTTTCTCGCTCAGCATTATTGTCTTCCCACCCGCTTGCTGGATTGGAGCGAAAATCCGCTCGTTGCGGCGTTCTTCGCGGTGCTTCAGGAGCCGGACGACGACGGGTGCATCTGGGGGATGTGGCCGACCAGGTTGAACCACGCCTTCGGCGTGCCGCTTGGCTTAATCCAGATCCGAGACCCAAAGCTGAGGGAGAGCGCGAAAAGCGCGTTCACGGGAATCACGCCACCCGATGAAGCGGAAGTTCTAGCAATCGACGGTCAGGAGAATGATCCACGCATGCTGGCCCAGATGGGCAGATTCACAATTCACTCTACCCGCACACCTTTGGAGCAGGGACCAGACAGCGCCAATTGGCTCCGTCAGTACATGATCCCAAAAGAGGCCAAAACCAAAATTCGCGCACAGCTTTCAGCCTTTGGCGTCCAGCTTCCGAACCTATTCCCCGACTTCGGAAGTTTGGCCGCCGATTTGAAGCGACGCGGCAGATGGGCCCCCTATGGATGAGGCCGCCGCTCCTCGAACCATGAAGATCCGTGAGGAACACCTGACCTGGGCAAAGCAGCGGGCGCTCATCTGCGTAGACATGGGTCACTTCTCTGACGCTGTGGCGTTCTTGCGCGCCGACCTCGACGCGAACCCCCTGACCAAAGGCGTCGTGTCCAGCGACCAAGCGATGCGCGGATACAAAGCGGCGATGGACGCGGCGCTCGGCCGGGGGTCGCAAGCGCTGACCGAGTGGATCCTCGGGGACCTAAGCCGACGTCGCTGTAGCTCTCATCCGGGCCGCGCAGGGACCGTAGGCGGCTGAGCGTCTTGCGATCGAGCGTGAGCCGGACACCGCCGCGCCCGTCGGGCCGGGCGGGCCACGCCTCGGCACCTTTCGGCGGCGTCGCCTTGACGGCCGCGTAGCTTCCATTGTGATTGAAATCGTGACCATGGGTATCGTCTAAGGGCAAAACCTGAAAGAGGGGCGGGGATGGCCAAAGGAAGAAAACCACGAAGGAACTGGCCGACCTGGTCATCACCACGCCAGGGCAGGCGTATGATCTTCCGCGACGCGCTGAATTGGCGGCTGCCGTTTGCGCGCGCTGTACCACCTAGCGGACTAAGCGGCCGGCGCGGGCCGCCTTTATCCGACAGCTATCCGACAGTCCGCGGTTTTTGTGTCGGATAAACTCGATTTATTCGGGTCGTTGATTGGCTGGAAGGTTTTGATTGTGCTCAAATTTTAGGATGGTGCCCAGGGGCGGAATCGAACCACCGACACCGTGATTTTCAGTCACGTGCTCTACCAACTGAGCTACCTGGGCGGCTGGCGTCGTCGAGACGCAGCGGGGGCTTATAGGCGTCCGCGCCGCGCCTTGTCCAGGGATAGGCCGCCGGATAATTTCACAAGCCGCAGAGCCGCCGGCCGTCCGCAGCTCGCCGTCCTGCCATCAATATGCCGTACTCGAAACCGCAATGCTTCGCGCACTGATTTGTGGTAGAAGATCGACGTCATGCGCATCGTTATCGCTTGTCTTTCCGCCGGTTTCGCCTGTGCCGTCGCGTGCCTCCAGGCGGCGCCCGCGGCCGCTGCTGATCTGCCGAGCGCTCCGTCGACTTATCCGGCGCTCGGCGCCGGCGCAACCGACGTCGCGCCCGATTATTGGTCGGGTCTCTCGATCGGCGCGGGAGTCTCGGTCTGGGGAGGCAAGGGGGTCAAGGGCGGCGTCGGGGGCGAGACCGACTTGAGTTATGAACACGTGTTCGACAACGGAATCATGCTGGGGGTGCAAGCCTCGACTGGCTACATGCCCTATCTCCAAACGAACGCTGGATTCACCCAGTTCACCGGCGGCGCTTTCGCCGGCGGCTCGGCGATCGTCGGGTACAATTTCGGCCAGGTGACGCCCTATGTCATCACCGGGGTTGATTTCGTCCGTTCGACGCGCTTCGGCGGCAGCGCTTTCAACGCAAGCGACTCTATCAACACCGTCTTCTCCGGACCGGGTGCGGTGCAGACGGTAGGCACGTTCGGCGTTGGCGTCAATTATCGCATCACGTCGAATTTCAGCATGGGGCTCGAAGCGATCGTGCACACCAACCCCAGCAGCGGCCCGTTTTCGCCATGGCCGTAGCCGGCCTGTCGCCTCAAGCGTCAAGCCGCATCGCGTCGAACCTGATCGCCTCACCTGAATGACCCATATGCATGACCTGTCCCGCCGGGCGCTGCTCGTCAGCATCGTTGCCGCTTCCGGCGCGCGCTTAGCCGCGCCCGCGGTCGCTCAGACCGACGGTCCGCCGCCGGCCGTCGCGGCGCCGGCGCCGTTCGGCTATCAGGACGTCGTGAAGCGGGCGCAGGATCTTGCCGCCGCGCCCTTCGACAGCTCGATTCTACCGCTGCCGGACGGCTTGGCGAACCTCGATTTCGACGGTTGGCGCGACATCCGCTTCAAATCCGACAAGCCGCTGCTCGGCCAGGATGGGGCCAACTTCCGGCTCGAGCTGTTCCATCTTGGGCACTTGTACAAGCGTCCGGTCGTCGTCAACGTGCTGCGCGACGGCATCCCGGCGCCGGTCCCCTACGCCGCCAATCTGTTCGACTATGGCCATACCAAACTTGCCGCCCTGCCGATCAACCTCGGTTTTGCCGGCCTTCGTCTGCGCTTTCCGATCAACGCGCCGCATGTCTGGGACGAGGTGATCGCGTTTCTCGGCACGAGCTATTTCCGTTTCCTCGGCCGCGGCCAGCGCTATGGCCAGTCGGCGCGGGGTCTTGCGATCGGCGCCGCGCCCCGCCTCAACGAGGAGTTCCCGTTCTTTCGCGAATTCTGGATCGAGACGCCGGACGCGACCGCCGAGCATGTCGTCATCTATGCGCTGCTCGACGGCGAATCGGCGACCGGCGCCTTCCGCTTCGATCTGAACCCCGGCCAGGAGACCTACATCGACGCGAACGTCACTCTTTTCGCGCGCAAGGCGACCCCTGCGCTCGGTCTTGCGCCTCTGTCGTCGATGTATTTCGTCGGCAAGGCCGATCGCCGCTTTTCCGACGACTTTCGCGGCGAATTGCATGATTCCGACGGCCTGCTCATGCATACGGGGGCGGGGGAATGGATCTGGCGCCCGCTCAGCAACCCGGCGAAGTCGAGCGTTTCTGTCTTCCTCGACGCCAACCCGCGCGGATTTGGGCTCCTGCAGCGCGACCGCAATTTCAGCGACTACGAGGATCTCGATCTCGCTTACGAACTGAGGCCGAGCTACTGGATCGAGCCGCACGAAGGCTGGGGCGAGGGCAGGGTGGAACTGGTCGAATTGCCGACCAGCGACGAGACCAACGACAACATCGTCGTCGGCTGGGCGCCGAAGCAGGGGCTCGACATCGGCAAGTCGCTGGTCTTCGGCTACCGCATCACGGCGATGACGATGGATCAGAGCCTGACGCCGGGCGGCCGCACGGTCGCGACGTTCCGCGTCTCCCCGCGCGCGTTGGGAGCGCCCGATCCGCCGCCGGCGCCCGGGGCGACACGATTCCTCATCGACTTTGCCGGCGGCGACCTCTCCTACTACATGAGCGACCCCTCGCTTGTGGAGACGGTCGCGACCGCGTCGGCTGGACGGATCCTGCGCACCTTCCTCATTCCCAACACCCATATTCGGGGGTTTCGCGCCGGCGTCGACGTCGCAGTCGATCCCGGCCAGAGCACCGACCTGCGCGTCTTCCTGCGCGCCGGCCCGAAGGCGCTGACCGAGACCTGGACCTTTCCCTGGCGGGCCTAGGCGGCGGCGCCCGCCAAGGTTACGGATACAACCGGCGCGCGAATTCGATTCAATTAAACGCCAATAAAAGCCAATAAAAGCCAATAAAAGCCAGTAAACGCTAGTAAGCGCTAGTAAAATAGCTAGCGTTTACTAGCGTTTATTTTTTCGAATCGTGACTTTTCAATGGGTTACAGCGGATTCAAACAAAAATTTTCCCCCCTTTTTGTGGAAACCCGTTCTGGTTGTAAACGCGCGCGCATCGCGCCCGGCCATAAGGCTCGTCGGCGCGGTCGCGGAGCTCTCGGCGATCGAGTTTCTCATCGCGGAGATCATAGCCGAGGTTTCTTCTTTGTGCAAGAAAATGTCGATAAATTGTCGGTAGCAGACGATATGTCCGGTTTAGGTAGCGCACGATCTGTCCGGTAAGTCCGGCCCCTTTTGGAGGGGTTGGATGCGCCGGACGGAAGCCCTTCGGGGGGTGCGCATGGCGGTGTTTTTGAATCTTCTGCGCCGCTGGGAATCGGCGGAGCTGAACCAGGCTGAGGCGGCCGAGTTGCTCGGGGTGAGCGAGCGGACATTCCGGCGCTGGACGCGGGCTTACGAGGAGGAGGGCGAGGCCGGCCTCGTCGACC
>Ga0209624_10001701_pt1 | contig 17024 bp, 17 predicted proteins | sample JacPinW_OM2H0_O1_FD_188565 | JGI IMG/M metagenome (GOLD analysis project Ga0209624, IMG submission 188565) | Forest soil microbial communities from Algoma, Ontario, Canada - Jack Pine, Ontario site 1_JW_OM2H0_O1 (SPAdes) (version 2) | ecosystem: Environmental > Terrestrial > Soil > Boreal...
CTCATCAATGCAATGAATGGCCGGCCGGGCGCAATGAGTGGTCTGGGTTCGACACCTCGTCGCACCTACACTTTGGTGCAGGATCTCTTTTTTTGTTGCTAAGGAAAATGATATGACCAAACACAGTATTTCGCGATGGTTTACAGCGTGGTTGCTGGCCTCATTCTGTTTATCGTGGGTAAGCCTAAGCAAAGGCGCTTCCTCGACAGGAGGAGCAAGGGAGGCAATTGCAGCCGATCCACGCCTTGACATGGCTACAGCGATCACGGCGATGGGGCCTCATGCCTCGCTGGGCGATCAGGCGACGGTCTTTGGTCGCCTTGTTGGAACCTGGGATGTCGAGTACACCGACTTTAAGAAGGACGGAACGATAGATCGCCGCTCGGGGGAATTGCTCGTTGGATGGGTCATGGACGGACGGGCCATACAAGACCTCTGGATTGTATATCCGTCGGGGAAGCGTAAGGAGCGCGAAGTTTACACGGATCTGCGCTACTACGACCCCAAATCTAGAACGTGGCCCGCGACCTTTATTGACCCGGAGCATGTTTCAGTTGCCAGATTCACGGGGACCGCAGCGGGCGATGATCGGATCGCATTCGACACCCACGATTTTCAGGGCACGGACACTCGCTGGTCAATCAACAATATACGTCCCGATTCTTTTGTCTGGCAGGAGGAGGAGTCGCTCGATGGCGGTACGACTTGGCGGTTAGTGGCGGAACATCACATGAAGCGGCGCAGTGCGTCCCGCACCTGCACCGCAAACGTCGGTTGCTAGATTTGACGGTTGAGCCGAACAAGAGAATCTCATGGACCGCCGCACAATGATAATTGGTACCGCGGCAGCACTGCTCGCCGCTGCTCGGGCACTGCCGATGAGTGGTGATAGCTCGACGCCGCTGAACGTGCCGCTTGCCAATTTATGAAGGACAACCTCGATCTCTGCCCTCCGACCGTGACCAATCTCGGGATGGATACTGGAGCACGCGCCAAGCAAAAGAGCGAGATCGACGATGGCTCCGAGGACCTAATCGAGCGGCAAAGGGCGCTGATAGCGAGTCAGCTGGCGCGACTGACGGCCTTTAGCCGCGCCCGCTTAAGTGCCGCAGATGCAGTCAGCCGCGACGTCGCTATGTACGGTTTGCGCATTACTGATGTTGCCAATAGGGGTGCAGGGCAGCCGTACGTGCTCCTCAGAAGAATGGAGGCTATCAGCAGCTACCCTCGTTCCTTGACACGCAGCATCTCATCGAAACGAAAGGCGACGCGGACGCGTACGTCGCGCGACTCGCGGGCTTCGCCACACTTCTCGACCAGGAACTTGAGGTCGCGCGGCGCGATCCAACCCGCATTCTTCGATGAGACTAGTGCGATCGCCTGCTCATCGGCCTAGACCCAACAGTCGTCTCACCAGCTGCCACTTGAACGTAGTGACGTCCGCCCCCTGCCAAGGCAAGACAAGCCGTAGTGGGTTAATTTGAACTTCCGGTCAGGGTGGATTCTTGTCCGAAGCCGACGGGCTTCCGCGTAGCCGAGCCATCACAAGGACGATGCATTGGTCCAACGAGAGTGCGGAGGTGTCCAGTATCTCGCAACCGCTTTCCTTAGCCTCGTGCCGCAAATATCGCGCCCAATTCATCATATTTTCATTCGCGAGCTCAGGCTGCTCCCTTTCGAGCGAGAGACGCCTCGACCTGGTTTTATCATCGCAGTCCACAAGAATGGGTAGATAAACAGGACCACCGGCGACCTCAGCTCCCTCTGCAAGGAAGGAAAGACGCGTCTGACCTTCGAAAAGCAGTCCGCGTCCAGATCTACTGAGGGGCGCGAGCTTCGCCATCCACTCAATGGTCTTGGTGCGCTGCCATCCCTCACCAGATCCGTACTCGGCGGTCATCTGCTTGGCAGATGGCACGCCAATCGCATCGAAGTGGAACACCTCGACATCATCGGCGTGGCGCTGCGCGATCGCGTGGGCGATCGTCGTCTTTCCCGACCCCGAGGCGCCAATCAGAACGACAAACTGCATGACGCGTCCTTACGCGAGGAACATATCCCTGGACCCCTTAACTCCGGCGGCGATGGCCTGTCGGAAAACACTTGTTTCATCCGGCAAATGACGGCTGCCTTTGGGATGGTACTAGCAACTTCAACTCTGTAACCAATTGCAGGAGCTCCCCAACACACCAACTGCTGCGGCTCGAACCCCGCGGCAAATCGAAGCAGTGTCGAGCAAGGCACAAAAAAAGATCGTCATGATCGCTTTTCCGACACCACTAGCAACTGCGCTCTCACGCCAACGTAGCGCGGCGTGACTTCGACGGCATCTTGAACAAGTTGCTCAAGCGTCATTTTTTGCGCTGAGCCTGCGCAGCCCCACCAAGATTATGAGTACCGACAATAGCGACATACACACAGCTATGAAGAGTGTAGTCTTGCCGGCGTAGTCCCACAGCGCCGCCGAACCCAGCGGCGGCGAATGGCTTGCGTTGGAACCGCTACCAAAGCTGCCCTGGACGACGAGCCCCAGCCAACTCAAATATAGTGATACCGATGTGATCCAGGCGCCGGCGTCCGACCAACGACGCCCAATTGTCAGCTTAGGCCATAGGAGACCAAGAGCAATCAATCCATAGCCACCGATCAGGCCGGTCAAGTGGGCGGCATTGCCGGCGCCCCGGTCATTGAATTTAGTAATTACGAAGCCTGTGAGCATGCCCAAAAGGAGCAAAATCGCGCCGTGGCGGGCAAGACGGAGATCAACAGACTGTTGCATGCGCATCCTCCCTTTGTTCTGGTGCGCACCAGAGCGGTTATTTCAATTCTTCATCGCGCAAGCGGTAGCTTAGTCCCCCGGCATTCTCGCGAGAACATATTGTTGACCAGTTGGTAATATGCTGTGACGAAGTGGATCGCCAAGAGGTTAAAGAGGGTTTTGAATCAATGCCCGCAATCGACCAGAATACGTGCGTCCGGATTGAAGACGCACTCCGTCCCGCAGAGTTATCACGAACTCCCCATGCGCGTCAGACTGCATGTCTTTGACCCTGTCGAGGTTGACAATCACCGAGCGGTGTATGCGAATAAACGTCTCCGGATTGAGGGACTTCTCGAGAGTATTCATGGTGGCATGGAGGAGGTAGGTCGCCCGCCCAACATGCACTTCAACATAATTCTCTGCGGCTTTCATCCAATCCACGTCTTCGATGGCCACAAACACGGTCTTGCCTGCGGAGCGCATCGTCAGGCGTTTCAAATAGCTCCGAGGCGAAGCAATGGTTTCGAGCAAGCTGATGATCTGCCGACTCGAAGTGGAGGCATCGTTTGAGAGGATGCGGGCTTTGGCCCGCGCTAGCGCCTCGACGAACCGCTCCTGGATGACTGGTTTAAGCAAGTAATCTAGTGCATTGACTTCGAACGCGCGCACGGCGTACGCGTCGTGGGCCGTGACGAACAGGATCGGTGGCATATGTTCGGCACCAATGCTCCGAACCACCGCGAATCCATCCACCTCCGGCATCTGCACATCAAGAAGCACCAGATCGGGCCGGGACTCGCGAATCGCCGTGATAGCCTCGCGGCCATCTCTGGATTCGCGAATTGCCGAGACCTCGGTGTCTTCGGAGAGTAACTCTCGCAAGCCTTCCCGCGCCAGCGGTTCGTCATCTACGATTAGGACCGTCAGAGACACAGGTTTCTCACGATTCAAGATCGGAGGATCGGAAGGGAAAATTCACCGTTGCCACTACTCCACCTCGATTGCCATCCTTAATATCCAACCTCGCGCCATCGCCGTAGAGCTGCTGCAGGCGCGCACGCGTGTTCGCTAGGCCGATGCCCTGGTTGCTGATCGAGCCGCTCAGCGGAAGTCCGGGTCCGTCGTCCTCCACCCGAAGTTCCACGCGGCCGTTTATCTTCGACGCGCTGATTAGAATCTGGCCGGCCGAGGATCGCCTTCCAATGCCGTGACGAATAGCATTCTCGACGATCGGCTGCAAAATGAGCTGAGGTACAGTGGCGTCCAGCGCGGCCGGATCGGCCGAGATCTCTACTCGCAAACGATCCGAGAATCGCACCTGTTCAATAGCCAGATAGATCTGCAAATACTCCAGTTCTCGGCGCAGGGAGACTTCCTGAGCGTCAATGTCTTCCAACACTCGCCGCAATAAGTCGCCCAAGTGACCCAGCATCTGCTCGGCGTCCCTGCTTCTCTGCTGACGGACCAGTACCGTGATGGCGTTCAACGTGTTGAATAGGAAATGAGGCTGGAGTTGCATCTTCAGTGCGGTCAACTGAGCCTGCACGAGCTGAGATTGTAGCGCTGAGGCCCGAAGCTCGATCCTCAGCACATCCCGAGAGCGCTCCTGATACCGTTGATAGTAGAGGACTCCCCATTGGGCCCCAAGCACCATCCAGTACTGCAGAATGCCACCATGAAATCCGGTAACCAGCAACCGAACGAGAGTTCCGCCAAATTCACTCATGACCAGGGGAAACAGATGTAGGCGTAAGTACAGCACGCTATCAATACTCAACTCGAACACAGAGAACCCGGCAGCAAGCACGAGATGCAGCGCGATTGGAGGTACCAGGGGCAGGCGATCAATAGGAAACTGTCGGCCCAAGAACAGAATGACCGGAGTCAATAGGGCCCATATGTAAACGCCGGACAGCCACGCCAGCAGGTAATGCCACCATGGAGTCGGATCGTGCGAGACAAGGCTCTGCGTCAGACCTTGGCTAAAATAGAATAAGCCTAGTACTGTCCACAGCAAAAAGTACAGTGGATAATTCCTCAGATCGCGCCTGAAGGCCGTCTCCATACTGTAGGAGGTTACCCTGTTCTGTGGATCATTGCGGAGTTCGGTCGAATGCGCTGCATACGGTACCGCCGTTGTTGCAGAAGATGGAAGGTAACTGGACTGTATCGCAAGAAATGTGGCCGGGTAGCGGTGAGAAGGCCGTTGATCTCCCGGCTGCCACGGCGCATCGCCGCCTCATCCAGAAGAGCTTTCTGGAGGAGGTTATGGAGCCTACGCAGGCCGGCGCATCCGATGCGTTCAACCGAACGTCTTATTTCGCGTTCAATTCGACGACCCATAAGTTTGAATATTTCTCACTCGACTCCAGGCTGCCGCAAATGATGAACGAGCGCAGCGCCGTCGTGGACCCCTTTTTGGCTTCCGACAGCGGGATCAAATTGGAGCGGGGTCAAATTGGAGCGTGGTCACTTCGTCGCCCCGAAGTGGAGGAAGGCACACAACGTACCGTTCGGAAAGCCCTGTCGGCATGGCCAGTCAGACGGAAACATTTCGGCAAATCGTCGACTCGCGCGGACAGAGCACGGTCCCGTTCCTTCTGCCGACTGCTGGGCTTCTCGCAGCTGCTACGGCGGAAAGCCATTCACTCGCAAACACGGTATCGCTCGGAAGCCGGCAACGCCCGCGTATGCGAGCCTGCAGCTGATCTTGGGCAAGCCGATCGTAGTCCGAGTTCGCGCCAGCGCTTTCGCTTTGGTGGCCTGGCCGGTCCGGCTATTCTCTCGACCCGATGTCTACCGGCTCACAGTGCTTCCATAGCGATCTTGCAGCCGTTTGCGAAAACGCCGGCTCAACTTCAATCGAGCCCTGGATTTCAGCACGACCTCGTAATCACCGGTCTCTTTGAGCTCCAGGGCATGAATCCTATCGAGGTTGACGATGATCGAGCGGTGGATGCGCATGAATGTTGACTCGCTTAGGTCCCGCTCAAGCTCCAACAGCGTCCGGCGCATAATGTGCGTATCACTCCCCACATGTAGGCAGGCGTAGTATCCCACGGCCTCGATCCAGTCGATGTCCGCGACATTGAGGAACAGCACCTCGCCGCGCGTTTTGACGACGAGGCGTTCCGCCGTGCGCGAACGCTGTGGGCTGTAGTGCGCAATCTTATCCTTAGCACGATCTAAAGCGCGCTTAAACCGTGCATCGTCAAATGGCTTCAACAAATAATCGAGCGCCCCCGCTTCAAATGCGCGCAGTGCATACTCGTCGTAGGCCGTCACGAAGATGATAGTCGAGGGCAAATCGCTGCCCAACATTTCGAGCACGTCAAAGCCACCGCATCCGGGCATCTGCACATCGAGAAACATGAGGTCAGGCTTTGACTGTTTAATCTGCTCGATGGCCTCGGAGCCCGATCCGCATTCAATGATTGATGCAATGTCCGCGTCACGGCTCAACAACACCGTCAGGTTGCGACGCGCCCATGATTCGTCGTCGACCACCAGCGTTTGTATAGACCCCGCGCGATTGGTATCCAACGGGAGCATTCAGGTCTCTCCAAAAGGCAGCGTCACAAAGACTTCCACGGCGCCCGCCTCGCCCGGCTTCAGCTCTAACTCCGAATCGTCGCCGTGCAAGATCCGCAATCGCGTGCGCAGATTGCTGATGCCGACGCCCGTACGCGTTGCTTGCTGATCCGTCGGGGAGTCCGGGCCATCGTTGTAGATGCTTAAGTGAAGCTTGCCATCCTGGCGCGTGCCGGCAACGCAAATTCTTCCCCCGGCGGCGCGCTTCGAAATGCCGTGCTTGATCGCATTTTCAACCAAGGGCTGCAGCAATAGATTGGGAACCTGGGCGCGAAGCAGCTCGGCCGGGATAGCTAAGTCCACTTGAAGGCGTTCCCCAAACCGAACCTTTTGAATATCAATATAGCGCTGCAAGTACTCTACTTCCTCCTCCAGGGTCACCTGCGATCGATGCGAATCATCCAAGGCGCGGCGCAGAAACTCACTTAAGCCTACGATCATGCTCACCGCGGCATCGATTTTATAATCGCGCACCAATCCCGTAATGGAATGCAGGGTGTTGAACATAAAATGCGGCTCTATCTGCTGGCGCAATGCGGCGAGCTGCGACTTAGAAAGTTCCTCACTGAGTCGCGCTGTCTCCATCATCTGGCGCGCCATCCTCTCTCGCGCATCCATTGCATAGGTAAAGGTCAATATCAGGCCGTACATGATCAGGAAGGTCAGAATTTGGAAGAGAAGCGACGAGCGCCATGCGTCCATAAATGAGGGCCGCTGCGGATAGTCCCACGGGTTGAAGAGCATTTGCAGCATCGAAAACCAGGCGTCGGCCGCTAACCCAATGATGACAAAAGCCGCAACGTGCACTGCGGCCGTTCGTAGGCTTATGTCGGGGAATAGGGGGTATCGCCGTGCCAAGCTGATGACAAACGGCGTCGCCAGCATCCATGGCAACCACGACAGCAGTTCCGTTCCAAAGATCAGCCCGGTGTGTTGCTTACCTAAGGAATGCATAAACAGTACCGTTTGACTCGCGTCAAATAGTGATCCCGCGCACCAGATCGCGGTTATCCAGGGCCAGCGAGTCGAACGCTCGGCAGTGTGGGTCTCAGCCATAGCGGCCACTTTACGCCAAGGTCTGCATGCCGAGCTCACAAATGCAACGAGTGGCCGCTCCAGTGCAATAAGCGGCATGAGTCCGACAGGGTCCTTGCATCTACACTTACTCCGACATCTCCCGCAACCTAAAGGCGCGCCAAGCACAATGATCAAGACAACGAATAGAACACTGACTGTAACTACCGTCTTATTGCTCCTAGCCTGCTCACCCGCGCGTCCGGACTCCTCCCCCGGAGAGGCGCGTTTCCGCGAGATTTATAAAGAACTGGTGGAGACGAACACCAGCCTGTCCGCCGGCAGCTGCACGCTGGCGGCCGAGCGTATGGCCGCGCGCCTCAAGGCAGCTGGCCTGCCCGACAGCGACTTGCATCTCTTCACCGCCCCAGGACACCCGAAGGAGGGAGGACTGGTCGCGGTGTATCCGGGGCGCGATCCGAAATACAAGGCGATCCTGATGCTGGCGCATCTCGATGTGGTAGAAGCGAAGCGCGAGGACTGGACGCGCGACCCGTTCGCGCTTGTGGAGGAGAATGGCAACTTCTACGCCCGCGGCACGGCTGATGACAAGGCCGAGGCCGCGATGTGGGTTGATAGTTTGGTGCGCTTTCGCGAGGAAAACTACCGGCCGCTGCGTACGCTTAAAGTCGCGCTGACCTGCGGTGAGGAGACCTCCGGCGCGTTTGACGGCGCCCAGTGGTTGGTGGAGAACCAACGCGATCTCATCGATGCGGCCTTCGCCATTAACGAAGGTGGTAGTGGCGAACTCGACGTCGAGGGCCGCCGCCTGGCGCACGATGTCGAGGCAGGTCAGAAGACCTTTCAGAATTTCCGTCTTGAGGTCACCAACCCCGGCGGTCACAGTTCCATCCCAAGGACGGACAACGCCATTTATCAGCTAGCCGGTGCTCTGAAGAAGATCGAGGCCTACACCTTTCCGGCACAGTTCATCGATGCCAACCGCGCTTACTTCACGGGAATGGCAAAGATAGAGCAGGCGAAGGGCGAGACTGCCGTCGCTGACGCGATGGAGGCAGTGGTCCGCGACTCGAACGATGAACAGGCCGTCGCGCTGATCTCATCCAAGGATGCGGGCTGGAACAGCACGATGCGCACGACATGCGTAGCGACCATGCTGGAGGCTGGGCATGCTACTAATGCCTTGCCACAGCGCGCCCGCGCTAACATCAACTGCCGCATTTTCCCCGGTGTCCCGATAGAGAATGTACACGCGAAACTCGAGGAAATCATTGGCGATCCCGTGGTGAAAGTGATCACGCTCGAGGCTAACGGGCCGATCTCCACGCCTCCCCCCTTGACACCCAAGATTCTCATCCCGATCCAGAAGCTCACGGCGCAGTTTTGGCCCGGTGTACCCGTACTGCCGTTTCTGCTGCAGGGCGCATCCGACAGCAAGTATTTGAACGCCGCCGGAATCCCAACTTACGGCATTGAGCCGCTATTCCTCGGGCCTGACGTCGGCAACGTCCACGGCCTCAACGAGTACGTCGGCGTGCGGTCGCTCATGGAGTGTCGCGACTTCCTGTACCAGCTGGTCAAGATTTACGCGGAGCAGAAGTAAGCTGTGGAATCAGACTTTGCAACCGAGGCGCATGCCGCGGCGTGACGACCGCGGCCAACACGCCGTGATTACCAGGCAGGCGCAATACACGATCGATCATTTGCGTTGGTGTTCGCGATGAAGCTGGTTTCCGCTGTTAGACGTCTCGTGCGTTCGTTGTTATTCGCGGCCGAGAACCCGTTGCTCGGCACCTGGAAACTGAAATCTTACGTAGCGACGACAGAAGCCGGCGAGAAGTCAACGCCCTACGGCGAGCACCCTTCGGGTTACCTTAGCTACTCGGCCGACGGACGCATGCACGCGATTGGCACCGCGGACGGACGACTCGCCGCGGCGCAATCGAAACTTTTGAACGACGGCGATCTGGCCGCACTGCACAGGACGATGTTCGCGTACGCCGGCGCCTACAGTGTGGGGATCCAGACCCTAATACACCATGTCGATGTATGCTGGAATCCACTCTGGGACGGCACCGACCAGATTAGATTCTTTGCACTTTCAGGGAATACGTTAAAGATTACTTCACAGGCGATCGATCCGTTGAACGGAATGACGACCACTTACGTTGTTTTCTTCGAGAGAATTGAGAAGCCGGGTCGGCGGCGTTCCGGTGCATCCCTGCTCAGTTGAAATGCGTGTCTATCACGCCGGTGCCGTCGAAGGTGCCGGGGAGCTGCAAACCCGACTCCGGAAGCAATTCGCATGATCGAGTCGAAGGTGTGTCGCAGCGTTGTCGCAACGTTGTCGCAGCGTTGCTGCCTGCCCAGTTTCCGCCCCCCATTCCGCACGCTGAGGTATCACGCGCATCGTGGGGACCAGGTTGTAGTTGTCCTGGTGATCGGCCTTTCAGATCACTCGATCGGCGCCAGCTAATGCAACGAATGGCCACGTCGATGCAATAAACGGTCTTCGGTTCGCCCAGTCGGTGCATCTAGACTTTGGCCCGGGACCTCTCGTCCCAGTGTCAAAGGAGAAAAGTTTGTGAGCATGAGTTCAAGTACGCGATGGTTTGCAGCATGTTTACTCGCCTCAGTATTTTTGTTGTCGGCGAGCCTTATCTTCACAGATGCGGTGGCAACGGGAAAAGACGCGAACGCCACAGCAGCCGACCCACGCCTCGACATGGTTAGAGCACTTCAGGCTAAGGGCCCTCATCCTTCGCTTGGCGATCAGGCCAAGGTCTTTGGCCGCCTAGTCGGAACCTGGGATGGCGAATACACCATGTTTTCGAAGGACGGCAAGACGACGCAGTCCTCGGGTGAATGGATTTTTGGATGGGTGATGGACGGGCGCGCGATGCAGGACCTTTTCATCATTCACCCGTCGGAGGCAGGTAAGGAGAGGTACATCGGATCGTCTCTGCGCTATTTCGATTCCAAGTCGCAAACTTGGAGCGTGATTTTCATTGACCCCGAATATGGCTCCATCCAAACAGTGACAGGCGGCGCGGTGGGAGACGATCGCATCGTGCTTCTCAGCAAGGATGCGGACGACAAGAAGAGTCGGTGGTCGTTCGATGATATGCGGCCAGATTCTTGGGTCTTTCGCGATGAGGCGTCCAGCGACGGCGGCAAAACCTGGCGTCTTCTTGAGCTAGATCACTTCAAGCGGCACCCGGCCCCAGGTGAACACTGATCATCAATGCATGCAACGCGTAGATCGACTACTCACATCTGACAAGAGGACCCCATGGACCGCCGCACTATGATGATTGGTACCGCGCTCGCTGCGCTCTTGGTCGCTGCCCGCGCACTACCGAAGGCCGCTGACATACCAAAGGCGCTGAACGCCCTGTTTGACCAGTTCATGAAGGAGAATCTCGACCTATCTCCCGTGTCCGCAACCTATTACGGAATGGATAGCGGGGCACGCACTCCGCAAAAGAGCGAAATAGACGATGGCTCCGAGGCGGGAATTGAGCGCCAGAAGACGCTGATCGCAAGTCAGCTGGCGCGCCTCAAGGCCCTTGGCCGCGCCGGGTTGAGTGCCGCCGATGCGACTAGTTACGACGTCATCATGTATGGCCTTCGCACGACCGATGCGGCCAACAGAATGTTCCGCTACGGGCCCAGCGGCGCGGGACAGCCTTACGTGCTTAGCCAGAAAAATGGCGGCTACCGCCAGCTGCCCTCGTTCCTTGACACTCAGCACACAATCGAGACGAAAGCCGACGCGGACGCCTACATCGCGCGCCTCGCTGGTTTTGCGACCCTGCTCGACCAGGAAATCGAAGTCGCGCGGCACGATCGAGCCATGGGTGTCACAGCACCTGATTTTGCGCTCGCGAAGACCCTGATCCAAATGCAGGCACTGCGAGCATCCGCGCCCGAGGAGTCGCCGCTCACAACATCGGTCGCACGTCGCGCCAAGGAGAAGAAAATTCCCGGCGATTATGCGCAGCAGGCAAGTCGTGCGGTGAAGCAGAAGATCTATCCGGCGCTGGAACGGCAAATGGCCCTAGTGGCCGAAATGCAGCAGAAAGCCTCGCACGATGCGGGTGTCTGGCGGCTGCCTGACGGCGAGGCGTACTACGCGGCGTCACTCGTGGCCTGGGTCACTACCAGCAAGAATCCAGCAGACATTCATGAATTGGGTCTCGCGTTGGTCCAAGACCATTCCGCACAAATCGATACCATTATGCGAAAACTTGGGATGACACGGGGCACGGTGGGTGAGCGGCTGCGCGCAATGTACAAGGACCCAAACAATCTCTACCCCAACACGGATTCAGCCAAACAAGCCTTGTTGGTTCATCTGAATACCCGCGTTCAGCGACTGCGCGTCAAGCTCCCGAACTATTTTGGGACGGTGCCCAAGGCCGATGTTGAGATTAGGCGCGTGCCGAAAGAAATCGAAGCGGGCGCAGGGGCCAGTTACAACAATGCCTCGCTCGACGGGAAACGTCCCGGTACCTACTGGATCAACCTACGTGATATGGCGGAGCACCCCAAGTGGTCGCTGCCGACGCTCACCTACCACGAGAGCGTTCCCGGACACCATCTGCAGCTATCCATTCAGCAGGAAGCGAACCTGCCTCTGATCCGCAAGGTGTCCTTCTACAGCGCTTATGGCGAGGGCTGGGCGCTGTACGCCGAGCAGCTCGCCGCTGAAATGGGCGAATACGACGACGACCCGTTGGGCCACATTGGACAGTTGCATGATTCGATGTACCGCGCAGTGCGCCTCGTCGTAGATACTGGCTTGCACTGCAAGCAATGGACACGCGAGCAGGCGGTGCGCTACTTCGCAGACACGCTCGGCGATCCCGAAACGACGGCTATTACCGAAGTCGAGCGCTACTGTGTGTGGCCGGCACAGGCGTGTGCCTACATGCTAGGAAAGCTCGCTTTTTTGGCGCAGCGCGCCCGGGCACAAAAAAGTTTCGGAACAAAATACGACATCCGCAAATTCCACGATGCAATGTTGCTGCCAGGTGCATTGCCGCTCGAACTCCTTGAGCGAATCTATATCTGAGTCATCGCGCCGACACTTTCGCGGATTTATGCGACGAATCGCTATTCACATGCAATAAGCGGTCTCGGTACCTGAGGTTGCCGCAACTACACTGAACCTCGCGATTTCAACAAGATCATTGAGTGCTCATGATTACAATTAAATATGGAGTTAGCGCAAAAATGATGGGGACTGCGAGCGCAGTGATGCTGTCATTTTTGATTGTCGGTAGAGTCGAAGCCCAGCATGCATCCGACGATCCGGTGGCATCGGCCAACGACGGCTTTGGATTGACGCTCGGATTGGAGAGCGTCGGGCTATATGGGCCGGGCTTCGTCCGCGGCTTTAATCCTCAAACGGCTGGGAACGTACGCATCGACGGGCTGTATTTTGATCAGCAAGGGGCACTGTCGAATCGTGTGGTCGAAGGCTCGACCATTCGAATCGGCGTGAGCGAAATCGGCTATGCGTTCCCCGCGCCCACCGGAATCATAGACTATGAATTGAGACGCCCGGGCAATGGCACACCGAGTGCCACGGCAGTCGCGAGCGCGGGGCCCTACGAGGGCCGTGGCTTTAGTATCGATGGTAGTTTGCCGCTCATCTCGACTGAGTTGCAGTTGCCGATGGGCGCGAGTTATCAGATCAGCACGCAGACGTCCTTCGGTTATCCGAATCCAGGATACACATCGAGGGTCGCGAATCTTGGCGCAACCCCTCAATGGAAACCGAACGACCAGCTCACCGTTCGCGGCATCTTCGATTGGACGCGAACCACTGATGCGAAGACGCTGCCCATCGTGCTCACCGGCGGAGACTATCAACCCCCGCAGATCCGGCGCGGATACTTGGGACAGGATTGGGCTGAAGGAAAGAGTGTGTCGGAGAACTATGGCGGCATCGTCACCGCTCAGTTGAGCCACAATTGGTCGCTGTCGGCGGCCATCATGCGCTCGGTCGCCGACAATCCCATTAGTTTTGCCGACCTCTACGTCAACACGCAGCCGAACGGCACTGCCGACCACTCGATCGTCGCCTATCCAGATCAGTCGACTGCCTCAACCTCGGGCGAAGCTCGGGTCACGGGACGCTTCGCGACGGATTCCTGGCGTCACGAAGTGGTGTTCCTGGCCCGTGGCCGGGACACTGTGGCGCTCTTTGGCGGATCGGATGTCGTGGACCTCGGACCCGCGCGAATCGACCAGGGAATTCAGGTGCCCGAGCCCGCCTTTACGTACGGCGCGCGAACTCGCGACCGCACTGAACTCTGGAGCGCCGGATTCGCCTATCGCGCTCAATGGCAGGGAGGCGGCGATTTCGCATTGGGGATACAGCAGGAAAATTACACGAAGGATGTGGTGTCGCCGACCGTTCCGGAGGAACACTTCACGGATCGTCCGCTCCGAGTCTACGGAACCGGCGCTTTGAGCTTGACGGAGAAAGTCACTGCCTACGCAGGCTACACCCAGGGCCTAGAGGATTCCGGGATCGCCGCGAGCAGCGCCGAGAACCGCGGCGCCATCCTTCCGGACGCCCGCACCTGGCAGGCGGATGCGGGCATTCGATATTTGCCCACCCCGCGGGTGAAACTGATCGCGGGCATTTTTGAAATTGAAAAGCCCTATTTTAACCTCGACACCAGCAATGTGGACCGGGCGCTCGGACTGCAACGCGCCACGGGCCTGGAATTGTCCGCATCCGGCGAAGTGGTCAAGAATTTGAACATCGCCGTCGCGGTCCTCTGGGGAGAGGTCAAGGTTATTGGCCCGAATCTGAGCGCGGAGGGCGTCGGCTCGATAGCCTTGAACCAAACCAAGCTCACCTCGACGATCAATGCCAGCTACGTGCTTCCGCCGCTCCCGACGCTCTCGGCTGATATGTCCGTGCTCCATTTTGCGCCCTACCCTGCTAGTGTCGATGACGTGGCGCATGGTTCGCAGGGCACGATCATCGCGCTGGGAGGTCGATTCCGGTTCAAGACGCGGCGGGCTCCGACGACCCTTCGTGTGCAGGTACAGAACCTGACCAATGCCTACTTCTGGAACTTGAGCTTCAACGCGCCTCTATTCACCCAGTTCCAACCTCGCGCGCTCGTGGCTTATCTCACGACCGATTTCTAGCAGATGCACCAACAGCTCCCACTCGTGAAGTGAACGGAAAGTGGCTGTCGAGTTCATCATTCTATGGCCAAACATTTCAACATGTTGTCACTCGACTAAGCTCCTGGATTACAGAGCAAGTGATTGGAAGCATTGTTGATTGAGATTTAATGCGTGACAAGTGGCGCTGCTGCGGCGTCACACAAATATTTCAGCAATCCGTGGCCAAGTAAGTGTCAACACCGGCTTAGAACTGACCCACTTTACTGAAAGTCACCGAAGTAAAATTGACCCACCCTGGGCACCGTTTTGGCATCAAGCTGATGCCGTTTTCTTGGCCGTCTGACCGGCCTTGCGTTTGTCTTTGAGTCGATAGCTCTCACCCGTGATCTGCACGATATGTGCGTGGTGCAGCAATCGATCGAGCATGGCTGCCGTCAGCGTTTGATCGTCAGCGAAGGCGCCGGCCCATTGGGTGAACGGCAAATTGCTGGTGAGCACCATGCTGCCGTGTTCGTATCGCTTGGCGACCACGTTGAAGAACAGGTTCGCTTCCTCTCGACCGAAGGGCAGATAGCCAATCTCATCAACCACCAAGAGCTTCGGGCCCAAAATGGCGCGGTTAAAGTACTCTTTGAGCCGACCCTGAGCCTTGGCGATCGAGAGCTGCAGCATGAGATCCGCGGCGGTCAGGAAGCGAACCTTGTGGCCGGCGAGCACCGCACGATACGCAAGTGACAGTGCGATGTGGGTCTTGCCAACGCCGCTGGGTCCGAGCAACACAATGTTCTCGGCGCGCGGCAAGAAGGCCAGATGCGCAAGCTCCAGAACTTGCGCCTTCGGAGCACCGGGTGCGTGGCTCCAGTCGAACTGTTCGAGCGTCTTGATGCTCGGCATCGTCGCGAGTCGCGTCAAGGTTGCGCGCCGGCGTTCATCGCGACCGTGCATCTCGCACTCGAGTAGCTTCTCGAGAAAGTCGGCAAAGCTCGCCTCGGTCTTGGCCGCGTCCTGCGCCAGGCCCGGCCACTCGCTCGCGAGCCGGATGAGCTTCAGCTGCTCGCAGAACTCCGCGATCCGTGCGTCTTGGACCGTCATGCCACGATACTCAGCAGCTCGTCGTACACCGATAGCGGATGCTGCAAACTCTCGATCGGCGTGGCGACTCGGCGGGCGATCATCGGGGGCGCCTTCAGGGCCGGCGCCGGCAGCATAACGGCTCGCTCGTCGGGCAGAAGCTTCATCGGAGCCACACCCGTCGTGCCGTGAATGCGTACGTTCGCAACTTCATCGAGCCACCTTCGAACATGGCGGTTGGCCACATCGACGTCGAGCCGCAGACCGCTCGCTTCAAGGCTTGAGGCCAGCGGCAGCACGAAGCTGCCCTTCAGGTATGAGTTAAAGCGCTCGACCTTACCCTTCGTTCTAGCTCGGTACGGCCGACACAATCGAGGCGTAAAGCCGCAGGCTTCAGCAAGCTCGTTCATCTCATCGTTCCAACGATGGCGGCCTGCACCGTAAGCGTCACGCTCGATGACCACGGCCTTGGTGTTGTCGAATAGCACGTGCTCTGGCACCCCGCCAAAATAGTCGAACGCTTCCCTAAGTCCCGTGCACAACGCCGATGCGTCTTCGCGAGCACCAAAGGTCACGTAACTGGCGCGGCTGTAGCCCAACGTCGCGACCAGTGCGAGCAGCGGATCGCGGCCGCGCCTCACGTGCGTGAAATCCGCCTGCATCTGTTGGCCGGGTGGCGTCTCGAAGCGCACCACCGGATCAACTTCCCCTTGCTTCATCGGCAGAAGCCAGTCGCGAAGTTGCGTGATCCCTCCGGCATACCCTCGCTCGCGAATCTCCCGCAGCAGGACCGTTGCCGGAATCCATCGTGGGCGCGCCTGGGCGATGCGTGCGTCCAGATATCCCTTGTACTCATCAAGCTTGCAAGGCCGCGGTTCTCGCACCGAATACCGACGTGCCTCTTTATCGCGCAAATACCGCCTTACCGTGTTACGCGAACACCCCACCTGCCGTGCGATCGCCCTCAATCCTTCGCCCCGTCGGGCCATGACTCGTATCTCCACTGCTTGCTCCTGGGTCAACATCGGGAGCCTCTGCAAAGCTGCCATCCTCTCCCAGGTGGGTCACTTCTACTCCGGTGGGGTGGGTCAGTATTACTCCGGTGCTAACAAGTAAGCGGGTGGAGTTTGCACATTGACGAGGGATACGTAACGTAGTTGGCAGTCACGCGAGTAACACTCGGCGAGGGTCACGAGTGAGCGCGCGCGAAACTGCGGATCCTTTCAACGTACGAGCGAGGGAACCCGAACCGCTCTGCGGGTTGCGCGATCCGTTCGACATAGGCCATTTCAGCCGGCTGCGCGATCATGTCTGACGCAATACCCCGCCGCCGCAAAGCAACGCGTTTTCAATCAGAAAATATCGAATGATGGCCATGCGCGTCGCACCCAGCGCGCGCTGAATGCCA
>Ga0209624_10001702_pt1 | contig 17015 bp, 14 predicted proteins | sample JacPinW_OM2H0_O1_FD_188565 | JGI IMG/M metagenome (GOLD analysis project Ga0209624, IMG submission 188565) | Forest soil microbial communities from Algoma, Ontario, Canada - Jack Pine, Ontario site 1_JW_OM2H0_O1 (SPAdes) (version 2) | ecosystem: Environmental > Terrestrial > Soil > Boreal...
CAAGACGTCGGCGGCGTACGAGATCGACATCTACGACACAGCGATGCGTGAGGTGAGGCACCTCACCACCAACACCCCGCAAGATAAGAGTAATTCCGATCCCATCTGGTCGAAAGACGGCAACTACATCGTTTACACGCAGGAACAAGCCAAGGGCACTGATTCGAACATCTTCATGGCCGATGTGGCTAGTGGAAAATCCTCGCTGTTAACGCTCCATGAAGGCGAGCAACGCTACTGGGCCAATGCCATTGATCCGCGCCCGATTCCCGACGGAGGACAGATACTCATTACGTCCAACGCGGCCAACGGCTACGACAACATTGGTCTACTCGAGTTCAGCGATAAAGGCGCGTCGGTCACCGGAGTTCTGCGTTCTGGGCGAGTTAAGTGGCTGACCAAAGATAAATGGGAAATACGCGGCGGCGAATTCTCGCCTGACGGCAAGTACATCACGTTTAGCGCTAACGTGGATGGCAACGAAGATATCTACCTGCACGATCTCGCAACCGGCAAGTCAACAGCGCTGCCCATCCCAAAAGGCGTAAATGAGCCCGCGGGTGGGCGCTCCGCGTTCACCAAAGACGGCTCACGCCTTCTCTATTACCACAACGGTCCCACTGCGCCGGGAGATCTTTGGGTATATACGCTGGCAACCGGCAAGTCGCATCAAATCACGCATTCGTTGGTTGCTGGAGTGCGTTCCGAGGACATGGTCGAGCCGTACCTGGTGCACTATCCCAGCCGCGACGGCAAGTGGACGATCTCAGCGTTTCTGTACGTACCTTTCAACATGGCGCGCAATGGGAAGAACGCGGCGATCGTGTACATCCACGGCGGACCAACTGCGCAGACCGTGAATTCGTTCAACCGCTTCGTGCAGTACGCGGCCAATCAGGGATATATGGTGCTCGCGCCCAACTATCGCGGCTCAACCGGCTACGGCAAAGAATTCCAGCAGGCGAACCTGTTCGATATGGGAGGCGGCGATTTGCAGGACGTGCTTGCCGGCGTCGACTGGATCAAGCAGACCGGCCACCTCGATCCTAAGAAAATCGCAGTCATGGGCGGAAGCTACGGCGGTTACCTCAGCATGATGTCGGTGACGAAGGCGCCGGATGTCTGGGCAGCGGGCGTTCCGATTGTGCCCTTCGTAAACTGGTTCACCGAGATCGAGAACGAAGATCCTGTGCTGCAACAGTCCGATCTCGCGACCATGGGCGATGTCGTAAAGAATAAAGCGCTATACGAAGACCGTTCTCCTATCAACTTCATCGATCAGATCAAAGCACCGTTGCTGCTGCTCGCGGGAGGACACGATCCGCGTTGCCCCAAGTCGGAAACGCAGCAGGTGGTCGATGCCATCAAGAAGCGCGGCGGCACGGTGGATTACAAGATTTATGAGAACGAAGGCCACGGTTTCGCGCGCGTAGAAAATCAGATCGATGCCTACAAACGCGTCGCCGATTTCCTGCTGGCGCACGTCGTCCCGGCAGATTGCAGCTGCACGCTGACGGAATAGGGCGATCACATTCCTGATAACGAATGCAGGATAGCGTCGACTAGTCCGGGGATGGTGAACTCTTTGGCTTCGATGTCTACGTGCAGGCCTAGCTCTCGCAAAGTCGAAGAGGTAACTGGCCCAATGGAAGCGAGTCGTATGCCATCGAGCCTCGCGTTGCGTGGGCCGAGCAGAGCCGCAAAATTGCGAACGGTTGAAGAACTCGTGAACGTAACCACGCGCGGCCGCCGCCGTGGATCCTCAAGCAATCTGCGCAGGCGCGGGCGCGAAGAGTAAGGTACAACCGTCTCGTAAGCTTCCACCACATCCACTTTCGCCCCGGCCAGGCGTAGGTCACGAGGAATCACGTCGCGCGCAACCTTGGCGCGTACCAACAGCACCCGCTTTCCCTTTACCCGCCGCCACAGGCTGCGCACGATAGACTCTGCCACGTATTCCTTGGGAACCGTATCCACTTCGCCGCCGTGGTGTTCAATCGCCTTCTTCGTCGCAGGACCTATGGCCGCGATGCGCAGGTGCCCGAGGGTTATTTTCGTCGGGCGCATCTTGGCTAGTCGTTCCCACATGGCCTCAACTGCGTTCACGCTGGTGAGGATGAGCCAATCGTAGCGGGCGAGACCAGTAAGCGCAGAGTCTAACCGTTTGAACGATCTTGGTTTTCGAATTTCGATAAAAGGAATTTCGATCACTGTCGCGCCCAGTTTGCGCAACTCACTCGAGAGCGCGCTGGCTTGATGCCGGGCGCGGCCCACGAGCACGCGCACACCTGAGAGCGGCTGCGACTTCACTTGTCTTCCTCGCCCGCCTGAATCCGGCCAAGGCGCTGTTCTTTCATAAGTCGAGCTACGCCCGAAACGGCGGTGTCCTCCGCCTTCTCAAGAGATGTAATCACGTTCTCCTGGTCTTCGCGGCTGCGGTTCTGGTTGAGCTTGAACTTGGCTTCCATCTTTGTGACCTGGATCTCAAAACCTACGATCTGTTTGAGCATGCGTTCGCGGAAGACCTCATCCAGACTGGCCCACTGCGTGGCGTACGACGGCTCGAAAGTGTGTATGAGTTCATGGAGCACGCCCTGGAGCGCCTCTGGTGAGGAAAATACGTGTGCATTTCCGTAAAGATGCACAGCCCCGTAGTTCCAGGTGGGAACGCTTTCGTGCACCGTGTAGTTGCTGGGCGAAATGTAGGAGTGTGGTCCGTGAAAAATTGCCAAGCAATGCGGCTGCTGTTCGAGATAGCGCCAGTGCGGGTTTGCCTTAGCGACGTGCCCGCGGAGGACGACCTTCTCTTGCTGTGGTACCCACTGCACGAAGAGCGGAAGGTGCGTAGCGAAAGGGCCCGTGTCGGTAGACGAGATCAAAATGGCAAAGGGATTCTCGCGCATGAACTTTATCGCGTCTTCGTGGTCGCGCACGCGGAAGTATTCAGGAATGTACACGATTGATTATCTTCCCGCTTCCCGGACGGTTCTGCCGTAGACGGCTTCGAGGATTTCATCACCGCCGCGCCGAAGCAGGGCTTCGCCGACGTCATTACCCAATTGTCCGGGATCGTTAAGACTGCCATCACGAGATTCGCGGAGGAGGTTTGAACCGTTGGGATCTGCGACAACCGCATCGAGATGCAGCTTGCCATTTCGCAGTTCGGCGAGGGCGCCGATGGGGACCTGACATCCTCCGCCGAGACGGTTCAGCAGGGCACGCTCGCATGTTGTGGCGGCGCGCGCGGCGTCATCATTCAAGAATGCGAGATGTTGGAGCGTGGCCGCATCGCCCTCGCGGATTTCGATGCCGAGAGCTCCCTGTCCGGCGGCAGGGCACATGATTTCAGCGGGAAAGATCTGCTTGATCGACTCGGTCTTGCCCAGACGCTTTAGGCCCGCAGACGCAAGAATGATGGCGTCGTATTCGCCTTTTTCGAGTTTTCGCAAGCGAGTGTCGACGTTGCCGCGCAAAGGTTGAATATCGAGATCAGGGCGGATGGCTTTCAGTTGTGCCTGGCGGCGCAGGCTCGATGTGCCCACACGCGCATTTTGTAGGAGATCCTCAACCCTTGAATAGAGCCGCGAGCAGAAAGCATCGCGCGGGTCTTCGCGTTCTGTGACCGCAGCGATTTCGAATCCCGGAGCAAGCTCAGTGGGCAGGTCTTTCAATGAGTGCACGGCGAGATCGACGCGTCCGGCGGCCAGGGCTTCCTCGATCTCCTTGGTAAAAATTCCTTTGCCAAATCCGCCCTTCGTGCCGACTTGGGCCAAGGGGACGTCGGTGATCTTGTCGCCGGTAGTGTGGATAATTTCGATCTCGACTTCGTGTCCGCGCGCGCGAAGCAGGGCCGAGATGTGGTTGGCCTGCCAGAGGGCGAGTTGCGAGCCGCGGGAGCCGATGCGGAGACGAGGCATCAGTGCCGTGACTCCGTCTGTTTGCTCGACGCCTCTTTGTCTTTGGCCTGCGATGCTGGCCCTTTTTCCTTGTCGTGCAGATTGAACAGCCTCCGCACCACGTCGATCACAGTCGTCGCTTCCGCCTCGCGGGCCGCAGTCTTCAGCGTGGTGATCGGTGTATGCATGACTTTGTTGATGATGCCGCGGGTCAGGGCCTCTACGGCCATTTCCTGTTCGGGAGTCAACGGGCCCATGCGGCTGCGCACTCGGTCGATTTCGGCCTGCCGGATGGTTTCCAAATGATCCTGCAACGAGACGATGGTCGGAATCACGTCGCGCGTGTGCAAGCGGGCCTCGAAGCGATCGAGTTCGCTGGCAATGATGGCTTCGGCGAGTTCGGCTTCGTGATGGCGATCGGCGACGTGGCTCGAGACGGCCTGTTGCAGGTCATCGATGTCATAGGCGAAGATGCCGTCAAGCTTGGCCATCTCGGGCGCAACGTCGCGGGGCACGGCGATATCGATGAAGAACATCGGCCGGTTCTTGCGCCGCGCAAGGAACTGCTCCCCGTGTTCCCGGCGGAAAATGGCGTGGGGCGCGCCGGTCGAGGTGATGACGATGTCAGCGCGGTCGCAGTTGTCGTACAAGTCGTCGAACTTGATGGCTTGGCCGTTAAACTTCTCCGCCAGGCCGATAGCCCTGTCGTAAGTGCGATTGGCGACGAAGATCGAGGCGCAACCGTGAGCCATCAGGTGGCGGGCTGCGAGTTCGCTCATCTTGCCGGCGCCGACGATGAAAACGTTCTTGCCCTGCAGGGATCCGAAAATCTTCTTAGCCAGTTCCACCGCAACCGAGGCGACAGAAACCGAAGACGATCCTACAGCGGTCTCGCTGCGCACTCGCTTCGCAACTGCAAAAGCCCGCGTGAACAGCTGATCGAGTTGGCTGCGAACTGAGCCTACGGCGCGCGCCGTAGCGTAAGCCTCCTTCACCTGGCCGAGAATCTGCGCTTCGCCGACCACCATCGAATCCAGGCTCGCGGCCACGCGGAACACATGCCGCACCGCATCTTTCTCGCGGAATTCGTAAAGGTGCGGGTCAAGATCGTCCGCGGTGAGGTGAAAATGTTCGTGCAGAAAACCGCGCAGGTCGGCCGAACCGTTGCTGGTGTGAGTCACCACTTCCACCCGGTTGCAGGTAGAGATGATCATCCCCTCTTCGATGCCAGGCCGGGCCGTGAGATCGCGGCAGGCATCGGCCAGGCGAGAGTCCGGGATCGCGAGGCGCTCGCGCACTTCGAGCGGCGCGCTCCGGTGATTCACGCCAATGAGGTGATATCTCATGAGGCAGCGAACCTGTGGATGGTCGAGAAGTAATTTGCCGCCCAGGCCACGATGGCGGTCACGAAGGCGCAAGTCGCCAACACGGCGGCGCGACGGCCGCGCCATCCTGAGTTCCAGCGGGTGACGACCATCACCATGTACACGGCCCACATCAGAATCGACAGCAGGATTTTCGGATCCTCAAAATCGATGTGCCCGTAAGCCGACATGGCCACCACCGACCCGGTGATCAAACCCAGGGTCATGAAAGGAAAACCGAGCAGCAGCGAGCGGTAGCCGATCTGGTCAATCACTTCCAAGGCGGGCAAAAACGAAATCATGCTGCTGGGTTTCTTGGCTTTTAAGCGGCGCTCCTGCAGCAGGTAGAGCAGGCTGGCTCCGAAGCTAAGCACCAGGGCGGCGTATCCGGTGAAGATCAGGATGATGTGCGCGATCAGCCATCCCTTGTGCTGCACGAAAGCCGTCAACAGGACGGGCTGCTCGTCGACGGCCGCGACAAAGGTCAGGAAAAAGACGATGGGAAACACGACCACGCCCGGCGAAGTGGTGTGGTAAATGGCATAGATGATCATGAAAAACGTCATCGAAAAGAAGGCCAGCAGCGACTCCCCGTTATGCACCGAGGCCCAGACCACATGACCGGCGAGGAAAAGCTCGACCAGCGAGACGAAATGGAAGACCATGCCCAGGCTGGCGGCGTGCAGCGCGATGCGGCTGAAAAGATCGCTGGTGCGGGTCAGCGCAAAGAAGGCGTAGATCAGCCCCACGAAGTAGCACGCCAGCGCGAAGCGCAACCAAAGTAACGGCATAGGCTAGGTAAGTATCAGAGTCCGCTGAATTTAATGCAAGTGCAGCCGGGAACCCAGAGGAACCCATCCCTTCAGCACATTATATTCCGCGCGAAGGGTTGCAGACGGAAACGGCAACGGTCACCGGCGGGTGTGATCTGCGTCAAAGCGAATTATTCGACACCCAGGCTGGCCAGCGCTTCCTCGAGCAAAGCCGCGTCGATGACGAGCCGCCGGCCCTGCGCCTTCACATCTTCCAGGTCGTCGAAGGCGCGGAACAGGCGAAGCTTGGCAGCGGCGTACTGTTCGGAATCCGTGAGTGGACGCCCGTGTTTTGCAGCCCACGAGGTCACCGCTTTCTCCGGGAGAAAGACACTGACGGCATAGGTCAGCTTGCGATCGGAAGTGACATCGAAAACGAATTCGGTAGCTGGCGCCTCGGGATCGCTGGCTAGCGCGCCGCGCTGGCCCACGAAATAATACTGATAGACGTATCCCTGAGTGCCGGCATAGGTCTTGAGGCGGCGGATGGTTTTATCCGGAGACATGCGAACATTATGAACGGTGGCTGTAAGTTTGTCGCCGGTGGCAAGCGACGCTCGGCCGGAGCCACGTCACTCAGCGGCTTCCTGGGCGGCGCTCACGAAGGCGCGCAGTTCTTCCAGATCTTCGGGCAGCATTCTGGCGAACTCGATCCCGTTCCCAACTTGCGGGTCGCAGGTGACTACTGTTCCAACCGCCAGCAGAGTCCCTTCAAGCTGGAGGCTCATTTCGAGCGTGGTCCCGACGGGAAATGGAAACATGGTTTCGATATAGCACCCGGCTTCGCTGATGTCGGAGGTCGCTCCCCGCTGGGGAATATCGCTGTTCGGGGCAAATAACTCAACCGGGACCTTCACTTTGACGCGTGCGTGCACTCTCCGCTCCGGCCTCTGCTCGTCGCGAAAAGAGCGATCGCGGTCGCTGTCCTCCATTGCTGGCGCCCCTGCGTAGACTTTGCATTCCATTTTATCCATGATGGGCCAAAGCACAGCATCTCCAATGGACGTACCAGTCACGGCATGCCGTGCGGGTCGGCCTTTCCTGATAACCTCAATTAGGTACGAGGAGAGCCTCAGTCGTTGCCGCCGATCGTTAACGCGCAGAAAATTTCGAAGGTCTTTGGAGCTAACCCTCTTTTCCAGAACATATCCTTTACGGTTTCAGAGGGGGATCGCATCGGGCTGATCGGTCCAAATGGCTCCGGTAAATCCACGTTGCTGCGGATTCTGGCGGGAGACGTAAGTCCCGATAGCGGCGACATCGCGGTTCGAAAACGCATCCGCCTCAGTTACGTCGAGCAGGACTCGAAGTTCGAGTCCGGGGCGACGATCAGATCCGTTGCCCATAGCGCCAGGGAACGAGCTGCGGTGCCGGAGTCAGAACGGGGCACTCGCTTCGCCGAAACTTTGGGCCGAGCTGGCTTTGAAAACCTCGAAGCGGAGGCGTCAGCCTTGTCGGGCGGCTGGCAGAAACGGCTCGCGATCGTCGAAGCCCTGGTTCAGGGGCCGGATATCCTGCTGCTCGATGAGCCGACGAATCATCTGGACCTCGCGGGAATTGAATGGCTGGAAGCCTTGCTGGAGGCCGCATCCTTCGCCTGCGTGGTGGTCAGTCACGATCGCTACTTTCTGGAGAACGTCGCTACCGAAATGGCGGAGCTGAACCGGACTTATCCCGACGGGTTGCTGCGTGTCTCTGGGAGCTACACGCGGTTCCTGGAGAAGAAAGAGGAATTCCTGCACGCCCAGTCGAAGCGCCAGGAGGCGCTTGAAAACCTTGTTCACAGGGAGATCGAGTGGCTTCGACGTGGGGCCAAAGCGAGGACAAGAAAATCCAAGGCGCGCATCGACAAGGCGGGCGAGTTAATGGGCGAACTGGCAGACCTGAATGCCAGAAGCCGCAGCGGGACGGCGCTAATCGACTTTTCCGCCACCGATCGAAAGACCAAGCGCCTGATTGAGCTGGAAGACGTCTCCTGCGAGATCGTCGGCCGCACCTTATTTTCCGGGCTCAACTTTGTGATCACTGCCGGAATGAGGGTGGGACTGGTAGGGCCGAACGGCAGCGGAAAAACAAGTTTGCTACGCCTATTGCGTGGAGAATCAGCCCCGGCGAGCGGAGAGATTCACCGCGCCGACTGGCTCCGCATTGTTTATTTCGACCAGAGCCGCGAACTCGATCCCGATGTAACATTGCGCCGCGCTCTGGCTCCGGAAGGCGATTCTGTGGTGTATCAGGACCGCCAGATCCACGTGGCGTCATGGGCATCAAAGTTCTTGTTTGCGGGGGAGCAGCTCAATCAACCTGTAGGCAAGCTTTCCGGCGGCGAACGGGCGCGAGTCTTGATCGCGCACCTTATGCTGCAGCCCGCCGACGTTCTCCTGCTCGATGAACCCACGAACGATCTCGATATTCCGACACTGGACATCCTCGAAGAAAGCCTTTTGGAGTTTCGCGGTTCGCTCGTCCTCGTGACGCACGACCGCTACATGCTGGACCGCGTGTCCACTGTGGTTCTCGGGCTGGACGGGCAGGGAAGAGCTGGACTCTTCGCCGACTACTCCCAGTGGGAATCGTGGCTCGAAGAGAACGAGCAGACGGCGAGGAACAATGCGCGGCCTACTCCGCGCACTCTTGTATCGGCGGAGAACACGCGGCAATCTCCCGGGAAGAAGAAACTCTCGTATCTGGAAGCGCGCGAATATGACTCCATTGAGCAGCGCGTCGCCGACGCCGAGTTGGTACTGCAGGCCCAACGCGACCAGCTGGAAGATCCTAAGATTGTCAGCGACGGTCCGCGCCTGGTGACTGCTCACGCGGAGCTGGAAGCAGCTCAGGAAAAGGTGGATCAGCTTTACGCCCGCTGGGCTGAGCTGGAAAAGAAGAAGTCCTAAGTCTTCATCCCCGATCGACTCAGGATGTCAAACAAAAGGCGACGATGGTGTTTCCCCGTGTTCCCGTGCTGTCTTCAACCGTTTTGAGCAAGACAGATTCCATGTCGTCCGGGTCCGGTTTCATTTCGCACGCCGCAATCTCTTCGTCGGAGGCCCCGTGATAGCAAAGTTCGCAGACCCCCAAGCCATCTTCGGAGCGGACTGGCGGCCCAAACACGCGGCAAGTCATCGGACGGGATTCGTAGAGTTCGCAATTCCCAGTTTCAGGATCGAGTGCGGGGCAAGGTTCATCGTTCGCAAAATCGGAGAAACGCTCAGCGGCGGCGTCTCCTTCTTCCAAAGTGCCGCTCACCGGATCGCCCGGAAAATCTCTAAACAGCCGAGCGGCCGAGTCTCGCGAACGTTCGCGTACGCGATCAGCACGCCCGGGCGCGCGCAATTCCAGATCGGCCAGCCCTTGCCGCAACCGCAAAACGTCCAGCTGATTGATCGGAAATGCGCCGATGCAGCACTGTGTACACCCGGGGCGGCACACCAGCCACTCGCCGCTGCGGCGCGCCGCTTCAGCCAATGCGGAGTCGACGATCTGAATCAGTTCCTGATCTTTGATAGAAAGATCTTTGGCAAGCGGTTTGGAAGCTGGCGAGTGACAAGGCATGACGATAGCTGAATGATACAACCCAATCGTCCCCGACAGGTGTTTCTCCGAAAACCATCTCCAACCTACTCGTACCGGAGCGCCTCCACCGGTTCCATGCCAGCGGCCTTCAGCGCAGGCCACATACCCGCTATTATGCCGACGAAGGTAAGAATCAGAAACGCCGTCAGCATCACGCTGAAGTTCGTCCTCAGGAAGATGTCGCCCTCGTGATTGGCCGTCTTATACATGTCGGAGTAGAGCGGCATGGGTGGGATGGCGTGTGCCAACACCACAGAAACCAGCATCCCCACTGCACCGGCAACAAAGGTGAGCACTAGCGCTTCCACCAGGAACTGCAGTGCAATGTCGCGATTGCGAGCGCCGAGCGCCTTGCGCAGACCCACCTCTTTCGTGCGCTCGGTCACGCTTACCAGCATGATGTTCATCACGCCCACGCCGCCAACTCCCAGGGTCAATGCCCCCACGAACCCCAGGATCAACCGCAGCGCGATTCCGAACTGTTCAATGTCCTTGGTGTCATCCACCGTGTCCCACTCGGGAGTCGACTTGTCATCCTTAGGATCGAAATTGTGGCGTCGGGCCAGCACTTCCCGCACCTGCGCCAGCGCCGCCTTGTGCAGCAACGGCGTGACTGCTTGGAACACAATCATATGGGGATCGCGCTCATCATTGACATCCCTCATGCTTTCGAAAGGCATGAACACGTTCTCGTTGTCAGGACCGTTGTTGGACGAGTCCTGGATCTTAAGTTGCAGCAGTCCTATCACATCCCAGGTTTCCCCATTGATGGTAACGTGTTCGCCCACGGGATCGCGGCCGCTAAATACCTTCTTGGCTGCATTCGGTCCAAAGATAAGAACGTGGCGGTGTTCGCTGAAGTCGCTCTCTTCGAAATAACGACCCTCCGCAATATTCAGCTTGCGCATCTCGTGATATGGATATTGCACCGCCTTGGTTTGGACGGAGATGACTTTGTCACCATACTTGTAAGCGAACGGATCATCCCACTCCGCGCTCACGAGACGAACCAACGGAGCTTCGTCGCGGATAGCCTGAACATCTTCATACTTGAAGTGAATGCGCTTGCCGGCGCGTTGGCCGCCAGCCTGCATGCTGGTCTGACCCTCCCAAACCATGATGACGTTGTTTCCGATGCCGAGAAAGGCGTTGAGCACTCCCTCACTTACGCTCTCGCCGTAGCCAAGCAGCAGGACCACCGTGGTCAGTCCCCACACGATCCCCATCATGGTCAGGATCGACCGCAGACGGTTGCGGGTGAGAGCGTCCCAGCTTTGCAGGATTAGTTCTTTTATCTCCATTTGGCTATTCCTGCCGCAGACACTCGATCGGACTGAGCGCCGCGGCGCGGTGTGCCGGATACATTCCCGCAGCCACCGTGATCAATCCCAAAGTCAACAGCGAACCGACAATCGCCAGCGGAGAGATCACAGGGTGCGGAACAAAGTCAGGCAGCGGCAGCTGGTTCATCGCAATGCACGTCCCAACTCCTATGCCGAGACCGATGGCGCCACTGACCATCATCAGCGCGGCCGACTCGGCGAAGAACTGGTTTCGAATGTCGCCTGCCGTCGCTCCCAAAGATTTGCGGACGCCAATCTCGCGAGTTCGCTCTGTGACCACCACCAGCATAATGTTCATGACCCCGATGCCGCCGAGCATAAGCGTCATCAGAGCCACCGCTCCGAAAAAGATGGTCATGATGTCGAAAATTCGCTCCACCAGTTTCGACCCCTGCAAAGTGTCCCAGATGAAGAGCGCGTCCTTGTCGCTGGCATCGAAGTGGTGCTCACGGCCCAGAATTTCGTAGAGCTGGTGCATTGCGTCTTCATGATGTTCGGGATCGGCGACTTCAACCACCAGGTTGTTGATCCATCCCTTGGAGATGCCGGGCCGCTCCGGGGGCGGAAAATCGCGCGCCATGGCTGCATAGGGAACAAAGAGTTGCGTATTGTCAGGTCCGCTTCCGTAACTGCCGTTCTGCTTCTTCTTCTCGAGTACGCCGATGACGCTGTAGGGCGAGCCATTCATCATCAGAGTCTCTCCGATGGCGGGCTTGCCGGGGAAGAGCTGGTCCCGGGACTCCACGCCGAGAACAACCACCCGCCGGCCTTCCTTATCGTCGTCGTCACTCATCAACCGGCCCTCCTGCACCTTAAGCGAGCGGAAGCGTTGGTATTCAGACCATACCCCGCGCACGGGCCGCGAGGCCCCGTTGTAGCGGCTCACTTCGGCGACGCTTCGCCTAAGTTCCGGGCTAACAGTCTTGATTAAGTAGGCTTCCTGCTTGATCAGGTAAGCATCGCTGATCGAGAGGCGAACGGGGCGTCCGGCGGCGTATCCTCCCGCTTGTTCGCTGGTACGTCCACCCCAGATAATCGCCAGATCGACGCCAATCGTTTTCAGGCGTTCCTTCTGGTCGCGGCTGAATCCCTTTCCCAGGCCGACCAGCAAAATGACGGATGTGATGCCCCAGATGATCCCGAACATGGTCAGGAAGCTCCGCAGTCTGTGAGCCGCCATCGACGTGGCTGTCTGTTGCAATACTTCCCGCATATCCAAGGCCTTACATCCCTCCTTTGTTGGACCCATCTAACGCGAAAGTGTTAGCCGGGCGCCAGGAAGCTCTTTCCACTGCTTGAGAATGCAAGGGTACGCCGGATCGACTTCTCCTGTATATTCTTTTAGGCGCTCCGGGGTTTCCGAACCGAATAGCCCGTGCTCGGCGCGTGCGCAGCCAGAGACTCTACGCAAAGTTCATCAATGCAAGTTTCAGACCCATGCTTCATCGGCGTGGACGTCGGCGGCACGAAAGTAGCAGCCGGTCTCGTAGACTCCAAAGGCGAGATCTCCTATCAGACCCGAACCCCGATGGTGGCAACAGACGCTGCCGCTGGTTTGGCTGCCGTAACCGCCGCGATCGATTCAGTCAGTGTCGCCGCCAAGGTTAAGAAAGAATCGCAGCGTTTAATCTCCGGCATCGGCATCTGCGCTCCCGGCCCACTCTGTCCCCGAACAGGCGTCGTCATTAACCCTCCCAATCTCCCGGGCTGGCGCAACTTCCCCCTGGCCGAGTTGGTGTCTAACGCGTATCGCCTACCCGTTCGAGTCGACAACGACGGCAATGCCGCAGCCCTGGCGGAGGCCTTGTGGGGCGCCGGGCGTGGTTACCGCAACATCTTCTGCGCCACCATTGGCACCGGGATCGGCACCGGCATTGTGTTCGACGGCCGCATCTATCACGGCCGCACCGGAGCGGCAGCCGAGGGCGGTCACAACACCATCGACTATCGTGGCCCGCGCTGTGGATGTGGCAAGTTGGGTTGCATTGAGGCCTTGGCTTCCGGTCCGGCGATCGCTCGACGCGCCTCCGAAAAGATTGCCGCAGGCCACGCTTCTTCCATCCTGGAATTGGCTGGAGGTCGTATTGACCACATCACCAGCGAGATGGTGGGTCGAGCTTACCTTGCAGGCGATTTGCTGGCCAAAGAGGTCTTACAGGAAACCGCGATGTATCTCACCGTGTGGCTGGGAAATATCGTGGACCTGCTCGAGCCTGACGTCATGATCATCGGTGGCGGCGCGGCTTCCATGCTGCAGCCGTTCTTTGGAGAGATACGCGACCGGCTGCCCAGTTGGTGCATCAATTCGCATTGCCAGGAAATCCCGCTGGTGACGGCTCACTACGGCGCTGATGCCGGCATCGCGGGAGGCGCTGCACTCTGCCGTGAACTCTCCCCGCACACCTCGGAAGACAAGGGTTGCACTCCCGACGCGATTTGAACTCGACACGACGGAGTGCTCCGCTTTGCTCCCGCTGCACTGCCTCCAAGACAGACGCAGTAATTTGGTACGGAACAATTTTCTCTTTTCCCGCCATCTTTGCACTGTAACGATTCCAGCCAGCTCGCGATAACTAACTGCACTTGAATGAGTTAGAAAGGCATCTCCGTATTGGAAGGGAAGTTGCAGCTCAATTCATACGGCAAATCCTGCCCCAAGGAGACTGCTATGAACAAGAGAGTCGCCACGGTACCCGTGATCGAGCCAGCCTAACCGTCGTTTTAGCAAGGGACGGCCTGCGCGCCTCCGCCCCTCCGTTTGGATACTCCGAAAAGCTTTGCCCCGCGCGTGCGTTAATTTTTCGTCGGTCTTTGATCGTCGATCTGGCTTCGTCGATTCCTGGTTCATCGATTTCTGGTTCATCGGTTTCTGGAACATCACAAAACTTGCTGCAGGAGGTTCATGCATGCGGTTGTTGAGTGTTCGGCTGATTATTTCGCTCATTGTCGGGATAACCGTAGTGTCGCTGGGTTTCTCCTATTACCAGGTGGTTGCAGAAAGGCGCGCACTCCGCGGCGACCTGGAGCGGCGGGCCGAGGTGCTGGGCGAGAGCCTGGCGGGCAATGTAGAAAAAACGCTGGGAACTGGTTCGAACCAAGCACTGCAGCGTCTGGTTCAACGCTTTGGCAATCGCGAACACCTGATCGGAGTCGCCATTTATGACCGACAGGCTCAGGTCGTGGCGATGACCCCGGAACTCGGAAAAGTGCTCACCGCGAGCCCGCAGGCGCTGACGCAAGCCATTCGGGACGATCACGAGGAGAGTACGTTCGTTAAGTCCGGAAGCAACCGCATTCTGGTTTTCGCGTTGCCTCTTCACCATGACAATGAGTTGACGGGCGGACTGGTGATTGTGCATGACGCGGACTACATCCAGGCGCAAATGCTACGGGTGTGGCGGGAAACATTTTTCCGCGTGCTGGCGCAGGTCTTTCTGATTGTTTTGATCACCCTGCTGATTGTCCGCTGGAGCATCAGTGGTCCCATCGCGCGCGCTGCGCAATGGATGCGGGCTATGCGCACGGGGAGAATTTCGTCATCCCAGAAGATGCCCGACCTCGACATGTTCCGGCCTCTGGCCCGCGAGGTTGCCACGATGGCGGAGAGCCTTAACCTGGCACGCAACGCCGCCGAAAACGAAGCACGCCTGCGGGAAGCTGGAGAGTCGATGTGGACGGCTGACCGACTTTCCGTACACATCCAGGCTCGACTCGCCGGCAGCCGGCTCTTCGTCGTTTCCAACCGGGAGCCTTACATTCACCAGCGCAATGGAAAGTCGCTGGATGTCGTGGTGCCGCCGAGCGGCCTGGTGACCGCGCTCGAACCCGTGCTCAATGCCTGCGACGGTACTTGGATCGCCCATGGCAGCGGTGATGCGGATATGGAAGCTGTCGATGCTAAAGATCGCCTTCGTGTTCCTCCGGATGATCCTCGCTACACTTTACGGCGCGTTTGGCTGAGCAAGCGGGAAGAGGAAGGTTACTATTACGGTTTTGCCAACGAAGGTCTTTGGCCACTCTGCCATATCGCCCATACCCGCCCCATCTTTCGTGCGTCCGACTGGCAGCTTTATCAGGAGGTCAATCGCAAGTTCACGGATGCGGTGCTGGAGGAAATCGAAGACACGCCGAGTCCGGTGGTTCTGGTCCAGGATTATCACTTCGCGTTGCTGCCGCGGCTGATCAAAGAGAAGAGGCCGGACGCGCGCGTCGCGATCTTCTGGCATATCCCGTGGCCAAACCCGGAAGCCTTCGGCATCTGTCCCTGGCAGCGGCAGTTGGTGGACGGGCTGTTGGGAGCAGATCTTATCGGCTTTCATGTGCAATCGCACTGCAATAACTTCCTACAGACGGTCGACCGGGTCGTCGAGTCGCGTGTCGACTGGGAACATTTTTCGGTCCTGCGCCAGGACCATCGCACCATGGTCCGCCCCTTCCCCATCAGTGTGGATCTAACCGACGACGAACCAGGGGAAGGCCAGACCACCGGTTTCACCTATGCGGAGCGCACATCGCTGATGCGCAGTCTGGGCACAGAAGCAACATTCCTTGGGATCGGCGTAGACCGAGTCGACTATACGAAAGGAATCCTGGAGCGTTTTCTGGCAATCGAGCGGTTCCTGGAGAAATATCCAACTTATCAGGGGAAATTCTCTTTCATCCAGATTGGAGCGCCCAGCCGAACCCACATCAAGCGCTATCACGACCTGCTGGCCGAAGTGGATGCGGAAGCCGACCGGATCAACTGGCGTTTCCAATCAGACAAGTGGAAGCCGATCGTCTACCTGAAACGGCAGCATAGCCACAACGAGATTGCACCGTATTATCGCGCGGCCGATCTGTGCATGGTTACATCGCTGCACGACGGCATGAACCTGGTTGCCAAGGAGTTCCTGGCAGCGCGCCGGGACGAACGCGGCGTGCTGATCCTGAGCCAGTTCACCGGGGCAGCGCGCGAGTTACGCGATGCTCTGCTCGTAAATCCATACGACATCGATCAGTCCGCGGAAGCAATTCGAGTCGCACTGGAGATGGAGCCTGAGGACAAGCAGCTGCGAGCGCACCGTATGCGCCGAACCATTAAGGAAAACAACATCTATCGCTGGGCAGGCAATTTGATCACGTCACTCTGTGAAGTCCGGCTGGATGTCGTGGAGAATTCGAAGGAAAAACTCAGCGCGAGCGCAACGACCGCGTAATCGAAGCCCCGAACGGTTTCTGAAACGGCTGTGCAGGCGCTCGCAGCCTAATTTTCGTCGATCCTTATTTTCAGAGCCTGGAGAAACTTCCGATCGCCGACCGAGAGTTGAATTGGGGTCGGTTCTGCCCGGCGAATCTGCGTCTTCCCCTCCCGGACCTGAGGATGCATCGAAGCCGAGCCCTTGAGCTGAGCATAGGCAGAAAGATCGAGGCAAATAAGAACCTCATACCCGGCCCTCTCAACCTCAGAAGCAATTCCTTCGAAGCGATCGCTCGCTCCAACTGCCTGGTTGACGATGGCGCCGAGTTCGCGGTAGTAACGGCTCCTCTTGATGACGGCACTGGCCGCATTTCTTAGCTCCTGCGTTAGCCGGCCGACCTGCTCAACCGAAGGAGCCGCCGGGACAGGATCTGGTTTTGGCAGTGCAAAGACACCCTCTTCAGTTCTGACGCGGATTTTGATGTGAGGCACAAAGGAGCTGAATACGCCACGACCAGCTGCGTGTAGCTGGCTGATTGTCGATCGAACTCGAGGATCATCATCGATTTCTTGCTTGAGTGCCTGTACCGCCTTATAGAACGTGGAATCCTGTCGCAAGGTTGCCTGGGCTGCGTGTTCCATTTTCTCAAGCAGCGATCGCATTGTGTTTCTGTCGATCATCTTCGTTGAACAACGATTTTGCGAAGTGGCGGCTCGTACTAGTCGGAAGATACTCGCCGTCATCGTTGATCTCAACCATTGTTGCTACTCACGGAGTGATCGCACAAGGTTACGAACGTAAGCCGTCGACTGGTCATGTCTGCGCTGAACCACCAGTTCGGCGTCAG
>Ga0209624_10001703_pt1 | contig 17009 bp, 18 predicted proteins | sample JacPinW_OM2H0_O1_FD_188565 | JGI IMG/M metagenome (GOLD analysis project Ga0209624, IMG submission 188565) | Forest soil microbial communities from Algoma, Ontario, Canada - Jack Pine, Ontario site 1_JW_OM2H0_O1 (SPAdes) (version 2) | ecosystem: Environmental > Terrestrial > Soil > Boreal...
AGCTTATTCACCTGGCGGACGAAGCGCTGTATCGTGCAAAGAACCTCGGGCGCAACCGATCCGAACTCGCAACCGAGACACAGCTGATCGGTTCCAGCTAGGAGCCCCCAGCCTGCGCGGGATCGTATGAAGTCCGCGAAAGGCCCGAAGATTGGCTATCGTTTCGCTTGCCACCGCCGTACGCAATAACCGAACCAGGCTGGGATTGATCCGTACGTAATAGTTTACCGCCTGTTAAGGTGTCTAGAGATTGAAACGTGGAGCGGCCGGTTGTATTCTCTCGGCGATGCTCATCGGAGAACGACTTCGCGAGATGCGCGAGAGCAAGAGTCTCACGCAGGGAGACATAGAGCAACGGACGGGCCTGTTCCGTTCCTACACTTCGCGCGTTGAGAACGGACACTCCGTTCCGTCCGTCGCGACCCTTCAGAGGTATGCAAGAGCGCTCGAAATTCCAGTCTACAAATTCTTCTATGATGGCAAACAGGCGCCAAAGAATCCGAAACTATCTGTGGCGAAGGCCGAAGTCGAGTGGGGCGCGCGCGGGAACGACCGCCGTGAGTTGCGCCTCTTCGCGAAGTTGCTCTCGCATCTAAACGACCGAAATCGCCGGCTCCTGATGGAAATGGCGACCCGAATGGCCAGCCGGAATGGCCACAAGCAGTAGTAAGACAGCCCTAGAAGTTCTCGTTCCTGTCTTCCTCGCCACAATTCCCTTCCTAAGTGTTTTACGAAGCGGCCTCGGTATAACTGCGGATTTACTCGCGAATCCGGATGTACTAAACCGGTTGCAGGCAATCTTCGGGGCGAAGATTCCATAACGAGAGAAGATTCGCCGGCTCTGCTCAGGACCTGTCTCCCGATGTAGCCGCGGAGGAAAAACTCGTGGAACAAATCAACGATGACGCCCCGCCCAGTGATAGAGCTTCCGCATCGAAAATCCAATCGCTCGCACTGATGGTGCTGTTCTGCGAACGCCTCATGCGTGACCGGTCATCCGAGGAACAGACAAGAGAACAGGCGGCCCAGCTGTACGGTCAGTGGGTCTGTTTCCTGCACCAGGATCGATGGTTTTCCGACACGGGGAGCCCTCGACGTTTTAGTGCGGAGGGCGAGGCGTTGACGGCGAGAATGAAGAGTTTCGTTGACGGGCTCGTGGACCGCTTACGCAGGACCGGAGCCGCTCACCTGCGACCTCGCAAAAAGAATGCGAAATCCCGACAGGCGAAACTCGTCGGAAGGGCAGTATCCGCCATTGAGGAGAAAGGTCGTCAGGTGCTGCTGGCGGTGACCGCCCACATCGGTGGGAAATAAGACTAGAGGCGGCCACGGCCATCCATGCGTTTCTTCATCCTTTCGGCTCGCCATTCATCCCAGTCTTGGCTCGGATCATCTTCACCCGTTCAAAGATTTCTTCACGCTCAAGGAGTCTTTTCTCGCTGATCAGCGGCGCCAGGGATTCAACAAGAATCATGTTGTAGTAAGCGACCTCCTCGAAGGCGGTGATAACGGCGCCGGCCTCGGGCGGTTGTGTCACGGAGCCTCCATTCCTGCCGTTCCGGGAAGCAGTGCGGTAAAGATAACTCTCTTTTTAAGTATCCTGCTAGGTGAATTATGTTGTGTTGCGAATCGTGACAATGGCCCCGAACGGGCTCGGTCCGTTGCCGGGCGCTCGAACGATCGGGTCAAGCCAGCGGCTCGCCAGGAGGTTGCTTTTCAAGGAATCAGATGCTTCAATAGTCCCCCAATGCTGCGGGCTCCAGGGGCGACTAGCCAGGTAACGCGCCTCGGGGAGTGATTTCGGTCGATGAAAAAAGGAATCGTGCGAAGTTCCTCGCCGGAGCAACATTTCCGTAGTTTGTCTCCACTTGACCCTGGTTTGTTCAGCGAAGGCTTTTGCAGCACGCTCATTCAAGATCTAAACGTGTGCGTCATCCTGCATGGACCTCACGGAGAGATCCAGTTCGCCAACAAGACTGCGCTCCGCACCTTTGGGATGACCGAGGCACAGGTTCTGGGAAAAACGATCGAAGACCTGGGTTTGGCCATGCTCCGTGACGATGGATCGGAATACCCCTTCTGGATGCGCCCGGGCGCCCGGGCGGTTAGATCCCGCTCGCCGGTTCGCAATGAAAGCTGGGTAGTACTACGCCAGGACTCGAACCAGGCGGTCTGGTTGTACGGCACTGCTGTGCCGCAGTTCACACAGGCGGGCGCTCTTGAACGGGTGATCGTTACAGCTACGGACATTACGGACCGCCGGAAGGCGGAGTCGGCGCTGCGGAGGGCCAACGAGCTCAACCGACAGATCTTGTCGAGCGCTCAGGAGGGAATAGTCGTCCACGATCGCACGCTCCGGTACACGCTCTGGAACCCATTCATGGAGCGAATCACAGGAATGAAGGAACAGGACGTCCTCGGCAACCATCCTGCTGAACTGTTCCCGCTGTTCGCCGGGTCCGGAATGAGTGGCCAGCTCGAGCGAGCCCTTGCCGGAGAAATTACTGCCTTGCTCGAAGTTCCTTACACGATCCCCCAGACCGGTAAGACCGGTTGGTGTAACAACAATTTAGCGCCCCTTCGCGACGAGAATGGCGGAATCGTCGGCGTGGTTGCAACGGTAACGGAAGTTTCCGAAGGTAAGAACCGGGAACGCCGATTGCAGGAAAGCGAAGCCCTGCTTGCCCAAGCCGAAGAACTCGCGAACATGGGCAGCTGGGAGCTGGATCTTGAAACGCTGACGCTCAAATGGTCAGCGCACTACTACCGCATGCTCGGCCTGGCACCGGAAACTGGGCGAATCCCTTTCGGTAGCGGGATACGAATGATCCATCCGGATGATCGCGAACGCGCGATACGCGACTCCAACCAAATGCGTACTCAGAAACTGCCGCTCGACAACATGCTCCGCTTCATCCGGACCGACGGAAGCCTGCGCATCTTTCATTCACGCGCCATCGGTATAACCGATGAGGCTGGGCGTGTGGTGCGAATCCGGGGGATGTCGCAGGATGTCACCGAAAGGAAACACGAGGAAGAGCGGCTGCGCAGGAGCGAAGCGGTGCTGTCGCAGGCCGAGCAGATGACGAATTCCGGCAGCTGGGAGTTCAACCTCAAGACAGGCAAGACTGCCCTATCCAGCCATTTGCTGCACGTGTACGGCCTTGCGTCGGAAGCGGACTGGGACCGTGACGCTTTCTGGGAGAGGGTGCATCCCGAGGACCGCGATCGGGCACTCGGAATCGTGAGAAGCGCCATCGAAGAGTGCAAACCGTTTGAGTTCACAGTGCGCTATCGAGCGCCTGACGGTACCTTCCGGGTCCACTCCGTCCGGGCCGTCCAATCCCCGGGAGCTGACGGACGTACCGAACGGTCGATCGGCGTCATGCAGGACATCACCAAGCAGACGCGAGTGGAAGAGGAACTGCGCCGTCTTTCCCAAGAACTCTTGCGTGCGCGGGACGACGAGCGCCGCCAAGTGGCGCGCACGCTACATGAATCTGCTGGACAGACTCTAGCGGCGTTGAAGATGGTGCTGGGACGTCTGCGACGGGAACTCCCGAGGAAGATCGATCGTGTTCATGAGCTCTTGGAATCCTCGATCGAGCTTACCAATACCGCCGTCAAAGAAGTGCGGACGCTTTCTTATTTGATGCATCCGTCCCTGCTGGATGAAACCGGACTGGCGTCGGCCCTGCAATGGTATGCGAAAGGATTCGCGCAGCGAAGTGGGATTGAAGTAAGTGTGGAGGTTCCGGAGGATTTTGGACGGCATTCTCAGGAGATCGAAACGACCGTATTCCGGATCGTCCAAGAGGCGCTTACGAACGCACATCTCCATTCCGGAAGCCGGACGGCGAAGATTCACCTGGGGTATCAAGACGGAAAAATCCGCGCCGAGGTGCAAGACCATGGACGGGGAATTCCAGCAATCGGCGCCGGTGGGGACTCGCCCCTGCCACGCGGGGTGGGAATAGCGGGAATGCGAGAACGGGTAAAGCAACTAAACGGAACCCTTGAAATCGTTAGCGGTCCAGGACAGGGAACCACGATCCGAGCCATGTTGCCGCTCGCGCAGTCCAGTCCGCTTGTGAAGAACACAAGCCTGGAAGATTCAACCGACGCCGGCAGGAAATCGCGCCGCGCCAGCCATCTAGGGGCGAAGGGCACCGAATCCTTAAACAATGCCTGAACGGAGGTATCGAATCCTCCTCGCCGACGACGACCGGTCATGCGAAGAGAACTTCGCACACTTCTAGAATCGACTCTGGTTGACGGATCAACTCGTTTGAAACATATCGTGGCAGTTGGGACTGAGGTCAATGTCCGCCAGGTTCTGCTTCCCGGAATCGATACTCCGGCCGACGACACGGCCTAGCTCCGGACGGCCCCGAATACTGCCGGACCGAGTTGGGCTGATTTTTCCTCTAACAAAGCAAGAGTCACAGACCCTGGTTTCGTCCTTTAGTGTGAAGTCAATCCTCCGGCTAGGATCAATATCCACGCCACATTTTCCACATCGATCGTCGGCTGGTTCGGCCACTATTTGCCTCCTGCTTGATCCAATCACAAAGCGCAAGGGAACAAGGCAACGGAAATTCTTGTGCGCGGGATCGAATCCGGGTGCGCATCTCCGATTAGGGCATCAATCGAGGTTTGGTCAAGACGCTGGCTATATCGTGATCGGCTTTCGCGCGTGTGAGTGAATGAAGGGCGGCTGCTTGGGAACAACCGCCCTTCCGAGTCGCGTTCCTGCGATCCGGACTAGGCGAGACCGGATCACTGGGTCATCCATCCAACTTCTCTCTCACTGGCAGGTGGGAACGGTCCGTGCCGCCCCGTGAACAGGCCCCTTCCTCCCCGTTCACAAAGCGATGCGGCCGTTTGGACCGCGACCGACTCGACCTTCCCAGGCATTTGGCTGCCCATTCCCTTTGCTAAGGGGAGCATCTCTCGCACAGATTCTAAGACACTTAGCGAGGGTCGATCCTAATGTTCGTATTTGAAAACTCAATTTGGGAAAGACCACGCTAGATCGGAATTCCAGGCTCGCTATCCAAATGAACCCTATTTCCGGCGTTCCGTGCGCGGACTAAGCCGTGAGACCACTTCGAATCCAATGGCTGAGGACTACCGTGCGAACCGGATCATCGTCGTCCCCCCAATGGAATAACGGGAACATACTGTCGAAGTCGCAGGTAACGGTCGTGAGACTCTGGAAGGACTGAAGCTCGGTCGATTTGATTTGCTCTTGACCGACGTGCAGCTGACCCAGTTGGACAGGTTCGAGGTGACCGCTGCGATTCGGGAGATCGACGGGTCAGAGGCTCGCCATCTTCCCATCGTCGCGATGACGGACAACGCGATGAACGGTGATCGTGGACGCTGTCTAGCGCCGGGAATGCTTGGTCATATTTCCAAGCCCTTCCAGATCGACGAGTTGCTGTAGATGATCGAACATCTCCCTCGATTCATTTCTTCGACCGCTTAGACAGGCAAATCGCATTGGACAGGAATGTTTCAGCAGGAAGGTGATCGTGTTCGTTCGATCACTCAATCGCCGGTCAGCTGCGGCAGCTCAGCCTTGGTCAGCCAGAAGTCATTGAGACTCTTCACCAGTTTCTCGAACTCATCCAACTGCACGGGCTTGCAGAGATAGCAATTCGCTTGTAGTTCATAGCTTCGTGCAATATCCCGCCCCTCTTTGGAAGTGGTCAGGATTAAAGTAGGCGTCATTTTCAGACTGGCATCGGCCTTAATTTGGGCCAGAACTTCCCGGCCGTCCATTTTGGGAAGGTTTAGATCCAGCAGGATAAAATCCGGGCGAGGGGCATCGAGGTTGGCGCCCTGCCGCCTCAGGAATGACATGGCCTCCACTCCGTCGTTGGCGATGTGCAGTTGAATGGAAGGATTCACCTCGCGGAAGGCCTCCTGTGTCAGCCGGACATCGCCGGCGTTGTCTTCCACAAGAAGAACATGTGTGGCCATCGTATTTTCTCCAGTGAAGCTTAAAAGGCGGTCGGAAGTCACAGTTACTGGTTCGGAAGGGACCTCAAGTGTGACCCGTTCAGCATCAATAGCAAGTAGCGCAATTTAAAATTCAACAATCTGGTAAACATCGTGAGGTTTACAGCAACGCGGGAACGCCGTCGGGCGAACGCCCGATCCGCGGGATCAAGGTCCATTTCAAGGAGGTTCTTAGCTTTGCCGAGGAGTTTCTACAATCCGTTTGGCAAACGGGCCGATCTCACGACAATCTTGTCGGAGGGCTCCAGTACACCTTCGGCCCAGTCGGAGACAAAGTGACCCCATCGCAACGAGTCAGACGCTGCAGGAAGCCAGACTTCGTACATGATAATGCCATCCTTTTCATACACTTCCCGGATCAAGCCGTGTTCCTTTGTATCCCGGTTATAGACGCATTCTTCCGCGCAGAACCGACAACTAACCGGCGCAGATGTTTCCGCAGTTTTCCGAACCGAGGTGGCCGTGCGAGGCTCGGCCGGTTCTTTGGCGTCGCCGCCGAGAGCCGCACCGTCGTGTTGGTTCCGGTCGCCCTTTTTCGTCACTTGTAGATGATGGGGCTTGTGCTTACACAATGCTGTTCAATGCGGGACACCCGGGGGGAACCCGGACTACACGTCCCTCTCGCTCAAGTCTTGATCACAGTCTGTGCCGGCACACGCTCACTTGAGGCCTATAGTAGACTCCAGCTAACGAGCAAAGAGCCCCGGGCATACGGGAAGCGAAGCGCTGGCAGCATAGGGGGAAGCCGTGGCTCCCAAACTTAGCTATTTCGTGGTACTGGTTGCCCTGGCGCTCATAGGCGTGGTTGTGGCGCGCTGGCTCAACCCCCGAATGAGGCTCCTGGCGGGAGCGGCACTCGTGGCAGCCGTTGCTATTTTCGTCGCAAGCAGTGGCTGCCCCTCAACCCGACGGGCGCAAACCGGTGGAGTCGTCGCTCCGGACCGAAGCCCGCCTCCGCCTCCATCGTCCCCAGAGGGCATAAAGCGGGTTCCTGCGCCGGCGCAGTAGCAGTGGGGATTCAGCAGGGGTAGAAGCATGAAACTTGTGTTTGTCACCTTCCGGGCGATTACCTACTCGACGCTCTTTGTAGGGTTCTTGCTCATCTATCTGCCGACGCGCGCTCTTTCCTGGTCCGGCATTGTCCGGCCGGCAGCAATGGGACTGCCTCAGGGAGCGGGGATGATTGTAGCGGGCGCCGGCATGTTGATAGCGCTGTCCTGCATATTCACATTCGTATTCATCGGAGGGGGAACTCCGGCACCGTTTGACCCACCGCGCCGGCTGGTCGTTCGAGGAGCGTATCGGTTTGTCCGGAACCCGATGTACATCGGTGCGGGCGTGGCCCTGACGGGAGCCGCGATGTTCTACCAGGCAGTGTCACTCCTGATCTACGCAGGTGTCTTCTTGCTGGTATCTCATCTCTTCGTGGCGCTGTACGAAGAACCCACGCTGGCAGCAACCTTTGGAACAGACTATGAAGCCTATTGCCACCGAGTCAGGCGTTGGTTGCCTGGCGTGGGCCGCACCGCGACTTAGCCACGAAGGCATCCCGGTAAGTTTCGGACATCACTCGCAGGGTGCGACGCCAGATTCGGCTGAGTGCGTAGAAATACGTAGTATCGCGCAAAAACCAGATGTTGATCGACACTATTACTGCTTGTGTATATTGGTTAGGTTTGATAGATATGCAATTCCTGACACGCTCTAACCGAGAGCCGTTCGACAGCCCGGTCCGGTCCAAATCTCGACCCACATCACGCTGCTCCGATAGGAACTTGAGATGACAGCAAAATCCGGCGGACACAGGCACCATGCGAACCATTACGGCCAGCCGGACCTATCCGTCTACATGTTGGGGCTGCCGAAATCGCGTCCTCGGCTCCGGACCTGGCTCGTGCTCGCGGTGTTGATGGGAGCTGTTCTGGGAATCGCAATGCTCGTACTTGGAGACTTCATATTCTGAAGTCCAACACCTTCCAAGTCAGACGCGCACCTGCTCCACAGGTACGGTCGGGATCGGGTGCGGCCGATTTTCGCCACAACATTCTGGCATCCTCGAACCTTTTGCCGGCTTTCTCGGGAACCTGCAGAGTGTCAGCTGTGGCTATCACCTTTTGAAAAGGGAACGACGCGGTCCCGCTCATTGTTGGAAGGGTTGGATCCCCCGCCCGTTTGCAGTTGTTGCTCCGCAAGCGTTCGTCTTTGCGCGGACATTGAAAAGTGCCACTTTCTGCCAGGAATTATTCTCTCTACGACAAAAGCCGCCAGGATGCCTCCAAGTAAAGTTTCAATTAGGGAAAAAGTCGCATGAATCATGATGTAGCTGGTCGCGAGGTATGCCGCTTCCATGAGTATTGAGCGGCGTACCCAGTGGAAAAGGGGTTCTCTTCGAGGCCTGATTGAAACCAAGAGCCAGAGGATGACAGAGAAAATGAACAGGCACGGAATCCACCACGCACCGGGCATCGCTGAGAGGCTCAATCGTCCCTGTCTATCAAAAACTGCTACCTCAGTAGTAACGACAGAGTCAGTATCGAGAATTTCGCTTCAGTTTTCGTATTTCGGCGGCCCGAAATCGGCCGTGCGGAGGAAAGCTCGCGAGTGCCATTCCGGAGGACCTTTTTCCCTCTAGGTGAGCGCCTGGAATCCGGTGGTCACAGAAAATTTCTGGTATAGGTCGCCTCGCAGAAGCGATTCCCGAATGGCGTCAAGATATTTCTCAGCCGCTGCCTGCGCATCTCGCTGCGTCGAAAAACTCGGTCCTTGTGGACGGAGCACCGATGGGTCCCTCGAATCGTGTAAAACCATATTCCGTTCGGCTGCGCAACGGCCGCCTCCTGGTCTTGAGCAGTAATGCGGCGTTCGACCGCGATGGCTTCACGCTTTCTCATTTCTGCACGACCAGCGTCAAGGGCAACGAGTGGTGCAGCGAGATTCGGTCGTGGGCAGAGGCAGCAGAACACCGGTGGTGAGCCCAACTAGCGGAACTGGAAGCCGTTCACGCACAACCCCAAGGCTGTGCTCGGACCCGGTCATCGGCCGGAGAAAACGCGGTCGGAGCGGCTGGCGTCTTCGGAGGCTGTACGTTGGATATCCCAGTCGATCAAACGCTGGAATTCCGCGAGTGGTCGTTCCGCAGATTGAGCCAAATGTTTTTGGCTCATGGTCTATTCGACACCGGTCCGCGAATGCAGTAGGACCCTCCCGATGCGTGGTATAGCATTAAGCTCCCTTCCAAGAATTCTGCTCGGCCGCAGATTGCCCTGTTTTTCTCAATGGCCGTGTCCCAACTGAGCAATCCGTCTTCGACATGGGGTGAAATGCAGAACAAGTCCCTGTTGAACCTAAAGGTGCGACTGTCGTGCGGGTCCGCAATCGTGACCCTGCTCGTCGTGGGTGCCATGTCCTATCGAGGGACAGTCGTATACAGGGAAAGCGACCTATGGGTGCGGCATACGCATGAGGTTCTTGAGAGGCTTGGGAACTTGCTCTCAGCCATGCAGAGCATCGAGTCGGGAGCCCGCGGGTATGTATTGACCGGCAAGGAGTCCTATCTGGACTCCTACCGCGCAAGCATCGTGCGCGCCCAACAAGAAGAAAAAGCCGTCCGCGACCTGACCGCAGACAACCCCTCCCAGCAGAACCACGTTTCAAATCTCGACAAGATCACCGCCGAGAAGCTACGTCTCGCCGAGACGGTTATCGCTTTGCGGCAGACGCAGGGATTGGCCGCGGCTGCGGAAGTCGTGGCAAACGGAACGGGCCAGCAGGTCATGGATGAATATCGCGAAGTCATTCGCGAAATGCAGAGCGAAGAACAGCGGCTGCTGATTCTGCGCGATCTGGACGCGAAACGGCGCCTAGCCCAGGTCAGAGCGATTCTAGTCCTGGGAGTGGTCCTGGGCATTGCGGTGGCCTTTGCTGCAGGTTGGAGCGTCGAGCGCGACGCCTCCAGGCGCGAGATAGCAGAGGACGCGCTGTTCGAGGAGAAAGAACGCGCCCAGATTACGCTCAATTCGATCGGCGACGCCGTTGTTTGCACGGACATTGCGGGGCGTATTTCATTCCTGAATCGCGTCGCGGAAAAAATGACGGGCTGGCCCTGGAAACAAGCTCTAGGCCTGCCCATGCCGGACGTTGTCCGAATTCTCGACGCGACAAGTCGCGAAAGCACCCCAAACCCCATGGACGTGGCTGTAGAGCAAAACCAAACCACCAGCCTGCCGCTAAATTGTCTTCTTATCCGTCGCGACGGATTTGAAACTCCCATAGAAGATTCGGTGTCTCCCATCCATGATCGCGAAAAGCGGGTTACCGGAGCGGTCATCGTCTTCCGTGATGTGAGCGCCGCCAGGGCCATGGCGCTCGAGATGACCCATTCGGCCCAGCACGATTTCCTAACGGGTTTACCGAATCGAATGCTCCTGAACGACCGCATCGACCAGGCGATCGTGTTGGCATCGCGTCACACAAAGAAAGTCGCTGTGCTGTTTTTGGATTTGGACGGATTCAAGCACATCAACGATTCCCTGGGTCACGCGATCGGCGACAAGCTGCTTCAATCCATCGCCGAGCGCTTGGTGGATTGCGTGCGAACTTCCGATACGGTAAGCCGGCAGGGCGGCGACGAATTCGTCATTTTGCTCTCGGAGGTGGAGCACGCCGAAGACGGTGCGATTTCCGCGAGAAGGATGCTCGAGGCCGTGGCCCTGGCTCATCCAATTGACCAACACGATCTTCACGTCACCGCGAGCATTGGTCTCAGCGTCTATCCCGACGATGGCATGGATGCCGAGACCCTGATCAAGAACGCCGACACCGCAATGTACCAGGCCAAGGAAAACGGCCGTCAGGGCTTTCAGTTTTTCAAGCCGGCCATGAACGTCCGGGCTGTGGAACGACAATCGATCGAAGAAAGCCTTCGGCGCGCGGTCGAACGCCGCGAATTCGCCCTGCACTACCAGCCCAAGATCAATCTGAAAACCGGAGAGATTACCGGAGCGGAAGCTTTGGTGCGTTGGACACACCCTACCAGAGGGCCCGTGTCTCCGGCGGAGTTTATTCCCGTCGCCGAAGACTGCGGACTTATTGTGCCGATCGGCAAGTGGGTTCTTCGTGAGGCCTGCCAGCAGGCCCGCGCCTGGATCAACGCCGGGCTGCCTGCGACAACGATAGCTGTGAACATCTCCGCGATAGAATTCCGAGATGAACGCTTCCTGAACGGTGTATTCGCAGCCCTTGATGATACCGGGCTGGATCCAAAGTCACTCGAGCTTGAGCTCACCGAAAGCGTTCTGATGACGCGTGCCGAGTCAACTACGGCGATCCTTCAGGCATTGAGAGCGCGGGGCGTGAAGGTGGCCGTAGATGACTTTGGAACGGGGTATTCCAGTCTGAGCTATCTCAGGAAGTTTCCAGTTGATGCCCTGAAGATCGATCAATCGTTCATTCGCCAGATCACAATATCCCCGGCCGAGACGACGATTGTGGCTGCGATTATCAGCATGGGCAAAAGTCTAAACCTCCGAGTTATTGCCGAGGGCGTCGAAACTCACGAAGAACTGGCATTCCTTCAAGGCCGCGAGTGTGATGAAGCGCAAGGATACTATTTCAGCCGAGCAATTCTTCCTCAGGAGTTCGCGACGCTGCTCGAAACCGGGCTCGCCTTTCGGAGGCTTTTCCAATATGGACCAACCTTGGCACCGGCGCTTCTGGAGAGAGTCCCTAACTCCTTCCATGAGAAGGCCGGTTAGTGTCAAGGCTGTTTTGTCCTTCTTCTTATGTTCGAGCCGAGCCGCCTCTGTCGCCATCCTTCCATCCGCAGTCTGTGATGAGCGATTTTTCGCTCGCTGCAAGGTGGGCGTACCCAATTCAGTCGGTGCTGCGACCTGACGGTCGACCTTGGCTCCTATCTCGTCGAAGGGAGTTGGGCCCAGGAGTTAGGCGCAGTCACCGGATCTCGGCGGTAGAGCTCGACTGTTAAGATCCCACTCTAAGCTGCGGCGCTTTCCGCTTTGTGGTTATTGCGCAGTGGTTCATAAACTTCTCCGCTCACCCACAGCCTGTGCAGCAGTACGGCCAGTTTCCGCGCTACGGCAACGATGGCTCGCTTCTTGGCATTCTTTCCTCCCCGCTCGGCTAGTTTGAGTCCCCAGCGCCGCAGGTCACTGTCTTGCCCAAAGGGCCCGAGAATGTAGTGCGCCCCCTGCACGAGTAGCGTTCTGAGATAACGGTCTCCTTCCTTACTGATATGCATCTGTGGCTCACTCCTGCCGGAGTTCCTGCGCCCCGGACGCAACCCCACAAAACATCCCGCATCCCGGCTGTGACGAAAGCGGTGCGGATCGTCCAAGGTCAGAATGTAGGTCAAGGCGATCAGAGTTCCTACTCCCTTCACTTGTTGGAGCAGAGCAACCTGGGGATACACTTCCTTGGCGACTCTTGCGATCCGCCTGTCGTATTCCGCAATGCGCTCGTTGAGTGATTCGATTTCCGCAAGCAGCGGATCCAAAGCGTCCCGCAACTCCTGGCTCAGTTCTTTGGCGATCTCCCGACCCATTTGCTCGCTCCCGCATTTCGGCAGTCGTGCACCATAGGATTTCGTCAACCCTCGGGCCGTGTTTACAAGCGCCGTGCGTGCGCCCACCAACGTCGCTCGGGCCCGGATCACCGTCAGATGGATTTGCGCTTTGGCACTGCGATGGCGCACCGGACCCAGCAATGCAGGATCAATTCGAGCGAGTCGGGCCAGCGTGCGAGCATCCAGCCGATCATCCTTCCGACTACTCTCGCTGATCATTTGCACGTTACGCGCGTGGGCCACGATCACTTCGTGCCCCAGCTGGCTCATCTGCCGGCTGATCCAGGGCGAATGCGTCCCCGTTTCCAGCGCAACACGGCTGCGTGGAATCCGACCGAAAACTTCCTCGATTCCTTTCGGCGTCGTCGGTAGTTGGCTCTCCAAAATCACTTGGCCCGCTTCCTCAATAACACAGTAATGGCTGATCCGATCTCCCAGATCCAAGCCAATGGTTAGCTGGTTCTGTTTGAAAATATCAATCCTCTCCATCGCCACAGTGCTAATCTTCTTCATTGCCGGTCTCCTTTGCGCCTCGAGCGCGTCGTTCATTGGGAGCGTATCGCATCCCGATGGAGACCGGCCTTCTCATCCCATCTGATAGATTAATCAGGCGTTATCCGGCTGGCGGTGTTTTTTTGATTTGTTCATCGAGCATTTGAAGAATGGCTTCATGCTGCTTGGAATTTGCCCGAATGGAATAGCCACGCAATTCAATCCCTTGCACCGGAACAGTTTCTGCGCCCGCGTTTAGCAATATGCGAACCGCCTCGACATGTCCGCCGCTAACAGCAGAAAATAGCGCAGTAAATCCTGTTTTCGTTCCGTGGTTCACATCCGCACCCGCCTGAATCAGCAGGGTCAGCGCCTCGGTATTACCATGGTATGCCGCTTGGATGATGATCGACAAGATCCCTGCATTGGTATGGTCCTGTCTGGCAGGCAGCACCCCGGAATTCCGTATCAGAAGTGAATTGAATCTCCCGGGCACCGCGTGTAAAGTACGCCTGATCTATCAACGAACAGATGTTCGTATCTCGACCGCGGCGTAACGATCGCAGAACTCGGGCTTCCGTCGCAAAACAGGAGAACACGGTGAACTATTCACGCAGGCGGCTGCTTAAGACCGGAGCCGTGGCAGGAGCGCTGACCGGCCTCTTCTTGGGCACGGATGGCGCAGCGGGCGGCCGACAATCCCAGAAATCGCCTGCTGCCGAGCCGAACCGCGCTTTCAGTTACCCGCCGGAGGCATACGATGGCCCCTGGACCAACCTGCGAGCGGTCAAAGAAAAGAAAGTAATCGACTTTCATACGCATTGCTGGGAAACGCCCTACCAGGGCAAGACCTATGCGGACGAACGAGCCGCGCACAACAAGGAAGACTTCAAGGACTATACCGAGGACCTAATAGCGTCGATGGACAGGCTCGGGATTGCTCAGGCGGCGTTGTCCCCGGCATTCATCCCTTGGGAGAAATACGACGCGACGAGCTTTAGGGCGCATCCGGACCGCTTTATCAAGATGACGTCTGTCGAAGTCGGAGACATGACTTCGGAAAATTACATCGAGCGGTTCGATCCCGTCGAGGCGGCTCGCATCACCCGAGAGCAAGTGGCCCAGGGCTGCCGAGGAATCGGAGAACACGGCGGCAATCCATTGCAATCGCGCGGATTCGGAAAGTACTCGGTGAAAGACCTCAAGCCGTACGTGGACGTGATCTTGGAACACGATCTGCCCGTGTTGATTCACTGCGGGTGGGGAGTAACGACGAACGTATTCGCCAAGAATTACACCGCATCCTGGCATTGGGTCGAACAAATGGGAGAATTGGCATCCGCCTATCCGGATATGAGAATCGTCATTGGCCACACCGGTGGCGCACTCGCCAAACCTGACGGTTATGAAGCGCTCCGACTGGCATTCTCGTTCGACAATACCTATTGCGAAATGTCCAAAGCTCCGGTGGAAATTGTTAACGCTGCGGTGAAAGGGATCGGGGCGGAACGTGTCCTATTCGGTTCGGACTTCAACCGCCCCGAAGGCAAAACGTATGGCCCGCTGAACCAGCACTTCGTTTTCCAGCAATGGTACAACCTGAATACCATTGCCAATTCCGACCTGACGGAAGACGAGCGGGACCTAATCCTTTATAAGAATGCGAGGCGCCTGTTTAAGTTGGACGCGTAATACCCTCGGGCGTCGATGCTTCGCTTGTGAACTGGGCCACCAGGCAGGCCTCGAGTCCTTCAATCCCTTCCTGGGAGCCTGTCCCTCGCCCAAATGCTACCCGTGCGAGGGATGGCGCGATTCTGTCTGGCTGCACGGTGAACCGGGACGGGCCTGCCGTTCGCCAAAATTCTGATCAGCCGTGAAATCAATGACATGGCAGTCTGCTCCCATGCGTAGCGCACGCGGCGGAGCGGCGATTTTCCCACGCGAATGAACCAGCGCTACAGGATGAATCAGGAACACTAGAAGCCTGCACCATAACAGCGTTGACTTTGAATCGAGACCTCGCCACCGTAGCCGAAGTTCCGAGACGCGCCCCCGGGAAGCTCGTGAGGGCCCAGTATCAAGAATCTTCGATACGATTTCTGCGTACGTTTAATATAATTACACCGCCAGCCCTTGCTGACCGTGTCACAGAGTTGCGATGGTGGTCAAAAGCGGGCAGAGTTGAAGTCTGTTCGCATGCGAATGAGGCCACAGGGAGCCCATTTCGCACCGATCGATCGAGCCGTCCCGGCAACGGAAGGAAGTGTCGGTGGCACTGAAACGTCCTTCAGCCTGAGCCACGATCCGATTTAGCGCACTCTCGCAAAACCCTTACGTATGTTCGCGCGCAGTACAATGGATGGTCTACTTTTTGGCAAGTTTTTGATCGGAAAACCGTGAAGGACACTACGAATTCCGCCACCGCTCATCCGAAGCGGACTTTGTTCGGAAACATGCTGTACGCCTTCCGATTGTTCCTTGTGAATTTCCTGATTTTCGCCGCCCTCGCCGAGGTTGGCTCGATCATTATCGTCCATCGCAAGAACTGGCCATCGAGCCGGCCAAACTATCACCTGAACTACAACCTTTTCTGGGCAGACATCAATCCGGACTTCGGGGTCTGGCATCGGCCTAACGGCGTTTTCGAGCACAAAGGCGGCTGCTACGACGTGACCTATTACACCAACAGCTACGGCGCGCGGGATGCGGAGCGCAGCAAGCACTCGACGGCCCCCCGCACGGTTGTGCTGGGCGATTCGATGATGGAAGGCCTGGGCGTGCCAGCGGAAGTGCGGCTCAGCGACGTCATGGAGCGCGACACCGGGATCGAGCAACTGAACTTCGGGACGGGTGGGAACTTCGGGCCGCTGCAGTATGCGTTGCTCTATAAAAGCATGGCTGCGAATTTCGATCACAACCTGGTGATCGTGGGCGTGCTGCCGGACAACGACTTTCACGACATGGATCTAGGCTACTGGAAATCGATCGGTCTGGGCGATCGTTATCGCCCCTACTACGATTCCAATTTTTCGGTCTTTTATACGGGACACTACGATCCGAATTCGGGAAACGGCGTATGGGATCATACGGAGGCGTTGTTGCGCGCGTATCTGGCCTCGTATCATGTCGGCCAATTTATTTACACACGATTTTACTGGCACAACCTGCATCAATATTCCGGCTACAACGATTGGAACGACGTTGACCTCGAGCGTCTGAAAAAGTCGCTCGAGGACATCAAAGCCACCGCGGACGCGCACGGAGCCAAAGTCATGGTGTTCCTCATTCCGTGTGCGAGGGATTTCGAGCGCTTGCACCAGGCCGGCACAAACAGATTAGGGCCCGTGATGGAAAGCTGGGGAACACAGGCCGGGATTCCGGTAAAAGATCTTCTGCCGGGTATGGAAGCGCGCGACGGCGCGGACTGGCGATCCTACTTTCTGCCCTGCGACGGGCACTGGTCGGCGAAGGGCAACGAAGTCGCAGCGCAAATCCTCGAACCTTGGCTTTATCCGAAAAATTCCTTCGGCGGCACAATCGGCAAGATCTCGCGATAGTCCGACCGAGAGCGGCCTAGGCGCGCTGCCCGATCATCATAGAAGAACCCACCATCGCGCCCGCCCGACAGCAGATCGCTCGCCTGAAAGAGAAAGTGGCTGAACTTGCCGCCCGGCGAATGGGGAATCTTCCGGGAAAGGAGTCGAGATCACCGCGCAGTCACTATTTGAGGTATGTGCGCATGATACCGATCAGATCATCGACGGCCTCTCCGGACGACTTACTCTTCCGCGGCATGTGGTTGCGAATGTGGTCCTCCATGAGTTCGGCCATGAGGCTGTTGATAGATCCCCTGGCCGCCGCGAGTCTCTGAAGAACGTCTGCGCACTGTTCATCATCGTTGAGAGCACGC
>Ga0209624_10001705_pt1 | contig 16986 bp, 14 predicted proteins | sample JacPinW_OM2H0_O1_FD_188565 | JGI IMG/M metagenome (GOLD analysis project Ga0209624, IMG submission 188565) | Forest soil microbial communities from Algoma, Ontario, Canada - Jack Pine, Ontario site 1_JW_OM2H0_O1 (SPAdes) (version 2) | ecosystem: Environmental > Terrestrial > Soil > Boreal...
TCCCACCACGCCGCTAAATAATCCGCGCGCTTGTTCTGATATTTCAGATAGTACGCGTGTTCCCAAACGTCCACACCCATCACCGCTTTTCCGCCCGTCATCAACGGATTATCCTGATTCGGCAACGACAATATTTCCAGCTTGCCATCCTTATTCACCAGCCACGCCCAGCCCGACCCAAATCGCGCCATGCCGGCCGCCGCGAATTTCGTTTTGAATTCGTCAAACGAGCCGAACGCCGAATTAATCGCCTCCAGAATCGCTCCCTTCGGCGAGCCAACTCCGTGCGAATCGCGCTTCATCAATTTCCAAAACATCGAATGATTCCAGTGACCGCCGCCATTATTTCGCACCGCGGTGCGAATCGCTTCGGGCACCGTATCAATTTTCCGCATCAGGTCGTCGATGGAAAGCGAAGCCAAATTCGGCTGACCTTCCAGCGCCTTATTCAAATTCGTCACGTAAGCGCCGTGATGTTTATCGTGATGGATCTCCATCGTCTTCGCATCAATATGAGGTTCAAGCGCGTCAAACGCATAGCCAAGCGGGGGAAGTTCGTAGGGCAAGGGACTCTCCTTTTTGTTTGCAACGTGTCTACGTTTTAGTCCAACGTGATTCCGCGGCCATTCTATCGCCGTACCATCCTGCGATTCAACTTCGGCCGGTAATTTGATAGATGCTCCACCCGGCGCATCGGTCTCATTCACCCTCGCCTCGCCCCCACTCCGTTTTCGTACTTACTATTTCCTAATCGGGAACAGCCCATTGTTTCCGCACCAAAAATCTTGCCAAAATTAACATGTCGGAACTTTCTCTTAGCCCGCGCAGGTCCCCCCGCCGTGCGGGCAGTGAAATCTTGGGGGGAAATTTCGTTCTGGAAGCACGCTTCCAGTTCGGAAAGGCTCAACCAAACGCCCATGCCCAACGCCCAGGTTCTTGCATCGCCGTTAGTTCGCTCTTCAACGGCTCCTCGAGCCGTCAATCATGGTCACCGCCGCACGCGCCACCGCACCCGCGGCTTCAGCTTGATCGAGCTGCTCGTTGTCATGGGCATCATTCTGATCATCGTCGCCCTGGCCACCCCGAAACTCCTCACCGCTCTCAACGAAGCAAGAGTCTCCCGCGCAGCCGGCGAGCTTCACGCCATCGAAGTGAACATCACAATTTATCAGGCCACCAACAACGGCACTTTGCCCACCGATCTTTCGCAAATCGAAGCCACCTCCTTGATCGATCCCTGGGGCAATCCCTATCAATATTTCAATCACGTTAGCAACACCGGAAATGGCGGCATCCTGCGCCAGGATCTTTTCCTCGTTTCCTTGAACGAGGATTACGACCTCTACAGCATGGGCCCAGACGGCCAGACCGCCGCCAGCATCGGCGCCAGCGTCAGTTTGGACGACATCATCCGCGGCAGCAGCGGCGCATACACTGGCCCCGTTTCGGGATATTGAAGTGCCGCGCGCAAGGATTTGATTCACGAAGGAAGTTGTCTTCACCAAGAACGTCGAATTCTCAAAGAAAGCTGGAGTGGAAGCCATGATCATCACACTACCGAAGTGGACCGAATCATCCGTAGCAAGGCTCTCTATCGGGTTCGGACTAATCCTCGTCGCCCTAATCGGCGCCGCATTGATCTGGGGCCCCTCCGCGCATCAAGTGCCAGACACCCTCGTCGGCGAATGGGTCTCCTCCGACCCGCGCTACGACGACCGCGTCTTTGAGATCGATCCCGTCTCCGTCAACTTCGGCACACCCGGAGCGAAAGTCACCGTCGGCTTCGTCAAATCCGTCACCGCCGAACCCGAAGGCGGCAGAACTCTCTACACCATCGCCTTCGTCCAAAACAATTTGCCCAGCCAGGTCAGCTTCTACTACGACACCTCCAACGGCGAATCCATCTATTTCAAAAATCGCCAAAACGTCTTCTGGACCAAGCGCCCGAAAATCTAGTTGGCCGATGTGGGGGCGCTGCTTGCTGCGCCCTCAACCGAGATTTTGTCCGGTCGTGCACGCGTGACAAATGACCATCGAGGGCGCAGCGAGCAGCGCCCCTACACAGGCCGATCGAAACCGCCCGCTCTACCCCGTAACTACTCTGATACTCCACCCCCTCCCCCCTATTTTGCGCATGAATATCAAAACAAAGGGGTTAGGCCGTACGATCTTGTCATGAATATCAAAACAAAGGACTTACCTGTAAGCCGTTTTTTTTCATATGCTTATACGCTTGTCCGAGTGGCGTAGCCGTTCTTGGCTGCGCGCCTGTCTCCACGCCGTCATCCTGAGCGTAGCGAAGGATCTCGGGTTGCGCTCCCGAAGGTTCGGGATTGACGCCGGGAATTTACCAAGTCCGCGCCTCAGGGTAGCGCGACCGCAAGAATTAGTCAATTAGATAAAAGTACTTAGTACTAAATATTTGACGGAAAACCTGTGGAAAGTCATTCGAATGGGTTTTCGAGACGGCCATAGCTAAAGCTGCAAGCTCGCCGAAGGAGGGCGGCGGTGAGCGGGGCCGGCACGCATATTCTCTAAATTCTCACGAACTGCCAATCGGACTATTCGGCGGAATCAAGCCATCGACGTAAGTCGTCGGATACGGAGAGCCCAATGCAGAAAGTCATGGCATCCAACAGCTTCCTGAGCCTCGTATTATCGGGAGACGATAGCGCCTCGTCATACCGCCGTCGCGTGTAAGTTGGTGCCGTCCTAAAAGCTTCGCTCCTTGAGTTGATTGCGTCAGCCCAGAATTCTACGAAGAACGGCAGCAAAACATGGTGTCTGATTGAAGGACAATTACGGAACGGATGTTCGAGATCTGCGGCCAATCTGATCTGTAGCCCCAAAGATTGTGGGATTGATGACCTAAGTAGCATCCCGAGGAAGCACAGAACGCCCAATGCCAAACGATTTTCACTATAAAAACGCTGGCCATCCGCGCGAAATGATTCCGCAGATTTCTCGCCAGAAAAGATGAGTCGAATTTCGCTCGCAGCTACTTTCCAGTCTTCGTTTTTCTCGTCAATTCTATCCAAAGCGACCGAGGCTAGATCAACGTCAACCCTGACGTCCCGAGAAAATCGGAGCGACGCAATTCTAAAAGCCATTGGGACAATACCGAACAACAAACTCTGTTGCAGCCAAGGGCGTTTGGACATGACTTCCGCCCATCGTTCCGGATCCTTCGGTTGATATCCAAACTCGGTCAACGCCAGCGCCTCGACTTTCGGCCCGTTCGATTTCGCAAAGGCTGCCTTAACGGCACTTTCGTAATCCCCGCGTAGAATCGATGGAGCAATTAGTAGCCAAGCACAAACTGGCAGAAGATCGGCGCCACTTTGCCCCGTATCGTACAGCCCTTTTCTCGCCCACACTCCGGCTGACTCTGTGTCGCCCAAACCCTCGCCGAACATCGCCGTCCGAACATAAACGAGACTCTCCATCAACGGCTTGTACAACTCCACTGGAATACTATCCGTCGCCAAAAACATACGCGGACTGACCGGAGCGTAGTTTGGCTCGGCGAGCGCACCGAATAGTGCAAACCCGGCGAAGTATCCGGCGGCGTGATGGAATGCCAAGAAGCTTTGAATCCAAGTCGGACGCTCCTCTCGAGAAGCTAGAAGTAACTGGATCGCTTCCTGCCACGCCACGAAAGCGTCGAGACGTTTCCCTGCAAACCAGAGAGCTACGGTGTGCTCACCCAGTGTCTCGGCAATTCGTAGTTTTGAAAGCCCCGTTGCTTTCGCGACGTCAACCGCTTTTCTCGTATACTCAGGCGCTTCTGTCGGGGCAGAGTGCGCAACTGCCTCACCTAAAGTAATCAGAAGATTTCGGCGCAAGAATCCATACACGCCTATTTCAAGGGAGACGGCTCGTTCCATCCAAGTCCGCGCTTCGACCCATCTCTTTGCGTAAGCGAGCTGTCGTCCGATAACTTCCGCAATTAAGAAGCGCTCTCGGTCGTTCTCACATTCGTTGATTTCGTCTTCTGCTAACGCCTGGGCAGCGTCCAATTTTCCTAGGCATTCTGCAAGAACAACGATGCGAGTTCGGAGCGCAGCGACTCGAAGGAGGCCAAACGTGAGCTTCTGTCCTGCATTCTCGATCTTTCGGATCGTGGCCTGTGCGGATTCCCAATTCCGATTCGGCTCTTCTTTTCGATATTCCCGAAGATAAATGGAATCGCAGAACACCACTGCCCCGTTACAGTCAACCTCCCACGCTATGAGATTCTCGAATTGGACGGGCGCCAACCTTTCAATTGTTTCGAGCCAGTCTTGAACATCCTCATCGGAATTCGTAGCGAAAGCAGTAGCCCAAAAAAGAGATTCAAGTGCCATCGACTCGGGAACAGTAATCCTTGTTCCATCGGGTAAAACTGCCCGAGGCAGACTGTTCAGCGCCATCAGAAGGTATTTGTTGCCGAGGTACGATTTTTCTCGCGCATATCGAATGGCTAGAAATGCTGCTGCCGAGAAAACACCGATTTGAGCGTTCTGGTCGTCACGAGCTTTTTCCAAAAGCCTGTCGATGTCGTTAATCAAGAATGCAGGCTCCGTGTGTTTCTCATCCGCAAGACGAATTTGTGCAACTCGCAAGTGGAGCCTAGCGTTAATATCGATTTCCTCTCTCAGGCTTTCGCTCGCCCATATCTCGGAAATTATCGAACTATCTGCGACGTCGGTGCTCAGTTTCGCAAGGCTGATTAGTGCTTGGATAAGCACGATGGCAGCTTGGTTGAACATCTCCGCTTGCTGGAAGTGATGAACACAAGTAACGACGTCCAGTGGGCCCAAAGTTTTCCGTTTAAGGATTAAGGAACCGAGGCTTGCATGAACGCCCTTACGTGTTGTCGCGTCTAATGAAGTCGCGACAGATTTGTCGACCATTGGCGACATAAGATACGTTTTTGAGCGGTAGGGCTGAATCCAGACGCCAACCAATTCAGTCAAGCGCTCTAGCCCAAGTCGAATAGGGAGGGAAACTTTGCTGACCGCTTCGACGTGTTGTTCTGATATAGGCCCTACAACAAGACTTAGGCGATATAACAATTCGCGCGAGTCCGATTGGCTCACGGTCGTTTCAAGCAGAGGTCGTGCGTCTTGCTTGATTCCTTTAGCGAAGCTGCTAGTCATGACAGAGCTGAAACTATCCGAGTCAAGCTTCCAATTCTTCGATTGCAAAAATTTCGCCACGGCGGCAGCTAGCACAGGAAGACCACCCGTTGTGACGCTGAGAAATCCGCAGAATTTTGTATTGCTTAGGATACTCGCCGGTGCACCAAATGCGCTAAGGAGACTCACTATTTCTGAATCTGTCAGCCTCGGTGCCCGAACTTGGCCGATGACGCCAGACGAGCTCAATCCGTTTGGTAATTCGTAATACGTGGTCGAAATAATTCGGATCCCACGGTCATTACAGGAATTGAGAAACATTTCGAGCCGTCGTTCCAGGGGGCTTGCCGGAATGACGCGCGGAAGATCATCGATAACGATCACTGTGCCAGTTCCCAGACTCGACGTCACTTCTGAATACCATTTGCGAAGGACAGGATGGAAATTGACGCCGGACGCCGCTGCGAGCGTCGCGTTGATCACGGTCCATGATTGGTCCTGGGGATAGCCGCGAAGGTTCACCCAGACTGTCCTCGAATCTATTAGCCTAGTAGCGAGCAAGCACAGTTGGGTTTTTCCGGAACCGGGCTCGCCGATCATGCTGACCCAAGTTTTCGCGCCCAGCTCTCGCATAATCCCCGTCGAGATGTCCGGCCGCGAAATGAGGGGCTCGACAAGTGCGGGAGCATCTAGCGACGTGCCGAAGCCTCCGTACTCGATCCGTGCTCCGTAGGTGTCGGCTAAGTCACCAACTTGGCTAGCCAGAGAATCTATGAGGGATCGATCTTCAGAAATCGCATCCTCAAGTCGAAGAATCCGGCCGCGAACATCCCGAATCACCTCTAGCGCCGCCTGTTCGGCAACGTTTAATACACTCCGCTTCAGTTGCTCACTGAGATCTTCTACAGTCAGCCGCTTAAGACCTTTCATGCAGAGCCGCTTGAAGACGTAAAGGAACAACCTTTCAAACTGACCTAGCGCGGCATCACGATCGGCTACGTACCCAGAACGAACCAGTCCCCGCATGATTTCTTCTTCGATCGTCGAATGATCGCCGGTTTTGGTACTCCACTCGAAGGATTGAATAAGCTCGATAAGGTCTTCGTTATTATCGTTCGCGAGGACCCGCTCTAAATAATCCCAAGTTGCTTTATTCAGCTTGGCCGGCTTTTCGCAAGTAGCCAAGAATTTACGCATCACGGCGACGGCCGCAAAAAATTCAGAATCGTTTCTCTCGCTCGTACGGAGCGACTGCCAGAATTCAATAGCGCTGCCACCCAAGACCCAATTCTTTTCGTTTCCAAGATAGCTTGTAGTTACGAACTTAAACCTTAATCGCACACCCGGATTAACTGCTCGGTGCTCGCAATAATTAGCAAGAGCGGTCAACGCGTCTTCCGACCTTAGTGTTAGCGGGGCAGCACGACGCTTCACTTGTTCTAGAATGCGGAGGCCCGACGGCTCATTACCTTCGACCTCTACTGTATCTAGGTCTTCACCACGTTCAAGTTCTAGGAGTTCGCCCTGCTGAAGGTTCAGCCACCGCAGAATCGTTACGTCGACCTGATACACGAAACCAGCGATGGCTGCCGCTGCGTCGCGTTTCGGATTTGAAACAAACTGATTCGCCGTATCAGCGTTCTGGTTTCCACTGCGGGTGGGGCGGGCACACACAATTCAATGATACCACCTCGTTGATTCACCTCAGAGTAATGCGGCCGAATTACTCGGCGGTAGGTGACATTTTACCCTCCCCAGCGTCTCACCCTTAGCCATACGGAGACACCACCAATGAAAATCATCCTCACCAGCACTCGCGCCACAAAACTCATCCTTATCCTCGCCCTATCCACAATCTTCCTCGCCACCCTATCCGCCCAACAAATCCCCACCGGCGACTGGCGCGCCGAATTCCAAACCGGCGGCGAACAAATTTGGATGCAAATCCACTGGCAGAATTCCGGCAACACTTGGACGTGGGGACAGGACTGGAAAGTCAGCGAAGTTTGGGGACTGGATCCGAATCTTTCCATCGGCACTCATCCCAACGTGCATTACGAAATGCGGCGCGACGCGGGCACTCTGACCTTCACCGGCGATTTCGACAAGGGCGTCGGCATTGGAAAAGTTTCGTTTTCGCCCAGCGCGGAATTTATTCAAGGAATGAAAATGTTGGGCTACTCCGATCTGGACGGCGACAAAGTTTTTTGGATGGCCGTCAATGACGTTTCGCGCGACTACGTGAAGCAGATGCGCGATCTCGGCTATCGCGATCTTTCCGCGGACACGTTGATTCAACTGAAGCAGCATGGCGTGACCGTGGAATACGCCACCGGAATGCGCGGCGTGGGACTGAAGGATGTAAGCGTCGAGCAGCTGATTCAACTGCGCAATCATGGCGCCAGCGTGGATTTTGTGAAGGGTATGTCGGCCGCGGGCGTTGGTCAACTTTCCGTGGACCAAATTATCCAGCTGCGAAATCACGGCGTCAGCCCCGAATATGTAAAAGAAATGTCCTCACTCGGAATGCACGACTTGAGTGTGGAGCGGCTCATCCAGCTGCGCAGTCACGGAGTAAGCCCGGAATTTGCGCGCAGCATGAAAGATGCAGGCTATCCGAATCTGGGAATAGATGATCTGGTCGAAATGCGCAATCACGGAGTGAGCGCGGAATACGTGAAGGAAATGCACGACGCGGGATTCTCCAAGATCGAACTCCACGATTTGGTGGAGCTGAAGAATCACGGAGTCAGCGCGAGCTACGTGAAAGATATGCACTCGGCCGGACTGGAGCACGTCGAGCTTTCGCAACTGATTGCTCTGCGCATTCACGGCGTCTCCCCAGAATTTGTGCGCGAACTAAAAGACTTGGGCTATGAGCACGTCGGCACCGACCAACTCGTCCAGCTAAAAACGCATGGCGTAAGCGCCGACTACATCCGCGATGTCCGCGCCAAAGGATACAAAGACCTAACCATCGATCAGCTAATCGAAATGCGAATGCACGGCATCCCGCGAAAGGGGATTGTCTAGACGCGAATACATAACCGCTTTGTTTCCTTACCCTTACCGGCGACGCACCCATCGCCGCCATAGCCCATTTTCAAAAAAACTCGCCCCCCCACCCCCCTATTTTGCAATGTGTATGCTAATAAAGGACTTATTCCGATCTGTGGTCGATGTGTGTGCTAATAAAGGACTTAGCAGAAAAATCGTAGGGGCCACCTTCAGGTCGCCCAGGTTTTGGACTTCATTTTCCCCGCCGCCCACCTCGCGTGCTCCGAAATTATCTCGTCGCTACTTTCCGCCAATCTTCCCAACAATTTCATAACTCGCAGATGCGTTTCCGAATCGCGTTTCACATTTGAATTTCCAATCGCAACGCAAGCATTCCGAATTATTCCACGATATTTTGCGCGCTTAATCGGACTCGCGCGAAATGTTTCCCGGAATTCTTCTTCAGTCATCGAAGCAATCCATTCCAATTCCGGCGCAAGCAGATTTTCCCTTGGCGCAAATACTTCTTCCTTCGTCGTTGGCGCTTCGCGATTCCACGGACAAACATCCTGACAAATATCGCACCCGAAAACTTGTCTTCCCATTTGCGCGCGCAGACTTTCGGGAATCGCTCCGCGCAATTCAATGGTCAGATACGAAATGCAAAGCCTCGCATCAAGAACATAAGGTTCAACAATCGCGCTTGTCGGACAAGCATCAATGCAAAGTGTGCATTGACCGCAAACATCTGTCGGCGGAAATTGTGCTGATGCAATATCAGATGAAGCCGCGAGATCGAGAGTCGTAACAATCACGCACAGAAATATCCACGAACCAAGTTCCGGATGAATTAGCAGAGTGTGTTTTCCAACTGTTCCTAATCCAGCGCGCTGAGCTGCGATGCGTTCGTGAATCGGTCCTGTATCAACGTACCATTTCGCGTCAAACGGTACTGCGGTGAATTGCGCTCGCATCGCATTCACTAGCGATTCCAGTTTCGCGCCAATCGTTTGGTGGTAATCAGTTCCCCAAGCGTAACGGGAAATCCATCCGTGCGGAGAATCGTCCGACGATTCCGCTGCAGAGAACTGCGTTGAATAAGGATGCGCGGAATTGTAGTTCACCGCGCAGACAATCACGCTTCGCGCGCCTTGCATCACTTGCTGCGGAGATTCGCGTCGCGGATCCGAAAGCCAGCGCATTTCTCCAGCATGTCCGCGAGCAAGCCATTCCGCATTCCGCGCAAGTTCCGGCCACGAATCATCTTCCCGCGAAATGGCAGTAATTCCGCACAGATCAAACCCAATCGCGCGAGCTTGCTCAGTAATCCACGAACTGCGTTCCGCCGCGCTCACGCCTTAAACACTATTCCAATAAGTGGATAATTCACTTTGTGTCACCTCCCGGGTACAAGCTCGCACCGAGTCAGACACCGCTAGACTTTGTTCGCTGCCCGCGCGCCCAGATGAGCGAGAAAAGCTTCATTCGCTCTGGTCAGCGATCTTCCATTTAGCGTGACGGCTCCGATTGTTCGCGCGGCACGCTCATCCGCGAGAGGAACGTAGCAACAGCCCGCGCGTTTCTCCACAGCCATCGCCGGAACAATTGAGACACCGAGTCCCGCGCTTACCATGCTAAGGATGCTGCTGAACTGGCCGCTTTCAAAAATAATTTTTGGATTCACGCGTGCTCGTTTGCAGGCCGCGAACGCGGTTTCGCGAAAGCAATGGCCGTCGCGCAGCAAAACAAATGGATCGTCCTGCAATTCTCCGAGCGAAACCGCGCGACGCTTTGCGAGTGAATGTTGATTCGGAAGAACCGCAAATAACTTTTCTGTCTTCAATGGAAATGATTGGAAATCTTGAGAGCGCGCCGGCAATGGAAGCGCGGCAATCGCCACATCCATTGTTCCTGCGCGAAGTCTTTCCAACAACAGCGGAGTAATTTCTTCCACAACGGTCACACGCGCTTCCGGATACTTGCGCGAAAATGCGGCCAGGATCGGCGGTAAAAAATAAGGGGCAATCGTCGGGATCACGCCCACCGCAATTGGACCGCTGATCGAGGCCTTCCTTTCCACCACATCGCTTCGCGCGGCTTCCAGATCGCGCAGCACGGCGCGCGCTCGCGGAAGAAATGAGCGGCCCAGTTCGGTAAGTTGAACGTTGCGGCCGAGGCGGTCGAGTAGACGGGCGCCCAATTCGTCTTCCAACTTCCGAATCTGCTGCGAAAGCGATGGTTGCGAGACGTGAGTCTGCTGCGCCGCCCGCGTGAAACTTCCGGTATCGGCAATCGCGCAAAAGTATCGGAGCTGTTGGAGTTCCATAAGGCCTGCCTATCTATTCTATGCGAACCATATTTTAGATGCATACATTGACATTCACAAATGCGGCCGGCGGGGGAGCCGCCAATGCCGGATACAAATGTAAAAAAAGGGCGGCCCACTTTCTAAGGCCGCCCGGTATGAAAGTATGAATGTATGAAATGTTTAGTCGTTTCCCGCCGCAGTTGCCGGCGTGGTTGTTCCGACGTGTGATTTTGCGGCAGCATGGGCTTCCATGATTTGCTTCCTCGAGACTGGAATCGTAAATAGATGTTCGCTTGTCTGGATTGAGGTGAGGAAGAATTCCTCTCCAATCTGCTCGAATTGCAGGAATACTCGGTCCGCCGGTCCTGATTCAAACTGAGCCGGCATCACGAACATGCTTGCACGGTTTTCAAAGCTGCTGAGGACAAGAATCGTTCCTCCGTTCGTTTCATTTGCGCGGCTGACGCTGTAGTTGCCGGCCGGAAGTATTTTGCCGGAGACAACGAACTCGTAAGGGATTTTGACGGTGATGTGATCAACTGTCTGGCCTTGTGCGGCCACGCCGAAACCCGCCACGCTGATGAGTGCAATCAAAATACGCAGATACTGGCTTTTCATGACTTCTCCTTTTATGACGCTTAGAGCGTCTTTATATTTATGTAAAAAATATTAGCGTCACGCGATTTATAGTTCCAATACATAGTTCCGATAAGCTCAATAGGCGTGCTCTATAATTGCTTGCTCTTGCTCCGTGCAATCCGCTTGCTCCGCCGATCTTGGAAGACTGCCCGCGCCGGCGAGCTGGCAGCGGTTCACGGGAGTTGGAGTCCCATAGGTTGTGCCTATTCATTCCATGCGGACTATATATTGGACGTATAGGAGTGCCCGCACTAATCTGACGCCGGAGGGAGCAACCGATGCCAGAAAATCCGAAAAAAATGACCACCGATGCAGGACGTCCTGTAGGCGATAACCAGAATTCGCTGACTGTGGGGCCGCGCGGCCCGGTGGTGTTTGAAGATTTTTTGTTGTTTGAAAAAATGGCGCACTTCAATCGCGAACGAATTCCTGAACGCGTGGTTCACGCGAAAGGGTCGGGCGCGCACGGACATTTCGTTTGCACCAGCAACGAAATTACGAAGTACACGACGGCAAAATTGTTCAGCGCGGTTGGAAAGAAAACTCCGACGTTCATCCGGTTTTCAACCGTGGGCGGGGAAAAAGGTTCGGCGGATACGGAGCGCGATCCGCGCGGATTCGCGCTGAAATTTTATACGGAGGAAGGAAATTGGGACATGACCGGCAACAACACGCCGGTATTTTTCATCCGCGATCCGCTGAAGTTCGGAGATTTTATTCATACGCAGAAGCGCGATCCGGAAACGAATTTGAAGTCGCCGACGATGATGTGGGATTTCTGGTCGCTTTCGCCGGAATCACTGCATCAGGTGACGATTCTTTTTTCCGACCGCGGCACGCCGGATGGCTACCGTCACATGGACGGCTTCAGCAGCCACACGTTCAGCTTGATCAATGACAAAAACGAATTGTTCTACGTGAAGTGGCACTTCAAAACGAAGCAGGGCATTAAGAATTTTCATGCGCAATCAGCGAACGAAATGCGCGGGATCGATCCGGACTATGCGCAGCGCGATTTGTTCAACGCGATCAAGGAAGGAAATTTTCCGAAGTGGCGCGTGCTGGTGCAAATCATGCCGGAAAAAGATGCCGAGACGTATCACATCAACCCTTTTGACCTGACCAAAGTGTGGCCGCACAAAGATTATCCGCTGCACGAAGTGGGCGAATTGGAACTGAATCGCAATCCTGAAAATTATTTCGCTGAAGTGGAGCAGGCGGCTTTCGAGCCGCGCAACATTGTCCCCGGCATGGGGTTTTCTCCGGACAAAATGTTGCAAGCGCGCTTGATTTCATATCCGGACGCGCATCGCTACCGGTTGGGCGTGAATTACGATTCGCTTCCGGTGAATAAGCCGCAGTGTCCTTATCACACGTACAACAAAGACGGCGCGATGCGGTTCGACGGGAATGATGGACGGAACGTGAATTACGAACCGAACAGTTTCGGCGGCCCGACGCAGGATCCGAAGTACGTCGAACGGCCGAAGATGGTGAACGGCACGGTAGCGCGCCACGATCATCGCAGCGACGGCGATTATTATTCGCAGCCGGGAAATTTGTTTCGATTGATGCCCGCCGACGCGAAGGAGCGATTGATCGGCAACGTTGTGGGCAGCCTGGGACAAGCTCCGAGGCGGATTCAGGAATTGCAGGTCCGGCACTTTTACAAAGCTGATCCTGCCTATGGGGGCGGCGTGGCAAAAGGGCTGGGACTCGATATAAAGGCGGTTCTTGCCGGCGAAGGAAAAGTTGCGGTGGCCGATTAAGGATTTAACCGTGATGGGAAAAAGGGGCGGGAATTCTAGTCCGCCCCTGAATCGGCATGACGATGCGATGAAGCGAGGAAAACATGAAGAGTTGCTTTGGCACCATCTATCCTGACTTGGAAAAATTCCAATTTGGAAAACCGATGAACGGAAAAGTTTTCCGGATCATCGTGAACACCGTTGGCCCCGGTCATCGAGATCGCGAGCTAGCGATTGACCAGAACGCCTGGCAAGATTGCCGGCAATGCGGGGATTTTCAAAATTGCCTGGACTTCTCAAACGCGAAGATACAAATGCAGCGTGTGTTGACGAGTTTGTAGACCCATCCGTCGTCGCTATCCCGCCAGCACAACATCACGAAGATCGTAGTCAACCGGATCGAAAGAGATCGCCAACGCCGCCGTCTGCTTCATATGCGCCAGGATTTCCGGCTTCTTGCTCATCGCAATGTAATCCTCTTTGGAGCGCCACTCGGCGTAATTCAGCACTCGGCGCCGATCGCGGCTCATGTGGAGATTCGCCGAAATAAAACCCGGTTGATGGCGGAAAATTTCTTCCGTGGCATTTTTCAGCGCCTGTAGCAACCGTTCCGCATTTTCAGGCTCGACGGTAAACGTGTTGATGAATGTCAGGTAGCCAGCCTTTGGATCGAGTGTGGTCCAAGCAACCTTCGATTCGTTCTTGTTACCGCTGGAAGATAATGTCATGATCCTTATATAATATAAGGAGCCTTATATGTCAAGCTCGTGTGACTATGCCAAAGACTAAGCCCGCAAGTCATCCTCAGGCTCATCGATTGGGCTACATGCTCAAGCGAGCGCAGCACGCGCTGAGGATGAGCATGGACGAACTGCTGGAACCAATCGGTATAACTGTGCCGCAGTACAACGTTCTTTCGGCTGTGCAACTTCATCCGGGAATTTCAAATGCCGCGCTGGCGCGAGGCGCATTCGTCACCGCGCAAAGCATGCAGGGAATCGTTGCGAACTTGGAAAGAATCGGTTTGCTGCGCAGAAAGCCCCATCCTACTCATGGCCGCATACAACAAAGTGAATTGACCAAAAAAGGCGACGCGGTGCTGACGAAAGCGCATAAATTGCTGATCGGAGTTGAGGAAGCGATGACGTCCGGGTTTAGAAAAGAAGAAATCGAGGCGCTGCGTTCGTTGCTGCATCGTTGCGCGGAGAATATGCGCGCCGTCTAGCGGAGAGCAAGTTGAATCGTGTGATTCCCATGTCCATGCCGGAATCAATTGTGGAAGGTGTTCCCGTTTTGCGGCGCGCTGAAGGAAATTGCGATACACTGGTTCCAACGGAAGCGGACTCGCGTTATCTACATAACAATTGGGCTTCTCTGTTGGTTCCGCTGGCAACTCGCTGTTAGAATGCAACGCATGGCTGATTGGCGACACATACAGGGAAAAATTCGGAAAGCGCGGACGAGCAGCGATCCTCCGGGACAACTTGCCGCTTTGTACGAAAGCACACGCGACGCGATGGTTGCGTTTGAGTTGGCGCGTCTGCACGAAAAGAATGGAAGTAATGCCGACGCGGCGACGTGGTATCTGACCGCGGCGGAGAAATTTCGGCGCGCTCAATGGAAAACAAAGGCGCAGGAAGCGTTGGTGAGATTGGGAGTTGAGGTGCCATTGGCAATTACGGAAGCGAGCGCGCTGGCGTCAGAGAGCGTTTCGCCGGAACAAGTGCAGGGCGAAGTGATGCGAGAAATTTCCGGCACGGATAAATTGTTCGGACGGACGGAAGCGTCGAGCCAATATGCGGAAGGAACTGGCGAACCTGACGCGGATGCGGACGAAGGAATGGACGCGCCGGGAGAATCTGAAGGCGCGGGAGATATTGCGACGTCTGCGGTGGTTGAAGGCGCATCTGCCGATGGAGTTGCAGGTGATGCGGCGAAGAAGCGGCGTCGAAGAGGACGTCGTGGTGGACGCGGACGGCGGAAGAAAGTTGTGGGCGCGCCGGTGAGCGCGGTGACGGCTGCTGCGATTCCAGCTGAGTCTGCTGCGGATTTTGTTGAGCCGGTTGATGCGCGAACAGTTGACGCGCAACCAGTTGCGGCTGCGATGATTCCGGCGCGAGCGATTCCGTCGAGGCCGTCGCAGCAAACGGGTGGACGCGGGTCGGGAAGAGTTTCATCGCAAGGGCGGCGTGGATCTTCGTCGAGCGCGCCTGTTGCTCGACGTGATGCGGAGCGAGTTGCCGAGCCGATCGTAGCTTCGGAAGCGGAATTTGCGGATACGTCGTCGGGAAGCATTGGGCCCGCGGCGTGGCAAGGACGCCGACGCGCAGGAGAGCCTGCGCTGGCGTCGAGACTTGCGGGACTTGAGTCACGGTTGCGCAGAATGTTGGCGTCGCCACCCTCGAGTTTGGATGACGCGGATAAAGCTCCGGCTGGGCCAGGAGTGTTCGTGCTTTCTGACTCAGAGCTGCACGACAATTACTACGTAGAGGCGTGCCAGACGCTGCGAATCGGAATTGGAAATTTGGTGCGCAGTGGAAGAACGCGAAACGGCGATAACATCCGCGGATTGCTGGCCGACCATTTGGGAATTACCGAGCCGAAAGTGGCGAAATATTTGAAAGATCATTGCGCGATTCGCTGGGTGCAGTTGGATGAGGAAGCGCAGCTTTTGGCGCATTTTGCGATTGCGATGCTGCGGCCTGCGCTGAATGATTAGGGCTCCTCTTTCCCGGCTACTTCGCGCCGACAGACGACGAATTCAAGGAGCCATTGCGTAGGATTTTCCTGATTGGTTTGCTGAAGCTCCGGCTCACTCTCACTTCGTCGCCGGTCGACAAAGTAAGCCTCGCATCTCCACTCACAGCCGGCGCTATGCGAACAATCCGGTCAAGCTGAACGATGGCAGAACGATGCACTCGAGCAAATGTAGAAGGATCAAGTCTGCGAGCGAGTTGATTGATCGATGCCCGGATCAGATAGGTTTTATTCCCGACGTGCAACCCCGCGTAATCTCCGGTTGCTTCTATCCAGTCAATCTGTTCGCTGCGGACAAACGCTACGCGATCTCCTGTCTTAACAGCGAATTTGCTGAGGAATGAGGCTCTTTGAGTATTCCGTTCTGAGTTGACCAACTCCTGAAGCTGGGCATATTTTTCCTCAAAAGACGCCAACCTGCTCGTTCGTCTCACACGCTCGAGAGCTTCGGCAAATCTGGTGTCGTCTATCGGCTTGAGCAGATAGTCCACCGCATGAAACTCGAAAGCGTCCAACGCATATTCATCAAAAGCCGTCAGGAAAATAAAAGAAGAGGCGCAGCCTTTGGGCAGCCTCTTCAGAACTTCCAGCCCGTTGAGTCCGGGCATACGTATATCCAGAAACACAAGGGCTGGCTTCAATCTCTCGATACTTTGTAAAGCGGTCTTACCATTTCCGCACTCGCCGATCAGTTGAAAATCCGGATGCCGCTGAAGACGAAGGACGATTCCGCGACGCGCATGTGGTTCGTCATCCACCACTAAAACCGTGATCATTGCAGGCACGTCCTCACTCCAAAATCTCAGAATGTACAGCCGAGGGCTTGAAGGGAAAAGAAATTTTGCTGCGGAACTTCCCATCGTTGCAGGAAACCGCGTCCAACTTGCCATCGGCACCAAACAGCTCGTTCAGCCGTTGCCGCGTGTTGGCGAGGCCGATGCCGTCTGTGGGTGAAAGGAGGGCGGAACCTGGCGGGACATCGTTCACTACTTCGATTGCGATGAGTGTGTTCCGCAACTCCGCGGACACAACAATTGTGCCCCCACTTTCGCACTGAGCAATCCCGTGTCGCACCGCATTTTCCAGTAGAGGTTGGAGAAGGAGCCGCGGAACTTCAGCGATTAGAGTGCCATCGCCAATAAAGAATTCCACGCGGAGTTGCGACCCAAAACGAACCTTTTCAATATCGAGATATTCTTTTGCGCTGGCCAGTTCATCCGCCAGCGGAACTACGTGCAATTCAGGTGTGCTAAGGGTGCTGCGAAGCAGATTTCCCAAACGGCTAATCATTTGAAGCGCACCCGTTGAGTTCTGTTCGAGAACCAGAGTTCCAATTGTATTCAGGGTGTTGAAGAGGAAATGTGGCTGTAGTTGAAATCGAAGCGCCCTCAGTTGGGCTTCACGAGCCAACGATTCG
>Ga0209624_10001706_pt1 | contig 16986 bp, 14 predicted proteins | sample JacPinW_OM2H0_O1_FD_188565 | JGI IMG/M metagenome (GOLD analysis project Ga0209624, IMG submission 188565) | Forest soil microbial communities from Algoma, Ontario, Canada - Jack Pine, Ontario site 1_JW_OM2H0_O1 (SPAdes) (version 2) | ecosystem: Environmental > Terrestrial > Soil > Boreal...
CGAGCGCCTGCGCAACCTCGATGAGCACCGGCACGATGGTGAGATAACCGGCGCCGCGCAGCCGGCGCAGGTCCCCGCCCGCGGCGAGCTCCATCGGCATGAGGAAGATCGACTCATCACGTTCGGGCGGGTAGACCGTGAGAATGTACGGGTGATTGAGGCGGCTCGCGCTTGCGTACTCGTGCTGCAGGGCCTCCCAGGCCGCCTCGGCACGCCCCGGGCCGGGACGCAGGATCTTCAGCGCAATGTCTGTCTGCCGGTTCGGATCGCGCGCGCGCCACACTTCGCCCTGCCCGCCGGCGCCCAGCCGTTCGTGCAGCACGTAAGGGGCTCGTAACGGCCGCCCCGGTTTCGCGGTCGCCGTTTCCTTCATGGTCTCGTCGGAGCCAGGATGAGAACGGTGTGCGACCGATTTTTTCTAAGGCCGTTCATAGCTCTCCCGGCCAGCGTTTCCGCGCAGGTCGCATTTCCTACACGGAACTGGTTTGGCCCAGTATGCCACCGCCTGCTGTTTCTGACCCCCGGCAGTTGCAGGGGGTTCCCGCTTTTCGCAGGCTCAGGGCGCCTACAAGCCCTACAAGCCGAGGCGCAGCTGTGAGCCGGGCGGGGTCGGCGGGGTAAACAGGGCGGTGCTGAACCCCTCGCGCCCACGCCGGTTCAGGTCAAGCCGCTTGACGGCGATCCGGAAGCGCTGACGGAGCAGTTCCGCGTAGGGGCCGGTTCCGCGCATGCGCGAGCCGAAGCGAGGATCATTGTCACGGCCGCCACGCATATCGCGGATCACGGACATAACGTGATTACTGCGCTGCGGAAAGTGCTCCTCGAGCCACTGCCTGAACAGGTGCTTGATTTCATGGGGAAGGCGCAGCAGCACGTATCCCGCCCAGCTCGCCCCGGCCTGGGCCGCCGCCGCCAGGATCCCCTCGAGCTCATGGTCGGTCAGTGCCGGAATCACCGGGGCCACCAATACCCCGCAGGGGACGCCCGCGGCGTGCAGGGAGGAAAGGACACGCAGACGGGCCTGCGGCGATGCCGCGCGCGGTTCCAGAATGCGCTTGAGCTCCCCGTCCTGCGTCGTGATGCTGACCCCGACGCTCGCCAGGCCCTGCTGCGCCAGCTCACTCAGCAAGTCAAGGTCGCGCAGCACGAGTGCGTGCTTGGTGATCACGGTGACCGGGTGGCGCGTGCGCGCCAGGACTTCGAGGATCGAGCGCGTCACTCCCATGCGCCGCTCGACCGGCTGGTACGGATCGGTGTTGGCCCCGAGCGTGATGGGCTTGCACACGTAACCCGCACGGGCGAGCTGCGCTTCCAGCACTTTCGCCGCGTCGGCCTTGTAGAAAAGACGCGTCTCGAAGTCCAGACCGGGCGAGAGTCCCATGTAGGCGTGGCTGGGCCGCGCGTAACAATAGATGCAGCCCGTCTCACATCCGCGGTAGGGATTGATCGACTGCTCGAACGGGATGTCGGGGGAGTCGTTGGTGCTGATGAGTTCGCGCGCACGCTCGGGCTCGAGCGTGGTCTCGATCCGCTCGGGCTGCTCGTCCTTGTACCAGCCGTCGTCGACCGCTGCGAGCTGCTGGACGTCAAAGCGGCCCGCCGGGTTTGAAAGGGCTCCGCGGCCGCGGAAGGACTGCCGGTCGGTAATCGTACGGCGCATCTCCAGAACTGTACGCCTATACAGTATGGCTGCCTAGGTTCGCGGCGCCCCCGCGCACTCGGGCCACTATCTGATGAAGCGCAGCGAGAACGGATAGCGGTACAGCTCGCCCTCGCTCGCCTTGATGGCGGCAACCAGGATCAGGACCAGCCAGGCGATAAACAGCGCCGTGCCGAGCACGATTCCGATGAAGACCAACATCAGCACCGTGCACACCAGCGCGCCAAGCAGCACTGAGATGTTGAAGTTGAGGGCCTCTTTTGCGTGCGCGGCGACGAAGGGCGAATCCTCACGCCGCGCGAGCCATACCACCAGCGGTCCCAGCACGATCCCGAGCAGCGGTATGACGAGCCCCGCCAGCGCCGACAGATGCGCGAGCATTCCCCAGGTACGCTCGTGCTCCGTCGGCATCCCGCCGGAACTGGGCTGGTCGGACGGCTCGCTCATGGCCGTACAAGCGTATCACTTCACTTAACCTGTGACTGAGCACGGTTGCGGCCCAGACCGCGCGTCGTACCCGCAACGGTGCAGTGGCTCGTTTGATGGCTTGATCGTGGTTTTCGTTTCGCAGGCAGCGCTCTTCACGAATCCGCACTTCCCGCTTGATGCGATCGTGCGCGCGCGGTCTTAGAGCCTTCGGCCGCTCGCGCCCTCAACCGCGCTTCACGTAAAACCGGCGCCAGCCGCACCGGCGCCGCAAGAGCCGCCGGCGGGGACGCCCGCGTGGCATGATCCGGCACCGTGGGGACAGCACACAACGACGCCGGCGAAACCCGCCTCGCCAGCGCAGCCGAGTGGAGCGGCTACCTGGGCGTCGCACCGCTCATCGTGTGCCTGGCGGCCGTCGGCCTGCTGCCCGAATACGCCTACCGCGAGCTCGCCCAGCGAATGGCGATCGCCTGGGGCGCGGTGCTGCTCGCCTGCGCCGGCGCGGTGCACCTCGGGCTTGCGCTCGCCGGCCGGCTGCCATGGCAGGGCCTGCGCGCCGGCGCAGCACTCGCACCGGCACTGGTCGGTGCGGCCGCGGTGGTGGTGGGCGGGCAGCGCGCACTGGCGCTGCTGGTGGTCGGGCACGGCGGCCTGTGGCTCTACGAGCACCGCTCGCTCGGCCGCCAGCTGCCGGGCGCCTACCTCGGGCTGCGCCGGCAGCTGGCGCTGGCGATTTGCATGCTGCTGGCGCTTACCATGTTTGTTTCGGACGCCGCCGGGCTCAGCTGAAGGAGCGAGGCCGCACGATGGAAGACTTCTCCGCCCCCTGGCTGCGCCGCCTGATCACCGCGGCGCTGCTCGCAGGCCTGGTGCTGCTCGGCTATTACGTGCTCGACCCCTTCATCGTGCCGCTGGTGTGGGCCGCGATTCTCGCCTTCGTGAGCTGGCCGGCGTACGAGTGGCTGCTGCGCGCCTTGCACGGGCGCGGCATCGTCGCGGCGCTCATCATGACCGCGGCGGTGTCGCTGGCCGTGATCGTGCCGCTCGCCTGGCTTGCGGTGGTGCTGCGCCTCGAGGTGGTACACGCCTACCACGCGACGCAGGAGCTGCTCGCCGGCGGCGTGCAGCTGCCACCGGCCGTCCTCAAGCTGCCCTGGCTCGGCGATCAACTGAACGATCTGGTGACCCGCGCCGCCCAGGATCCGCACGCCCTGGGACTTGAACTGCGCAAGATTACCGACCATTCGTTCGATCAGATTGCGCACGTGATCGGCGGCATCAGCCGCAACGCCGTGAAGCTGGTGCTGGCCGTGGTCAGCCTGTTCTTCGTCTACCGCGGCGGCGAGCGCTTCGCCGCGCAGCTTGCCGGCGCGCTCGAGCAGGTGCTCGGTCCGCGCGTGCACAACTACCTCAAGGCCATCGGGCAGACCGTGAAGGCGGTGGTCTACGGGCTGGTGCTGGCCGCAACCGTGCAGGGCGTGCTGGTCGGGCTCGGCTACTGGATCGCCGGGGCCAGCGCGCCGGTGTTCCTCGCCGCGCTGACGACCGTGTGCGGGCTGATCCCGTTTGCCGTCCCGGCGCTGCTGGTCGGGGTCGTGCTGTGGCTGGTGGTCAGCGGCCACACGGTGGCGGGGATTGCGCTCGCCGTGTGGGGCGGGATCGTCGTGGGCTGGACCGATCACTTCGTACGCCCGTTTCTCATCAGCCGCGAGGCGCAGATCCCCTTCCTTCTGGTGATGTTCGGCGTGCTCGGCGGACTCGCCGCCTTCGGGCTGGTCGGCCTGTTCATCGGCCCGGTGATTCTGGCGGTGTTGCTGGCGATCTGGCGCGAGTGGCTGCTGGAGACTCACCAGCCGGCGGCGTGAGCGGCTCAGGCACCGAGGAACATGCGGTAGGCGGGGTTGGCGGTCTCGTCCACGTAGGCGTAATGCAGCTCGTTGAGATGCTGCAGAAAGTCCGGCCGCTCGGCGGGGGCCACCTGGATGCCGGCCAGCACGCGGCCGTAATCCGAGCCGTGGTTGCGATAGTGGAACAGGCTGATGTTCCAGCGTGAGCCGATCGCCTGCAGGAACTTCAGCAGCGCCCCCGGACGCTCCGGGAACTCGAAACGGTACAGCACCTCATCGACGATGCCGCGCCCGTGGCCGCCGACCATGTAGCGCACGTGCAGCTTGGCCATCTCGTCATCGGTCATGTCGGTGACGGTGAAGCCGGCGGCGCGCAGGCTCGCCAAGAGCGCATCCTTCTCGGCGCGGCCCTGTGCCAGCGCGAGACCGGCGAAGATCTGGGCACGGTCGCTGCCGGCATAGCGATAATTGAATTCGGTTACGCTGCGCCGACCGAGCACCTCGCAGAAGTGCAGAAAGCTCCCGGGCCGCTCCGGGATCACCACCGCCAGCAGTGCCTCGCGCTCCCCGCCGAGGTCGGCGCGCTCGGCGACGTGTCGCAGGCGGTCGAAATTCATGTTGGCGCCGCTGTTGATCGCCACCAGACGCTTGCCGCGGCAAGCCTCGCGCGCCACGTACTTCTTGACCCCGGCCACCGCCAGCGCACCGGCCGGCTCCACGATCGAGCGCGTGTCTTCGAACACATCCTGGATGGCGGCGCAGATCTCATCGGTGCCCAGCAGCAGGATCTCGTCGACCAGTCCGCGGCACAGCGCGAAGGTCTCCTCGCCGACGCGCCGCACGGCCACACCGTCGGCGAAGATCCCCACCCGCTCGAGCGTGATGCGCCGGCCCGCCTTGAGCGAATCGTGCATGCTGGCGGCATCCTGCGGCTCGACACCGATCACCCTGATGCCCGGGTACAGGTATTTCACGTACACCGCGATCCCGGCCAGCAGGCCGCCACCGCCGACCGGCACGAAGATCGCATCCACACGGCCGCCGGTCTGGCGCAGGATCTCCACGCCGATGGTGCCCTGGCCGGCGATGACGTCCGGGTCGTCGAAGGGATGCACCAACACCAGGTTGCGCTCGCGCGCGAGCTTCAGCGCGTGCTCGAAGGCGTGATCGTAATCGTCGCCGTGCATCACCACCTCGCCGCCGAGGTCGAGTACCGCCTGCACCTTGATGTGCGGGCTGGTCTGCGGCATGACGATCACCGCGGCGATCCCGCGCCGCTGCGCAGCCAGTGCCACGCCCTGCGCGTGATTGCCGGCCGATGCGCACACCACGCCGCGGCGCGCGGTCATTTCCGACAGCTGTGCGATGCGGTTGTAGGCGCCGCGCAGCTTGAACGAGAAAACCGGCTGCAGGTCCTCGCGCTTGAGCAGCACGTGGTTGCCGAGCTGCCGCGACAGGCGTGCCGCCTCCTCCAGCGGCGACTCGATGGCGACGTCGTAGACGCGTGCCTTGAGGATTCTCTCGATGTAGGGACTCGCCACCGTCAGCAAACCCGTAGCGCCCGCCTGGGCGGATCGCCTGCGAGCTTAGCGGCGCGAGCGGTTCTTGTCAGCGCTTCTCGGCGCCTTTACGTACCGCGAAACGGTACACGGTGCGGCCGATGGCGACCTGGTCGCCGTCCCTGAGAGTGTGGCGCGTGATGCGCCGTGCGTTGACCAGCACGCCGTTGGTGCTGTTGAGGTCTTCGATGATCGTCTGCGCCGGCCCCGCCAGAATGACCGCGTGATGGCGGCTGACGTACTTGGCGTCGATCTGCATGTCGTTATCGGGGGTGCGCCCGATGCTGGTCTTGCGGCCAAGCACGTGCACGACTTCGCTGCCCCCGTCGCTCAGGATCAACAGGCGAGTCGCGCCGTCGGGCGCAGGCTCCGCGGCGCGCTCGCTGTCGGCCTCGGGCGCCGGCTGCTCGGCATCGCGCGGCGCTGCAGTGGGCGGCGCCGCAGGGGTTGGTGCCGCGGCCGCGGCCGGGGCTGCCGGCACTTCCTCGGCCTGGGCGCGTCGCTGCTGGTTGGATTTCTCGAGCTCCTCGATACGCGCGGCGCGGTTGCGCGCCTCGGACTCCAGCCGGTTGACGGTATCCTCGGCGGCGCGCAGATCGCCCTCCAGCTCGCGCACGCGCGCCGTGAGGGCGTCGCCTTCGCTGCGCAAAGCCGTCGCCGTGTCGCGCAGCTCGGCCGCTTCCTGCTCCGTGCGCCGCGCCTGCTCCTGCGCGGCAGCGACAACGGCGAGGTGTCCGCCGCGCTCCTCCTGCGCGGAGCGCAGCACGCCGCCCCAGTCCTCCATCTCCTTGCGCAGGGTCGCCAGCTCGCCTTCCAGCTGCAGGGTGCGCCCGCGTTCCGCAGCGAGCGCAGTCTCCAGTTGCGCGGCACGCTCGCGCTCCTGCGGGAGCGAGCTCTCCAGCGCCTCCAGGCGCGTCTCGGCGGACTTGGCCGCGCCACGTGCGAAATCGATTTCCGCGTCCAGGTCGGCGCGCTGGGTGCGCAGCCGCTCAAGCTCGCCCTGCAGCTGCGAATCGCTGCTGGTGTGCTGCTCGCTGAGGATCTGAAGCGCACGCAGCCGCTCGGCGCCCGCGGCGATCTCGCCCTGCAGGCGCGCGATGCTCGCCTGCAGGCCCTGCGCCTCCGCGCGTGAGCTGTGCAACTGCGTGTCGCGCTGCCCGAGCAGCGCGGTCATCGAACTCGCCTGCTGCTCCAGATGCGCAATGGCAGCCGCGCGCTGCGCAAGCTCGGCTTCCCGCTCGCGCGCCTGGCTGTCGTGACTGCTGAGTGCGCGCGCCTGGCGTTCAAGGCTCGCCGCGTGCGCCTGCGTCTCGCGGTCGAGGTCCACCAGCTGCTCTTCCACGATCCGCCGGCGGCCCTCGATGCTCTGCAGTGACTCAAGATAGCTCGCAGCTCGCGCCCGCTCGTGCTGCAGGTCCTGCAGCGCCGTGGCGGTCTGCGCTTGGCTGTGCGCCAGCTCAAGCCGGTGTTGCTCGAGGTCGCTGGCACGCAGCGCATGGCCCGCGCTTTCCTGCTGCTCGAGCGAGCGTTGCAGCTGCGCCTCGCGTTCGCCGGCGGCAGTGCTCTGGGCACGCAGCTGCGCGTGCATCTGTGCAACTTCCTCGGCGAGCGCTGCGGCGCGCTGCTCGGCGGCCGCACGGGTACGGACCGCCTCGGTCAGCTGCGCGGCGGCCTGCGCCCCCTGCAGCGTCGCCGCGGCGCGCTGCTGCTCGAGCTCTGCGCTCAGGGCTGCGGTGCGCTGTTCGGCCGCGGCAGCACGCTGTGCCGCCGCCGACTGTCCGTGAGAGACATCGTCCAGCTGCGCCGCCTGTTCACGTGCGGCGCTCTGGTGCTGCTCGAGCTCGGCGCTCAACTTTGCGGTGAGCTGTTCGGCCGCAGCGGCGCGCTGCGCGGCGCTGGCCTGCCCCTGTGCCGTCTCGTCCAGCTGCACGGCGCGCTGCGCGGCGATGGCCTGCAGCTGCTCGAGTTCCGCGGTGAGGCGTGCCGCGCGTGTTTCGGCGGCAGCGTGCGCGGACTGCGCCTCATCGCGCGCACGCTCGAGCTGCGTCAGTCGCTCACCGCGGTTTGCGAGCAGCTCCTGCGTCTCGCGCAGCTGCGTGGCGAGCGAATGCAGGTTGAGTTCGTATTGCCGCGTGGTCGTGGCGCTTGTCTCGGCGAGCGCCGCGCGTGCGGACGGCGGCAGGATCCAGCTGTCGGTGCCGGCGTGCTGCTCATCGGCAGCCGCAACGGCGCCGGCGGCTCCCGCGGCATCGAGCACCGGCAGTTCTGCCGTGCTTTCGATATCGGATCCGGCGGCGGAGGGCTCAGGCGGTACAGACGGCGGCAGCGAGGGCAGGCTCATCGATTTTCCCCAATCCTTTTTTTGAGTGAAAAGTGTACCGCCTCGAGGTGTCAATTCCGCATACCCGAGTGTGAATATGTGAAATGAATCCCGAAAAAATTTCAGCTGCGCAGAAACTCCCGCACCAGCTCGGCGACGCGCTGCGGAGCATCAATGAACATCTGCGCTGCCGGCCGCTCCAGCTCGGTGAGTCGCGCGGCCGGCACCGCCTCGCGGACCCGCTCGGTCGCCTCCCACAGCTCATCGCGCGGCCGCAGCACGAGCAGGCGCTGGGTGAGCTTCGTCAGGCGTGCGCGCAGCGGATATTGCGCTGCGGCCTCCACGGCCCAGTTCTGCCAGTCGGGCGGGCGAAAATCCCCGGGCGGCGCTGCGGGTGCTGGCCGGCTCGGCATGAGCTGCCGCTCCGAGTCGGTCAGGAGCGGGACCGACACCATGATCAGGCGGCTGACCTGCGCAGCGTGGGTCAGCGCAAGTTCAGTGGCCAGTACCGAACCTAAGCGCAGGCCGAGCACGGTCAGGTCACGCAGGCGCATGCTGTCGAGGAAGTCGCCGAGGGCTGCGGCGTAGTCGGCGATCGTCGGTCGCAGCGCCGGTGCGTCCGATTCACCGAAGCCGGGCAGGTCAGCTGCGTAGACCGAGCGCTCCTTGCCGGCGATGGCGAGGAAGCGCGTGAAGATGCGCGCGGAGCCCTGGCCGTCGTGCAGGCACAAAAGCGGCGCGCCCTCCTCGAAGCCCCCTCCCGGCGGCAAGGCGGCGTGCACATGCAGTTGTCCGTAACGGCACTCGAAGTAGCCACGGCGCACACGTGCCTGAGCACCGCCCGGGGGGCTGGTCAGGCTTCCCTTGGGCATGGTTCGCAGTGTGCCACGGCGCCGCTTGCCTCGGCGCTCCGGCCGCGTAAATTGGGAGATGCTTCCCTTCTCAGGCCGCGAGGTTCAGAACATGGCACGTACCGTCGCTTTGTTGGCGCTGGCGGCGCTGCTGTCCGGCTGCGGAGTGGTCGAAACCGGAACCAGCGCGGCAGCCGGCGCGGCGTCTGAGGCACAGGCGGCCGAGGCGGCCAAGCGCAGCGAGGATCGCGTCAAGGCCGAGATCGATGCCGCCAATCAGCAGGCCGCCGAACAGCGCCGCGCGGCCGAGGAGGCGGCCAAGTAGCCGCAAGGACTCCGCGCGCCGTGATCAGCGCGCGGGGTGTCTGCATCAGCAGCGGTTCCTTGGTCAGCGCCGGCGGGCGCGCGAGGATTTGCGTGCTGGCTTGCGCGTCTTGCGTGCGGCCTTGCGCCCGGCGGCCTTTTTCGCCGCCTTTCGCGCCGGTTTCCTGGCGGATTTCTTCGCGACTTTCTTTGCGGCTCTCTTCGCGGCTTTCTTGGCCGTCTTCCTGCCTGACTTCTTCGCGCTCTTGTTCGCCGCGTTTTTCGCAGCCTTCCTGGCTTGGTTCGGCGCCGCCGCGGCGACCAGCGGTTTTGCCGCCGGCGCCGGTGCAGCCTTGGGCGCAGGGGCGGGCTTTGCGGGAGCTGCCGCCTTCAAGGTCGGAGGAGTCGGGGCGGCCTTCGCCACTGGCGGAGGCGCCTTCGGCTGGCTCGTCGTGCGCGCGGCTTCCTGGACGGCGAACGAGCCGCCCTGCGGATCCATCATGAGCGCGATCCAGGTTCCGCCGGGAACCTCCATCGGTCCATGCAGGAGCCTGCCGCCGCCGGCCTTGGCGGCCGCCACGGCCCGGTTCGCATCCGCCACATGCACATAGCTCAGCCAGGACGGCGCGGCGCTGACGGCGCCCGGCCGACACATGCCGCCCACCTGGCTTGCGCCGTGCTCGAACAGCTGATAGACGCCCATGGCACCCATGTCATGGCCGGGCCCCTTGCGCCAGCCGAACAGCTCGCTGTAGAAGCGCAGCGCCGCCGCAACGTCGGTGGTCTGCAGCTCGTGCCAGGAAAAGCCGCCCTGCGCCGGCTGCGGACCCGGCGGCGGTCCGCCTGCCGGGCTGAACACCGCGAAGGTCGCGCCCTGCGGATCGGCCAGTACCGCATATCGCCCGACATTGGGAATGTCGGAAGCGGCCTTGCACAGCTTTGCGCCCAAAGTCTGCGCCTGCGTGCAGGTGGTATCGACATTCGGTGTCCCGATGTAGACCAGCCAGTGCGGCTGCGCGCTGCCCTCCTCGGCCGGCTGCGCCATCAGGCCGCCGATCTGGGTCTGGCCGGCCATCCAGATGGTGTAACCGGGCATGTTGGAAGGGGCCGTACGCCAGGGCAGCACCTTCGGGTAGAACGCCGCGGCGGCGGTCGCATCACTTGTCATCAATTCGTGCCAGACGAATTTCCCCAGGACCTCGGCGTTGCTCATGGTGGGTCTTCCTCTTGTTTGCGAAGCGAGCGCTTCCACGTCGACAATCGGCGCGACATTCTGCCCTTCTCCGTCGTCGAGTTCTACGCCTGTCGCGCCGGTGCCGCGCCGCGCGGGCGTTCGCGCCAGACCAGATACAACCCGCTCGCAATCACGACGCCGGCGCCGCAGCACACGCGTGCCGTCGGCAGCACGTGCCACACCACGCGGTCGATACCCATGCCCCAGAGCAAAGCCGTGTACTCGAACGGCGACACGATCGAGGGGGGAGCGGAACGGAACGCCTCGGTGAGCAGGTACTGTCCGATCGCGGCGAGCAGTCCCATGACGATGAGCCATTTCCAGTGCACCGGCTCGATGCTCACCCAGCCGGGAGCGGCGAGGGTGCCGGCGAACACGCTCATCAGGCCGATGGACCAGAAAACGACGCTCACGGTCGTGTCCGTGCGCGTCAACACCCGCACCGCGACGGCGCTCAGGGCGTAGGCGGTGGCGCCGCCCAGCGCGGCGAGTGCGGCGAGTGCGCCGAGCATGCCCGCCCCCGAGCTGCTCGGTCGCAGCATGACGAGCACGCCGCCCAGGCCGGCAAGGATGGCGAGCCACTGGCGCCAGTTGATGCGCTCCTTCAGCAGCGGGACGGACAGGGCCGCCACGATGATCGGGGCGGACAGGAACACCGAATAGGCGTTGGCGAGCGACAGTACGCGCACCGCGTAGATGAAGCCGACCAGCACCAGCGTGGTGAGAAAGCCACGCAGCAGGTGCATCGGCCAGCGCCGCGGCCTCAAGTCGCGCAGCCGCCCCGCCAGCAGTACCGGCAGCAGTGTGAAGGGCAGCGAGGTCGCCCCGCGCAGCGCGGCGACCTGCATGAGCGGGTAGTGCGCGGACAAAAGCTTCAGGATCGCGTCCATGAAGGAGAACGCGGCGACCGCCGCGAGCATGATCGCGATTGCCCCAAGCCTGCCCTGGCGCACGCGTCAGCCCGCGGGGTCCGTCTCCGGCTGCCGGCCGGCCCCGCCCATCGCCCGATAGCCGGTACCGAGCAGCCGGGCCGGCAGCGGAAACGCGCTGATCAGCGATACGATCAGCGACGAGGCGTAGGGCACCGACTGCACCAGCAGAGCCACGATCCAGGCGAGCCGGTCGGGACCTGAGCTCTCGGGCGGCCCGGTATGGGCGATTGCCCAGGCCGACAGCATGAGCCCACTCATCATCAGCGTTTCCTCGCGGGCCGCAGCCAGTGCGCGCAGCACCCCCGAAGTGCCGACCTCCTTGGGAGTGCGGAAGAACGGCTCGCTCCTGGTGACCAGACCCTTCACCGTCGCAGTGCCGATGGTATGGGTGAGGGCGAGTCCTGCAATCGCCGCGGCCAGCGTCTGACGCAGGTTCGCCCCGACCCGCACGCGGTAAAGATGCACGAGCTTGGCGAGCTTGAAGGTAAACAGCGACAGCGGCAGCACCGAGTACATCACCAGCGGCGGATCGATCTGCCCGGGCGCCCAGACCATGGCGGCCGACCAGCCGAGAGCGGCGAGGTTGAAGAGAAGGTTGCTGCCATCGGCCACCCACGGCAGCCAGCCGGCGACGAAGTGGTAGCGCTGTCCGGGGGACAGCGGGCCGCCTTCCAGAAACAGCGCCCGTGCATGCGCCTTGAGGATCTGCATGGCGCCGTAGGCCCAGCGGAAGCGCTGCTTCTTGAAGTCGATGAACGTGTCGGGCATCAGGCCGCGGCCGTAGCTCGTGGGCACGTAACTGGCATCGAAGCCGGCCTCAAAAATGCGCAGGCCGAGCTCGGCATCCTCGGTGATGCACCACTCGGCCCAGCGGCAGCGATCCAGCTGCGCGCGGCGCACCATGGTCATCGTGCCGTGCTGGATGATGGCGTTGCGCTCGTTGCGCGTGATCATGCCGATGTGGAAAAAGCCGCGGTACTCCGCGTAGCACATCGCCTTGAACGCGCTCTGGTCGGCGTCGCGGTAATCCTGCGGCGCCTGCACGATGGCGAGGCGCTGGTCCTCGAACACCGGCGTCAGGTCATTCAGCCAGCACGCATCGACCACGTAGTCGCTGTCGATGACGGCGATGATCTGGGCGTCCGGCGCCACGCGCTCGAGTGCGTAGTTGAGCGCGCCGGCCTTGAATCCTGCCAGCGGCGCGACGTGGAAGAAGCGAAAGCGCGCGCCCAGCTTTTCGCAGTGCGCCTGCACCGGGCGCCACACGTTCTCATCGCGCGTGTTGTTGTCGATCACCAGTACTTCGAAGTCCGGGTAATCGAGCCGTGCCAGCGCATCGAGGGTCTCGATCAGCATCGCCGGCGGCTCGTTGTAGGCTGGCACGTGGATCGAGACCTTCGGCGGGCGCGCGCTGTGACCGAGCAGCGGCGCGCCGAGGCGGCGCCGGTACTCGACCCAGTGCGCCTCGGCCCACTCGTGCGCCTCGGCGAGCAGCACCAGCATCACGCCGAGCATCCCCAGCAGCAGCAGCACCCCGGCGATGACGCTCGACACGGTCATATACTGCTGCGTGAAGTCGTAGAACACCCACACGGCAATGGCCGAGGAAGTGCACACCACGAAGGCGAGGAAACTGCGGCCACGGTTACGCAGCGTGCCGCTGGTGAGGTACATCAGTCCCAGCACCGCCAGTGCGACCGCCACCGACACGGCCGCGAGAATGTGCCATTCCGGTACGCGCACGATGGGCGCGGTGAAGGCGAACTTCGGCCGGCGGTTGACGTCGTAGACGCCCCAGTAGGAACCCACCGCGCCCTCAAGGTAAGCCTTCCAGGGCTGATCGAACGCCTCCATCACGTAGTAGACCATCTCCTCCTTGTCGGCGCGGTGCAGAAAGCGGCGCAGAAACAGCGCCTCGTTCGAATCCGAGGCGACCGCCGACTCGCGCGTACGGCCGCGGCTCGGCCAGCCGATCTCAGCGACCACGATCGGCTTGCGCGGAAAGGCCTGCTGCAGACGCCGGTACTGCGCGAACGAATAGTCGACCGCCTCTTCGACCGAGACGCCCTCCCAGTACGGCAGCAGGTGCACGCCGATGAAGTCGACGTGCTGCGCAAGCTCGGGGTAGGCGAGCCAGGTATGCCAGGTCTCCGCGGTCCCCACCGGCGGCCCGATGGCAGCGCGCGCACGATCGAGGTATTTCTCCAGCTCCGCGATCGGCAGGTCGCCGCGGAACAGCACCTCGTTGCCGATGATGACGCGCACCACGTTCTGGTGGTTGTTGGCCAGATCGATCACCGTCTTGAGCTGCTCTTCGTTCTTGTCGCGATGAGCATCGATCCAGGCGCCGAGCGCCACGTTCAGGTCGTGCTTGTCGGCGAGCTCCGGAATGTCGGCGAGGCTCTGCTCGACGCTGTAGGTGCGCACCGCGCTGACCTTGCCCTCGAGCAGCTTCAGGTCCGAGTCGATCTGCGCATCGGTGGGCATCTGTCCGTGGGTGGGGTCCTCGTTGGCGCGAAACGGCGAGAAGGCAAACCCCTCGATGCGGGCCGGCCACGGCGGTTCGCGCGTCGGGCGATTGAGGTAAGCCCATACCGCGAAGGTCAGCGTGGCGAACAGCGCCGCGATCAGGACGCTCGGAATTGCTTTCATGCGGGCGCGATGCGCCTACCAGGTGCCGGTGTTGGGCATCGATTTCCACGGTTCGGCGGGCGCGAGCGCCTCGCCCTTCTGCAGCAGCTCGATTGAAATGCCGTCCGGCGAGCGCACGAAGGCCATGTGTCCGTCGCGCGGCGGCCGCAGGATGGTCACACCGTGCTCGCTCAGGCGCGCACAGCTTTGGTAGATGTCCTCCACCGCGTAGGCGAGGTGCCCGAAGTTGCGCCCGCCGCCGTAGCTCTGCGGGTCCCAGTTGTGGGTGAGCTCCACCTGCGCGTCCTCATCGCCCGGGGCGGCGAGGAACACCAGCGTGAAGCGCCCCTGCGGATAATCCCGGCGCGACAGCAGGATGAGTCCGAGCGCGTCGCAATAGAATTTCAGCGACGTGTCGATGTCGGTGACGCGGACCATGGTGTGCAGGTATTTCATCGCAGCCTCTAAAAAGGTCAGAACATCTCCGAGGCCCCGGGCGCCTTGATGTCCACCTTGCGCCGCGAGGGAATGTGATCGCCGGTGATCATCTCATCGTAGCTCTGTCCGGGGCCGACCATCGGATAGACACCCGCGTCGCGGTCGATCATTACCTCGAGGAAGGCCGGCCCCTGGAAGCTCAGGAACTCACCCACCACGCGCTCGACGTCCTCCTTGCGATCCAGCCGCACCGCGTAGCGAAAGCCGTCTGCCTGAGCGGCCTTGACGAAGTCCTTCTTGTGCAGCGAGCGGTCGCTCGCGGACAGGCGTCCCTTGAAGAACAGCTTCTGCCACTGCTTGACCATGCCGTCGCCGAAGTTGTTGAGCACCACCACCTTCACCGGCAGGTCGTAGGTCGTCACGGTCTCCAGCTCGCCGATGTTCATGCGGATACTGGAATCCCCGTCGATGTCGATCACCAGCCGATCCGGGCAGGCGATCTGCGCTCCGACCGCCGCCGGCAGGCCGAAGCCCATGGTGCCCATGCTGCCGGAGGTGAGCCACAGCCTCGGCCCCTTGAAGTCGCAGTACTGCGCGGCCCACATCTGGTGCTGGCCCACCCCGGTGGTGATGATGGCCTCACCGCGTGCATGGCGATTGATCTGCTCGAGCACGTAGTAGGGCTGGATGAGCGCGCTGGCGCGGTCGTAGTTCATGGCGTAGACGCTCTTCAACTCGGCGAGCTCCGCCCGCCAGGCGGCGAAATCGAAGCGCAGGCCGAGCTGGCGGCCGTACGCCAGCAGCGAGCGCAGGGCGTCGGCGAGCAGGCCGATGTGACTCCACTGCACGCGCTTGACCTTGTTGACCTCGGCACGGTCGACGTCCAGGTGCGCAATGCGCCGGGCGTTCCTGGCGAACTTCTCCGGCACCCCCGCCACCCGGTCATCGAAGCGCGCTCCCGCCGCGATGAGGAAATCGCAGTCATCCACCGCGTAGTTGGCGAATGCGGCGCCATGCATGCCGAGCATGCGCATCGCGAGCGGCGCTGTGGTATCGAGCGAGCCGATGCCCATGAGGGTGGTGACCACCGGGATGCCGAAGGTCGTGGCGAACTCGGTCAGGGCGGCCGCGGCGTTACCGTTGATCACCCCGCCGCCGGCGTAGATCAGCGGCCGGGCGGACTCGGCCAGCATGTCGAAGAAGCGCGCGGCCGAGGCGGTCTCGAGCGCCGCCTCCTTGAGCTCGTGGGTGCGACGGCGAAAGCCCGGTATCGGCAGCAGACCCTCGCCGCGGAAGAACCCTTCCCAGTTCTGCACGTCCTTGGGGATATCGACGACCACCGGGCCCGGCCGGCCGCTGCGGGCGATCTCGAACGCCGTGCGCACGGTACTTTCGAGCAGGTCCGGATCGGTGACGAGGAAGATGTGCTTCGCCACCGCACCCATCATGGTGGGCACCGGTGCCTCCTGGAAGGCGTCCGTCCCGATGGCCGCGGTGGACACTTGGCCGCAAATCACGACAATCGGTATCGAATCTGCCATGCAGTCGCGCACCGGTGTAACAGTGTTCGTCGCACCGGGTCCGGAAGTCACCAGGCACAACCCCACCCGGCCGCTGGCGCGGGCGTAGCCCGCGGCCATGAATCCGGCCCCCTGCTCGTTGGCGGGAACGATCAGGGGGATCTGCGGCCGCCCGCTGCGCACGGCCTCCTCGTTATAGAGGAACACCGCATCGTAGGTGGGCAGGATCGCCCCTCCGCTGTAGCCGAAAATGGCGGTCACGCCCTCATCGGCGAGCACCTGCATGATCATGCGGGCGCCGCTCATGCGCTCGCCGGCGAGGGGGTGTGCCGGCGGGCGAGGTTGGATCACCGTGTCACTCATGGACGCGCTTGAAGCAAAGGGATCGCCGAGCCTAGCAGCTTGGGTCCGTGGTGCAAACTCGCGCCGATCCATTATTCTGCGCAACGGTGCCCTCGCCGGCACGGCCATTTAGCCCTGTTTTTTCATGCGTCACATCATCGCCATCCTGCTGCAGAACGAAGCGGGCGCCCTCACGCGCGTCGCGGGCCTTTTCTCCACGCGCGGCTACAACATCGAATCCCTCTCGGTCGCCCCGACCCACGACCCGACCGTTTCGCGCCTGACGCTGGTCACCAAGGGATCGGATCAGGTGATCCAGCAGATCGCCAACCAGCTGAACAAGCTGGTGGACGTGGTGGAGGTGCTCGACATGACCGGCGGGGAGCACCTGGAGCGGGAACTGGTGCTGCTGAAGCTGCGGCTGGATCCTGCGCACACCGACACGGTGCGCGGGCAGGTAGTGCGCAGCGGCGGACGCGTGCTCGACCCTGCGGTCGAGGGCTTCATCGTCGAGCTGACGGCCAGCGAGGCGGAGATCAACACTTTCGTCGCCGAGCTCGGCCAGCGCGCGCAGCTTCTGGAAGTGGTGCGCAGCGGCGCACTCGGTATCGGCCGCAGCGTCCGTCCGCTGCGCTCGAAACCGCTGCCCGTGGCCGGCTGAGCGCTTTGCCGGCAGCGGCGCGCTGGACGCAGCGCGCCGTGTTGCGAGAGGATGCGGCGGGCACGCGCCAAGGGTTAGGACACACAATGAAAAGAACAATGTTCTGTGCGGCGGCTCTCGCCGTGCTCACCGCAAGCCGCCTGTGCAGCGCTGCGCTGCCTGCCGCGCCGGCCGCCGCTCCGGCGACCGCGTTGCATGATGTAGCGGACACCTACCACGGTACGCAGATCCACGATCCCTACCGCTGGCTCGAAGCGGG
>Ga0209624_10001707_pt1 | contig 16980 bp, 20 predicted proteins | sample JacPinW_OM2H0_O1_FD_188565 | JGI IMG/M metagenome (GOLD analysis project Ga0209624, IMG submission 188565) | Forest soil microbial communities from Algoma, Ontario, Canada - Jack Pine, Ontario site 1_JW_OM2H0_O1 (SPAdes) (version 2) | ecosystem: Environmental > Terrestrial > Soil > Boreal...
TCCATGGCGCGCTGGACGGACTCGCGCTGGTAGCGTCCGTTGGGATGCTCGACCCGGCTCAGCGCCAGGCAAACCATCGCGGTGTCATCCACATCCGGATAAAACTCGTTGTTGAACTCGAAGTACCACCCACCCGGCTTGCCTTTCTTGTTCTTGATCTGCCAGTCGCCCGGATTTCGCACTTGCTTTTGCAAGATCCAGTCCGCGCTCTTCACCAGGCGCGGGTCGTTCGCGGGCACTCCGGATTCGCCAAGAGCGAACATGGCGTACGCCGTGTCCCATACCGGAGACATGCAAGGCTGCATGCGAAACGTATCGTTTTCTTCGATCCCTAACTTCTCAAATTCATCCAGTGCGCGGATCACTTGCGGATCATCTACCGAGTAACCCAGGCAACGCATGGCGATGATGGAGTTCATGATCGAGGGATAGATACCACCAAGCCCGTCGCTCATCTCGAAACGCTCGAGCATCCACTTCTCCGCAGTCTTCAAAGCGATGGAGCGCAGAGGCCGAATGTGGACGCGCTCGAACCAATGGGTCATGCGGTCAAGGCAGAGGAAGAAGTTGCGCCACGAAGCCAGCTTCTTCGACCAGCGCAGGTGCATGCGCGACTTGAGCATTCCGCCGACAAACAACTCTTCGATTCCCATTTCCCGCGGAATCTTCTTGAAGGGCTTCTTGGCGTAGCAGATGGAAAGCGGCACCAGAATGGCCCGCGACCACGCTGAAATCTCGTAAAGGTTGAACCAGAACCAGTTGGGAAACAGGATAATCTCCGGCGGAACCGCCGGGACGGCGTCGTAGTCATACTGCCCGAAGAAGCACAGATAGATCTTGGTGAAAGTATTGACCTCGGTGACGCCGCCCAGTTCGAGGATTCTCTTGCGGGCGCGCTGCAGCACGGGATGATCCGCTTTGTATCCTGCCAGCTTAAGCCCAAAATATGCTTTCACCGATGCGCCGACATTGGACGGCCCCTCGGGGTAAGTATTCCAGCCACCATCTTCATGCTGATGCTGAATGATCCAGTTCGCCGCCTTCCGGAAGCGCTCGGGATCGCCCGTTCCGAGCAGCGTGTGCAGCAGAATGTAATCGGACTCGAGAGTGGTGTCGGCTTCCAGCTCCCCACACCAATATCCACTCTCGTGCTGGGCGGAGAAAAGAAGGCGGCGGGCGGCGTCCATGGCAGCGCCCACACGGCTGGCCAACCCGTCGATTTTTCCAAAGCGAAGTTGTGGGGCGGAAGCTATGTTGGAATCAGGGGAGTTTGTGTCCATCTCCATCAATGTGCGGCTCCGTTAATCCGCGGTAGCGCTTGCCGGAGCAGCGGCGATGGCCTCGACAATCTCCGGCGGCAGCCCGAAGCGGACGTTTTCCGGCATCACTTCGAGTTCCTGCACGTTGTCGAAACCTTTGGTGGCAAGAAATTTCATGGTCTCCTCCACCAGACACTCCGGCGCCGAGGCGCCCGCTGTGAGCGCGATGGTTTTCACGTCCAGCAGCCACTCGGCCTCAATGTCTTTATAGCTGTCGATGAGATGCGCGTTGGTACCCAGGTTGCGCGCCACCTCGACCAGACGATTCGAATTTGAGCTGTTCTCCGACCCAACCACCAGTAGCAGATCAGATTCCGAGGCCACTTCCTTCACGGCTACCTGACGGTTTTCCGTGGCATAGCAAATATCCTGGGCCGCGGGCCCCTTGATGTTTGGAAACTTATTCTTCAGTGCTGCAATAATGTCTTTAGTCTCATCCAGACTAAGCGTCGTCTGCGTCAGATAGGCCACGTGATCCGGATCCGGTACGCTCAGCGACTTCACCTGCTCCGGATTTCCCACCACCTGCGTCACCAGCGGAGCTTCGCCCAGCGTTCCAATCACCTCGTCATGATCGTGGTGGCCGATCAGGATGAGCGAATAGCCTTCCTTGGCAAACTTCACAGCCTCGACGTGCACCTTAGTGACCAGTGGACAAGTCGCATCGATCACGCGCAGACCGCGCCGGGCGCTGTGTTCCCGCACCTCGGGTGAAACCCCATGCGCGCTGTAGATCACACGCTCGCCATTGGGGACTTCATCCTCGCTGTCCACGAAGATCGCGCCCTTCCCGCGCAACTCGTCTACCACAAAGCTGTTGTGGACGATCTCCTTGCGCACGTAAATCGGCGGGCCGAAGGCCTCCAGCGCGATGCGGACAACATCAATCGCCCGCACGACACCAGCGCAGAACCCCCGCGGCTTCAGCAAAAGCAACGTCTTTCCCTGGCTATTTGGCACTGTCAAACTCCCGTTCTTGTGATCTTCTCCAGACGATTTTCGATGCAAAACCTGTGCCTGGAGCCTGTACGGTCAGGGTACATGAACCCATTGAAGGCGATAGTAATAAACTACCGGAAAGTACCCTTCTGGTCAACGTAAGCCACAGAAACGGCGGGGATTAGCAGTGAAGTGTGAGAATTCGGGGTCGACCAGTGCAAGAAGCTCTAACGGCTACCACAGCCTCCGCACGCCGTAGCCATCCAACGCGCGATCATTGCTCACAATCGGCACGTTCTCGGCTTGGGCCTGGGCAATCAGCATGCGGTCAAATGGATCTTTGTGCGGACCGGGGAGCAGGCCGGCGCGAATCGCGTGAGCAATGGTCATCGCAACAGCCTCGAATCTCTCCCGGGCCAAGTACGCCCCGAAGTTCTCGACGACCTCAACATCAACGTCCAGTTTGCCCAGGCGGACCTTGGTGGCAATTTCCCAAATCGAGGCGGCGCTCACAAGCACTGTGTGATCCCGGTTCATGAGCAGGCTCTGAGCCGAGAAAGGCAAGGACGAACTCTTCACCAGCCACCAAAGCAGAGCGTGAGTGTCCAGCAAGAGGCGCACGACGCTGCTACTCCCAGCCTTCTAGTTCTTCAGGAGGCAGCGGCTCGAAGAATTCCGGACCTATCTTGATCTTGCCTTTAAGCGCGCCAGGCTTGCGATTGCCGCGCTTATCTTCGATGGCAACCAACCGCACGACCGGCTTTTTCCCGCGCGCGATCACGATCTCCTCGCCCTTGCAGGCCTTCTCGATAAGCCGGGAAAGCTGCGTCTTGGCCTTGTGGATGGTGATGGTTTCCATATCGGGTAGTTAGCTAGGTTATGTTAGCTAACCTGATCGAAACTGTCAAGACTGGCAAAAGAGTCAACTACGGTTTGAGGTGAAGCGGCCGCAAGGCCTATCCGTTCGCCTTAATCATCTGCTCCGCGTGCTTGCGCGAAGTATCCGTCAGTTTAGCTCCGCTGAGCATGCGCGCTACCTCTTCGGTGCGCTCTTCGCCAACGACAGCGCGGATCGTGGTCCGCGTGCGGCCATTGCGTTCTTTCTTCTCGATCAGAAAATGGTGATCCGCAAACGTCGCGATCTGCGGGAGGTGAGTCACGCAGAGCACCTGATTGGCGCGCGCCAACGCTTTCAGCTTCTTGCCAACCGCCTCGGCGGCGCGGCCTCCGATGCCGGTGTCGATCTCGTCGAACACCATCGTGCGCTGGGAAGCACGCTGGGCGGCCGTGCGGGAGCCGCCCGGTTTCGCGGGCGCGGGCGCCCGGGCCACACGGTTCGATCCCGCCTCCACACTCACCTTCAGCGCCAGCATCACTCGCGATAATTCTCCCCCCGAGGCAATGTGCTCCAGTTGCCGCATAGGCTCGCCCGGATTCGTCGCGATCATGTAGACGACCTGATCGATTCCAGTCGACGTCCAGTTCCCTTCTTGCTCGGAGGTCGTCATTTCAATCCGGAACGCCGACTTCATTGCCAGATCGTTGATCTCGGCCTCGACCAGCTTCTCCAGCTTGCGGGCCGCGTCCTGCCGACTCTTCGAGAGTGCCCGCGCCGCCCGCAAATACTCCGTGCCAGCTTTTGCGAGTTCAGCGCGCAACGCGCGTAGGACCTCATCCTTGTTCTCGATCTCCGAAAGCTTGCGCGCCACGTCTGCTCCGAAGGCGATCACGTCTTCGAGCGCTGGACCATACTTACGCTTAAGGCGGTCGAGCATCGCCAGCCGGTCTTCCACTTCCGCCAGATGTTCGGGCGAAGCATGAATTCCGCCTGCGTAGTCCCTTACAGTGGCTCCCACGTCTTCTACGCTGATCCGCGCCGTCTCGAGTGCCGCGAGGGCCTCTTGAAACCTGGATTCATATCGCGCTAGTTCTTCGATCTGCTTCTGCGCGGCCCGCATCGACGCGGAGGTGGAACCGTCGCCTTCGTACAGAAGATCGAATGCCTGCATGGCAGCGTTGTAAATCTTCTCCGCGTTGGCCAGGACGCGCTTCTCGGTTTCCAGTTGCTCGTCTTCGCCGGCTTGAAGCCTGGCGTCTTCGATCTCGCGCTTCTGAAAGATCCACAGGTCCACTAACCGCAAACGATCCTGCTCACCGCGCTCCAGATCGTCGATGCGCGCGCGAACTCCCTTCCACGCCTCAAATGCAGCGGTCATGGGCTCGATTTGAGTTCCCGCAAATCCATCCAGCAGTTCCAACCGTGCCGGAGCGTCGAACGCCAGAATTGATTCATTCTGTGCGTGGATGGTCGCCAGATGCGGCGCCAACTGGCGCAGCACCGCGACCGTCGCCGCCTGATTGTTCACGAATACTCGACCCTTGCCTCCGGTGGCAATCTCACGACGCGCAATGAGCGAGCCGTCTTCCGATTCGTCGAGCCCGTTTCGCTCCAGCACTTTCTCGATTGCATCCCCGGACGCGTGATCACATTCGAAAACTGCCGATACCACCGCGCGCTCCGCGCCAGTGCGAATCACTTCACTCGACGCTTTTTCACCCAGCAACAGCGCCAGCGCATCGATCAGGATGGATTTCCCAGCGCCCGTTTCTCCTGTCAGCAGGTTCAGCCCGGAGGCGAACTCCACCGCCGCGATGTCGATGACCGCGTAGTTTTCCAGCCGCAATTCAACCAGCACAGGCCGTCCTTGGTCGAGGATGTCGGAGTTTTGCGCAGCATAGCACGAAAAGCAGCACAGAAATGCCGGCACTATCTATCGCTTTATGGCTGTGCGACATTGCCATCCACCGGAACCGCGCTTTCTCCGAACTTGTGCGCAACGCTCTTCAGGTAAGTATCGAGCGTGCCGTTATAGCCGAGGATGAAACGGGAGACAAAACGAAATACGGGGTTATAAACCTCGCCACGTTCGGTGATGTTCAGGAAGGAGCCGTCCGCAGTCGGAGAAACCTCAAAAATCCAGACACCGCCAAACGGCAGACCCTTGTCATCGATCCGAGTTACCATCCGCCGCGGCGGACTCGACTCGACGACCTCCATGGTGAGAACGCCATTCTTGCCGCGTTCCCGAAAACGCGAGTGTCCATCGCGGTCAGGCAGCAGCTCAACCTGCTGTAAGCCCGCTCGCCAGGAGGATCCATCCTTGAAGTTCGAAATCAGCGCGAACACGTCTGCTGGTTTCTGCCTTAGTGAGATGGCTCGGGCCGCCACGTGCTGCTTCGGCAGCGCATAGCCGATCACGACGACCAACACGATCAATCCCAACAACAACGCCAGCGACATTGCCGTGATCTTCAACATGAGCAGTTATGTCCTTTTATTGGTTTTGTTTTTCGTCTTAACCTCGCAAGCGAGCTGCCGGGAGGCCCGCGCCAGCAATTCCATTCCCTCAAGAGCGCGCCTGCGTTCGTCGAGCGTCAGCTTAGCCAGAAGAGCGCGGACTCGTTGAGGGTCCAGGACCGAGGTCGCGGCCATTGCCCTGGATCCCTGCGTGGTAAGCGTCAAGGCGGCGGCACGTCGATCGCTCGGGCTCGATTCCCGCCTGAGATATCCGAGCGCTGCCAGTCGGCCAACCGCCGCTGAGAGAGTTGAGGCCCCGATTCCCATGTGGGCAGCCAAGTGGCTGGGGCTGAGTGGTTGGGTGGGGCTCAGGTGAACCAGTAACGAGGAGTCTCTCGCAGAGAGCCGATGCACCGTGCTCGCTGCCCGAACGTGCTGGACGTGGCATGCAAGATAAATCTGCGGATAGCACCTCTGGATTGCGTGGATGGCGGCTGCGCGATCGTTGGTTCGCATGGGAGAGAATTATTTCCGCCAATCGATGTTTCGTCAAAACGAAGTATCGCCCTGCGATGTCGGAGTTTTTCGCAGCGTGGCATGAAAGGCAGCTTCCAGTAGCCTGGTTATCAGTTGCCAGTTTGAGCCCGGAGGGCTCTATCGGCCTGCCCCTGCGAGAATTTGGCCGAACACTCCGTTCCCATCAGCAAACAAGAAGCCACGGCCGAAGCCGTGGCTCTGCGAGAAGCCAGTATGACTAGCCGGCCTTGCGGTACTTGTCCGCGCTCTCTTCCGTGGACCCTTTGACAATTACTTGCTTGCGGCGTTCCCTTAGTCTTTCTTGGAACCTGTCCCAACGCGGCCCGATTCCGACTGCGCTCTGACTAATTACAACGGAATCAGTGCTGGCTGCGAAGCCGCCCTCGGTAAGTGCCCCTGTATCGGTGTTGTCGGCTGCCGCGAAGTCCGCCGCACGGTTCGCAGCCGAATTCCCCGGCATCTGTTGCGTGGTCGGAGTGATGTTCCGGTCTGTCTCTGTCCGGTGCATCACCGGATTTGCCTCCCACTTCGCACGGTAGCGTCCTTCATAGTCTGCCCACTGTTCGTCGGATTCCAGGTCTAACTCGTTGTAAGGCGGGAAGCTTTCCACCTGCTGCTTGTTGAGATCAACCGCGAAGTCGTCCTCATGCTCGGCGGAGAGCCGCAGACGGTCCGCCGGGACAATGAATTTCTTGCTCGTCAACCATCCGCCAGTGTCGACCACGACGTAGCCAATGAGGCCGGTGAAGTAGTCAAAAATCACATCGTCAATCTTGCCGAGCTTTTCATCGTTAAGTCCGTACAATTTGGAGCCTCGAATGTCTTCTGTGGCATCCGTGAAGCGAAAGTCTCGTAACATTCCGTGCTTCGCCATAATTCTCTCCTTTTCTAGTAACTCCTTCCCACGAGTTACTGCGCACCCTTAGATGTCACCCCCGGTGCGGAGGTATATCAGAAAAATAATTGTCGAAGGGAAGCACACCGTTGCGGTCGACACGTCAGCAGGTTATTCTTGCGATACGTCCCCGAAGATGCTCGCCTTGATCATCTATAATCCCGTTAAGGTATCCTTCAAACACGATGCATCTTCCATACTCTGCACTCTTTCTCGGCGGCGAAATTCTCGACCTCGTCTCCAGTACCGGCGCGGTCGCCAAGTTCGTACTGGTGACGTTGCTCGCCTTCAGTCTCATCTCCTGGGCAATCATTCTCACCAAGTGGAGTTTGCTGAGCCGCGCCCGGCTGCAGAGTGGACGCTTTCTGCGCGCTTTTCGCAAAGCGCAACGTCTGCAGGATATCGCCACGGTCGCCGATCAGTTCCGTCCCAGCCCGCTGGTGGGCGTGTTCGAAGGCGGATTCCAGGAATACAAGCGCCAACTCGCCGCGACCGGCGCCGCACTGCGCAGCCTGACCGCAGTTCAGCGCGGCATGCAGATTGGAGCCTCGGAAGAGATCACGCGCCTGGAACGCAACGTGCCCTGGCTCGCGATCACAGCCGCCGTCACCCCGTTCATCGGATTATTCGGCACGGTGTGGGGCATCATTGACGCCTTTCACGGCCTGGGCACCGCCGGCGGCGCTACGCTGCGGGCCGTCGCCCCCGGCATTTCCGAAGCTCTCATCACCACCGCAGCTGGACTCGCCGCGGCCATCCCGGCCGTCATCGCCTACAACCTGATTGGCAACTCAATTCGGCAGTTCGCCGCTCGCGGCGACGATTTCACCCTCGAAGTGCTGAACGCCATCGAGAACAGTCAGGCGCAACCTGCAGCCGATGGGAGGCGCTGATGGCGTTCACTTCATCCGACGGCCGCACTCAGACCGCTCTCGCGGATATCAACATCACTCCGCTGGTTGACGTGGTCCTCGTCCTGCTCATTATCTTCATGGTCACCGCGCCCGTTCTGCAATCGGGCATTGAAGTCAACGTGCCCAAGACCCGCACCGTCAAGGAAATTACTGAGGAACGGGTCGTCATCACCATCAACAAGGATCAGCGCGTCTTCCTCGGCAACGATGCCGTAAACATTCACGAAATCGCTGCCAAGCTGCGGGAGAAGATCCGCGATCCCCGCAACCAGTTCATCTTTGTCCGAGCCGATGAGAATGTGCCCTTCGGCGCCTTCGCCATGGTCATGGACGCGGTCAAGCAATCGGGCATCACCAACGTCAGCATCGTCACTCAGCCCCTGGAAGAAAATGGCGCGAAACGCTGAGATATTTTTCGAACACGATAACTGGGGACGCGCCCTCAGCTGGTCCGCAGGCTTTCACATTGCGGTGACCGCTGTCATTCTGCTCTACTCCGTCGTCTTTAAGGGATCCACTGGAGCAGTTTGGGGCGCCGGCGGCGGCGGTTCCGCGATCGGGGTCACGTTAGTCAGCACCGTCCCTTTGCCTTCTACGGCCCCACAGAACCAGAACGTGCTGGCCAACGAATCCAAGGGCGTGACTAAATCCGAGCCGAAGGTTGAGGAAAAGGAACCCGACGCCATCGAGATTCAGGGCAAGAATTCCAAGATCAAGCCGACGAAGCCGCCCACCCCTACCAAGTCAAAGCCCCAGCCTGCGCCGCAAGAAGAGAGCAATCAGGTCGCTTTCGGCGAAGGCGGCCCGGTCAGCGGTCCTTATGGCAGCTTTGCCGCCGGCGGCGCCAAGGGCGGCTTCGGCGTCACGGGCGGCGGCGGCGACTTTGGCACAAGGTACGGCTGGTACGTTGAAGTCATTCAAAGGAAGGTCTCCGAAAATTGGCTGAAGTACGAGGTCGATCCCGGGATCAACAACGCGCAGAGGGTCTACATTACGTTCGAGGTCGCCCGTGATGGTCATCCTTACAACGTGAAGGTCGAGCAATCCAGCGGGGTTCCGTCGCTCGATCAATCCGCGGCCCGGGCGCTGCAGCGCATCGACACCTTTGGCCCTCTGCCCTCGGATTACAGCGGCAGCAAGATTTCGGTGGAGTATTGGTTCGATTACACCAAGAAATAAACTTGGGTACTTAGAGGCTAGTGAGGGCATCCATAAAGCAATGGCCGAAAACTCCGATGTAAATCTACAGGATAGGAAACGTTCTATAGAGCATCCACCTGATTATTCCTACGGCTCCAGACCTGCGACTATGATTGAGGGTAACTTGCTCACCAAAACATATCGGAGTACGATATTGTCGCATAGAGTACCCTTTTGCCGGGGTTCGCGTAACGGCTCCAAACGGATGGACGACAGACCCAGAAACAGACAAAGACAGGCTCCGCGCTTCACCCCAACCGGCGTAGGGATTCTGAGCGCCTTGAGTTGCCTGATTCTGTTCTCTTCGCTACTCGTTCCTACTTCCCTCGCCCAGGACTGGGTGCGGACCGGCTCCGGCCTTGGCGTCGACAAAGTCAGGCTCGCGGTTCCCGACTTCAAAGCCGCCAACGCCGATCCCCAGAACAACGCTCTGCTCAAAACCTTCAACGACACATTCTGGAACGACCTGGACAATTCCGGGGTTGTCGAACTCGTCTCCAAGAGCTTTTATCCTTTGCAGGTGCCGGGACAGCCAGCCGAAGTCACCTTCAACCTGTGGAACGTACCGCCTCCCAACGCGGCGATGCTGGCCTTCGGGAATTTGGGCGTGGCCGGCGGCAAACTCACTGTCCAGGGCTGGCTCTACGATGTTAAGAACACAGCTTCGCCCCAGGTTCTCGGCAAGCAATACACCGACGTCCCCACCGACGGTGCAGCCCGCCTGATCGCCCACAAGTTCGCCGACGAGATTATCTTTCGTCTGGGCGGCGGCATTCCTGGAATCGCCGAGAGCGAAGTCTTTTTTGTCAGCGATCGCTCCGGCCACAAGGAAATCTGGGCGATGGACTACGACGGCTCCAATCAGCGGCAACTTACTCATCAGGGTTCGATCTCACTTTCGCCCCGCATCTCGCCAGACGGTTCCCGCCTCGCCTTCAGTTCTATGACCAAGACCGGGTGGGATATTCTCATATTCTCGCTCGACCTCAACCGCGTGGTCAGCTTCCCTCACTTTGGAGGCACCAATCTCTCCCCTGCTTGGTCGCCCGATGGAGCCCGTCTTGCGCTCTCGTCGTCTCGAGGTGGCAGTTCCGAGATTTATGTGTGCGATGCTTCCGGCGGCAACCTTCGCCGTATAACAGCCAGCAAAGGTCCGGACGTTTCTCCCGTATGGAACCGCAAGACGGGCGCTCAGATCGCTTTTGTCAGCGGCACCACCGGGTTGCCTCAGGTCTATACCATGGAAGCCGACGGCACCAACCAGCAGCGCATGACCGACCAGGGTTACGCGGTCTCGCCTGGCTGGTCGCCGAATGGCCAGTTTCTCACTCTGGCATGGACTCGCAAATATGGCCCTGGTGAGCCCGGCTCTTCTGATATTTACCTGATGGATATCGCGAGCAAGCAGTGGGTCCAGCTTACTCACGATGGCGGACGCAATGACTTTCCTTCCTGGTCGCCCGACGGCCGGCACATTGTCTTTCAGTCCAGCCGGTCGGGTAAGGAGGAAATCTGGATGATGCTCGCCGATGGCACCAAGCTGCATCAGCTGACTTTTACTGGCCGTAACACGCAACCAAACTGGAGCTGGAAGTAGAAACGCTTCGTCGTAACTCGAAATCGATTTTCTGGTCCGCAGGAGGATCAAACGTGAAGAGGAAGAACATGAAACATCGAACTTTGAAAGTACTCGCAACCGTCATCGCTCTGGCCGCTATTCTCATGCTCGGTGCATGCAAGAAAAAAACAGCGCCACCGCCGCCGCCACCCCCCCCGGCGCCAACCTCGCCCACCGCTGCCATCTCGGTTAGCCCGGATACGGTTCAGCCGGGGCAATCGGCCACACTGACCTGGCAAACTTCCAATGCCACCGACGTTTCCATCGATGGCATCGGCGCCGTCCAGCCCAGTGGATCGCAGTCAGTCACTCCCACCGATTCCACTACCTATCACCTGGTTGCGAAAGGTTCGGGCGGAAGTCAGGAGGCGACGACACGCCTCACGGTGACTCAGCCGCCACCGCCCACGACTGCAACTCCATCGCCTACCGACGAAGACCTGTTCGGTCGGAATGTCCGGGACATCTATTTCGACTACGACAAGTCCAATATTCGCGGCGATCAGGAGGCTTCCGCGCAAGGCGACGCACAGTTCCTCAGTCAGCACCCCAACGTCAGCTTCACGATCGAGGGACACTGCGACGACCGCGGCTCAACCGAATACAACCTGGCCCTGGGCGACCAGCGCGCCAGTTCCGTGAAGAACGCCTTGACCGCGGCCGGCGTCAGCGCCAGCCGTATCAAGACCATCAGCTACGGCAAGGAGAAACCCTTCTGCCTGGAAGACAACGAGGCCTGTTGGCAGCAGAACCGCCGCGGCCACTTCGTTTATCAAAAGTAGTCAAAGCTTAAGCTCTCAGGGGCGGAGTGACCCTCCGCCCCTGACTTTTCATGTTCTCAAATATCTTCCCAACCCGCAGCCCCGCCAACCCGTCTAAAATAGATCGCAGGAACCTTCCGCCTATGACATTACGACGATATTCCATCCTGATCGCCTTGCTCTCCACGCTTTGGCTGGCAGTCACCCCGGTTTGGGGGGCCAGCAAAGAAATGATTCAACTGCAAACTCAAGTGCAGCAACTGCAGGAGCAGATGACCGCCATGCAGCGCAGCTTCGACGAGCGCATGGGTGTCATGAAGAACCTGGTCGAGCAGGACACCGACGCGATCAACAAAGTTACTGTCGCGATCAACACCCTGCAAGGCACGCTGCAGAAACAGCAGGGAGACTCCTCTACCCACGTTGACCAGCTCTCCGGCCAGATCCAGGCGCTCAACGACACTCTCGACGAACTCAAAGCTCGTCTGGCCAAAGTCAGCAAGCAACTCGAGGATATGCAGTCGTCCCAGCAAAGCCTGGCGGCGCAGCAAGCCACGCAACAGGCCCAGCAGCAAGCTGCTGCTTCGGCTCCTCCGCCCGACGTTCTCTACAACAACGCTCTGCGCGATTACAACGGCGACAAGAACGATCTCGCCATCCAGGAGTTCTCCGATTACGTCAAGTTCTATCCCAACACCGATCTAGCTGGAAACTGCTACTTCTATCTCGGCGAGATTCAATTCCGTCAGGGAAACTTCGCGCAGGCTGCGCAGAGCTACGACCAGGTTTTGCAGAACTTTCCCACGGGAAACAAGTCTGCTTCCGCTCAACTGAAAAAGGGTTTTTCGCTGATCGAACTGGGCAAACAGGATGACGGTGTCGCGGAGCTGCGCCGTGTAATCCAGCGCTATCCCAAGTCCAATGAGGCTCTGCAGGCTCGTGAGCGCCTCCGCAAGCTGGGCGTCGCACCCGCAGGCCGGCCTGGTCAGTAGCTTTCCGCAGGAGCAGGAGCACTCATCATGAATAAAATCTCCGACAACGATCCCGACCGCGCCAAGGGTGCCACCGAAGGCGAAGAACATCATCACGATGGGAACCTTGCGCTCTCCGAACAACTAGGCCACCGCGACCAGGACCCAATCCTCAAGGACGCGGATACCGACTTCCCTGAGCCTGGGGAAAGCCCGGAACACTCTGGAGAAGACAACAAGCAGCAAGGCAAACGCTGAAAGTGATCATGGCCTAAGCTGGAGGTCTCAGGCGGACTATCGCCAAGGTCAAGTTCACGACGAAAATGGCCTGCGCGAGCACAATAACGATGATCGAGACGAACTGCCCGAACAGGACGATGGTTTGGTACACAGTCAGGCTCGAACTCGGCAAGGCGTGAAATGCAAACAAGTAGAACGAGGTCCAAAAGGCGACGATCGCAAGGGCCGTTATCCAGTAATGCCAAAGCCCAACTCTATAGTTCATGGGCAGTGGCCAGATCGAGTAGATCGCCGCAAAGAAACATAGAAGAGATGCCATCGCCAAGAATACTGTGCTCGGGGAGAACCCATAAACCACGCTCCGCAGATTGATCGAAACACCGCTTTGGGTTGGAAGAAGTCGGGATAGAAAACTGAACACGACCAATACCGCAGCTGAGATCGCGAAGAGTTCGGAAGGACGGTTTGCCATTGAACCTCCCGGCTTTGGCTAAAAGCTAATGGCTAGTTGCTGCTTCTAAATCGCCATCGCGCCGACTTCTTTTTCCACCTCAGCGGTGTCGACCATCACAATGGCATCCCAGGGGCAGCCGTCAAGGAAGCAGCCATCAGGACCTTTGCTCAAACACTTCTTGCAGCCGATGCACAGAATGGGATCGACCGCAATACGCCCGAACGGCGTGCTGTCTTCGTCCGCCACCCAGAACATGCAGTCTTCTACCGGACAGTATTCCACGCAGGCCGGCGACCCAGCGCATCCCGTGCAGCACTCGGTGATGACAGCAAGCTCTTTCGGCTTCTTCTTCCGAGGCGTGGTCAGGCCCTTGGACCTGGGTTCAGACTTCATCTCGTCGGGAACCATTCCGACTGCTTTGGTGGCGCCGGGTGCAGGAGGCATGGCGCGATTATAACGTGATCAGGGTTCGTCGGGAAGCACTTCGTCCGGACGGAGGCGGCACAACTGCTCCGTGTTAAAGCCTGCGCTGCTGTCCCAGAACGGACTTCTGACGAGAATATCAGCGCACGCACCGTTCACGGTCGGCTGCTTCCGGTATACTGAACCCCTGCAAAGGAGCACTCCATGGCAGGAAAAAGTCTGAACCGGGTTCAACTGATCGGTAATCTTGGGAAAGATCCAGAAGTGAAGTACACGCCACAAGGCACGCCCGTGGCCAAGCTGACCATCGCCACCAACGAGCGCTTCAAAGACAAGGCCGGCGAATGGCAGGACCGCACCGAATGGCACAACGTCGTGCTCTGGCAGCGGCTCGCCGAGATTGCGGGCGAGTATCTGAAGAAGGGCGGCAAAGTCTACATCGAGGGCCGCCTGCAAACCCGCTCCTGGGACGACAAGACCAGCGGACAGAAAAAATATATGACCGAAGTGGTAGCCAGTGACCTGATCCTGCTCGGCGGACGCGGCGAAGGCAGCGGAGACTTCAAGGAAAGCTCGCGCGGCGCCTCGGCTGGCGGCGGCAACAACTTCGACCAGCGCACGCCCGAGCCCGAACATGCGAACGCAGGTTCCGGCCCCATCACGGATGAGGATATTCCGTTCTAATTCTCTTTCCGTGCTGATTCTCCGCGATGTCTAATCCCTATGTGATCCGCCTGCGAAACGTAGCGCGTGTTCTTCGAGCTGCTGCTCTGGGGATTTGCGTTGCTTCCCTGGTCGTTGCAGCTCTCACCCAAATCGAGCAGCACGTCCTGCGTAGGCGCGCCGAGCGTTTGCTCGCGGACGTTCGATCTGTGGAAATCCATCGTGCCACCCTTAGCGATGTTCAGAAGCTGAGCCGTAAGTGGGGGCATCTCGCGCACTACGAGGGCAATTGCACGGAGAATGCGTGTATTCTCGAAATCTCGTGGAACGATTTCTACCTTCGACATGTTGAATCCTTCTCCCGTTTTAACGTGCTTCATTTCTTTTTGCTGGCCGGCGGTCGCCCCGAACAGATTAAGGCACGCGTGACGGTGGATAACGGAGTCGCTTCGGGGAAAGGATTCTATCTTGTGGTTGGAGCTATCGGCGATTGGGCCCAGGGACGATGGTGGGATTACCCTCTAATGGGGAACGCGTACAGCCTGTCATCATTTGCAGGAAACTACCGCCCGCCGGCTACGCACCCTGATTATATCGTCGGCAAGCCCGGCGGATGCGATGGCCCGTGCCGTGAGGTCCATTTCATCTTCTCCCCATCCGCGGATTCCGCCACCGTGAACCGCCTCATGCAGATCGATCTCTCCTGCTTGACGAGGTGGATTCATCCATGCCGCGCGGAAGGTGACATTATGCCGTCCGCCTGGGCACAGTACGAATTGGATTACGGTCTACAATAAACTGAGTTCCCAGCGAGGAGCCCCATGACCGAACAACTCGCCGACAAGAAATGCGTCCCCTGCCGCGGCGGAGTGCCTCCGCTCAAGGGAAAGGAACTCGAGGCGCTGCACAGGATCGTCCCCCAGTGGAGCGTGATCAACGAGCACCACATCACTCGCGCGTTCGCGTTTCCCGACTTCAAGCAGGCGCTCGATTTCGTGAATCGAGTGGGCGCGCTGGCCGAGGAGCAAGGGCATCATCCCGACATTCTGCTGGCCTGGGGCAAAGCCGAAGTTACGCTCTGGACGCACAAGATCGACGGCCTCACCGAGAGCGACTTCATCATGGCCGCCAAGATCGACCGGCTGTTCGGGTAAGACGTCAGAGGGCTGAAGCCTGCGTCCTTCCACCCTCAGTGGCCCGACTTTACCTGCACTGCCTTCGAGAATCAGCATGGAGAAAGTTATGGCAAGAGATATCATTCGCACGCCCAACGCGCCGCCTCCCCCGCCGACATACAGCCAAGCGGTACGAGCAGCGGGTCTTGTGTTCGTCTCAGGCACGAGCCCACACGACCCAGTAACCGGGAAGATTGTCGGGGACACGATTCAGGAGCAGACCCGACGGTGCTTGGAGAATGTGTCTGCAATCCTCAAGGCGGCAGGCACTTCCCTCGACCGCGTCGTGAGTGCCACAGTCATTCTTCTTGAGGAAACAGACTTCGCCGGAATGAATGAAGAGTGGATTAAGTGGTTTCCATCAAACCCGCCTGCACGGCAAGGTGCGAAACTCCCCGTTAGAATCCCCGGCATGAGAGTCTCGATCGCGGCCATTGCCGAGGCCTAAGCGTTCAATCGAGAGCAAGCGACCGAACCATGGGCTTGTCAAAGGCATAAATTAGAGTCGCGCCTTCCCTATCTATTCATCTGATCATTTTCAGGCTAACCACCTTCAGCCTGATCTCCTTCAATCGGATGGCATCGGCGTCTCTACTGTCCGTTCCATTCCAACCCGCATCGCGAGCGTCCACAACGTTGCCGGAATCAGCATCACCAACCCGGTGAAAGTCGCGACCGTGCGGGCAGCGATTCCTGCGTCGAGCAAGCGTCCGCACAAGTAAGCGCCGGCAGCGATCGTCAGCATCGAAAAACCCAGGTCGGTCGAAAAGACTCGGCCACGGAAGCGGTCATCAGTATGAAGCTGCAAAAGCGTGGTGGAGAAAACCCAGACGGTTGATCCGCCCGCATGCGCGAGCATGGCGCAGGCAGCGGCCATCCAAACCGTGCGGCTGACCCCGAGCGCTCCGTATCCAACGGCGATGATGAGATAGCCATAGAGAATGCCGAGTTGCAGCCGGCGATCGCTGCGGCCCGCCCAGCGCGCTGAGACCAGCGGGCCGACGAGCGCTCCCAATCCGCGTCCGCCGAGCAGGATGCTCATGCCGAGCATCGCCCCGCGCGCAGCATCGACGTTGCGCCAATGCACCGCAAACTCATGCGCGCCCAGCACGGTGAAAATCACCCAGCTTGGCCCGATCATCAGTTCGCCGGCTTTCGCAAAGACTGTTGGCAGCAGCGTGCGGTGATTACGGATGTATCGAATCCCTTCCAACACAGGAGAGAAGTCAACCAGATCGCGCGGGCGCAGCGGAGCGGCGGATTCCGCGTGCGGCTCGGCGAAGTGCATTCCTCCGATGAGCGCAGCCGACGCCAGAAACGACAACGCGTTCAGGATAAAAACCGCATCTCGTCCGAAGAAGGCCGCGACCACTCCGCCGACTGAAGCGCCGATCAGCAGATTCACCGACCAGGTAGCCGAAGAGAGCGTGTTCGCGATCAGCACTTCCCCACGCGCAGCGATGTTCGGAATCACCGCACTGCGGGCCGGTTCGAAGAACGCTGCCATGATGGTTTCCGCCAGCAGCAACGGATAGACCAGCCACACCATGGAGCGCGAACGTACCAGCAACAT
>Ga0209624_10001708_pt1 | contig 16971 bp, 11 predicted proteins | sample JacPinW_OM2H0_O1_FD_188565 | JGI IMG/M metagenome (GOLD analysis project Ga0209624, IMG submission 188565) | Forest soil microbial communities from Algoma, Ontario, Canada - Jack Pine, Ontario site 1_JW_OM2H0_O1 (SPAdes) (version 2) | ecosystem: Environmental > Terrestrial > Soil > Boreal...
AGCAGAATCAAAGTCGGTGTACCCTGCCGCATGTGAGAAAGAACAAAGACGAAATACGGGGATCCTTCCCCTTCGCTGCGCTCGAGGGTCAGGATGACGACTTCAAAAAGTAAGTCAGGGGTACACTCGTCTTGAATTTGCCCTGAAGCCCAATACTTGAACGATGGCTGACTTTTTCCTGGTCAGTGGGTGAGGCGCTCGTGCGTGGCCTGCGCGGCGGAAGCGAGGTCGCGGAGTCTCTGCATCTCGTGCGTTTCTTTGTCGATGTCCTGGAAGGCGACGACGCCGCCGGCAATTTGATCGTCCGTGGTGCGGATAGGGGCTGCGCTGACGCTGAGCCACGAGCGGGAGCCGTCACTACGCTGGAAAAGGACCGGCTCGGCGTCGGTCGATTCGCCGTGAAGGATGGCGCGGGCCAGTGGATATTCGTGGGGCTCTATGAAGCTGCCATCGGGGCGGTAGGCGATGTTCCCCATCCTGTACTCCTCGATCGTTTGGGCAGGAATGACGGGGTGGCGGAGGATGCTCTCCGCGCGCGGATTGCTCATGACAATGCGGCCCGCGGGAGCCTCGGCGATGACAATGCCGACGGGAACGGCATCGAAGACGGCCTGTAACCGAGCCTCGCTGCTGCGCAGGGCCTCTACGGCGTTTTTATGGTCGTCGATATCTTCCAGGGTTCCGTACCATCGCATGATCCGGCCATCCGCTCCGCACCGCGGAGAGGCGCGGGCACGCATCCAGCGCCAAACGCCGTCGCGGCGACGGATACGGTACTCGGTGTCGACAGGCTCGCCCGTGCGAAGCGAGTGCTCCCAGGCGGTGAGTGTTTGCGGGATGTCGTCGGGATGCAAAGCCTGCATCCAGCCCTCGCCGAGCGTCTCCTGATGAGTAAGCCCTGTGAGGACCTCTGCGCGGTGGCTGACATCCAGGATCATGCCGTCGGGCGCGGCGGTCCAGGGGATCTGTGGGCTGAGTTCGACGGTGTGACGGTAGTGGTCTTCGCTTTCGGCCAGGGCCTCTTCGGCTTGTTTGCGCAAGGTGATATCGACGACCGAGACGGAGACGCCGATCACCTCGTCGACTTCGTCGCGCGCGGGCTGATACGAAATCAGATAAGTCATGAGCTGGCCGGGTTGTTTGTGGTTGGGCCCGCGCATCTCGACTCCGATGGTCGCCTCGCCGGCGAGAGCACGGCGGAGGTAGGGTTCAAATTCAGGAAACAGGTGCGGGCTCACCTCGGCGACCGTACGGCCGAGGTGAAGGGCGACCGGGGTGTTGTTTATGACGGCCAGGCGCTTGTTGACGCTGACGTAGCGAAGGTTGTGATCAAGAAAACAGAGGCCGACGGGAACTCCATCGTAGATAGCGTGCAGCTGCGCGAGACGCAGGGTGGGCAGCGCTTCGAGGCGCAGGGGAATGGCGTCAGCCTGCTTTGCCATTGGGTCCGGGGAGGGAGTGAAGGATTTTGCGGCGAGGAGGTCGGGGAGCTCTTCGGCTGGGGCGGCGCGGCCGTAGAGCCAGCCTTGTCCAACGTCGCAGCCAAGCCAGAGGAGCATGTCGGCGTGGGCTTGATCTTCGACTCCCTCGGCGACGGTGACGAGATCGAGGCTGTTGCCGAGGCCGATGATGGCGGCGGCGATCTTCCTGCTCTCCTTGACGTGGGTCATGGAACGAACGAAGCTGGCATCGATCTTCAACTCGTCGAAGGGAAGGGCCTGCAGGTGGCGGAGGCTGGAGTAGCCGGTGCCGAAGTCATCGAGGGCGAGGCGGGAACCCTGCTCCTTGAGCTCGTTGGCGATGAAATAGACGTGTTCGGGGTTGGAGATGAGTGCGCCCTCGGTGATCTCGAGGATGAGGCGGTTCAGAGGGAAGTTTGCCTCTGTCGCGGCGAGATGGATGTGCCTGGGGAGGGTGCGATCGGTGAGTTGAGTGAGGGAGACGTTGACCGATAGAGTGAGATGCTCGGGGATGTCTTTGGCGGTGGCAAAGACGGACCGCAGGAGATTGCCGGTGAGAAGGCCGTTGAGACCGGTGGCCTCGGCGAGCGGGATGAAGTCGTCGGGAAGCACCAATCCGCGGAGTGGATGGTTCCAGCGGGCGAGGACCTCGAAGCCTCGGAGCCTGCCGGTGCGCAGCTCCACGAGCGGCTGGAAGAAAGGCACGATCTCGCTATTCTCAATCGCTTTCCGTAGGGAGGTGACGTCGTCGGGAGACATGCGAGCCACGATGGTACGCCCAGATTCGCAAGTTATACAGAGATATTTTGCGCTCTCCAGCGGGCAACAAGATCGCGAGCGGCTGAAGGCCAGTCGGGGAATTGAAATGGAAAGCCGGCGACAAGAAGTCGACCTGGGATGACCTGACGGCTCTTGAGGATGAGTTCGGATTCGGTCCTCATCAGGAAGGTGCCGATCTCCATCATCCAGCGTGCAGTGGGTAGACCGACGGGGGTGCCCCAGGCCTCGCGAAGCTCGCGGAGGAAGTCGCGATTGGGAAGCGGATGAGGGGAGGCAAGGTTGACTACGCCGCTGATGTAAGGAGCGGCGATGAGAAACTCGATAGCAGCGATGAAGTCGGCTTCGTGGATCCACGAAACGAATTGATTGCCGGGGCTGTTGGTGCCTCCAAGACCGTGACGAACCAGGCTGAGGAAGAGATCGAAGACGCCGCCGCGGTCGGGGCTGAAGGTCATGGCGCTGCGCAGGGCGAGCTTGCGGGTGCCGGGCGTATGAGCGGCGAAGAAGGCCTGCTCCCAGGCTTTGGCGACGTGGATGGAGAAGTTCCAGGTGTCGGGGGCTCCGGGCTCGCCGCCGCCGAGTTCGCCGGTGGCCTCGTCCATGGGGCGGTCGAGGGAGTGGCGGTAGATGGTGGCGGTGCTGGCGTTGAGCCAGACGGCTGGAGGGTGTTCGAGCAAGGCGATTGTTTTAGCGAGGAGTTGGGTGGAGAGGACGCGGGAGTCGTAGATGGATCGGCGATTGGCGGGGGTGTACCGGCAGTTGACGCTGCGGCCGGCGAGATTGATGCAGACGTCGCTTTGGTCGAGCTCGGAGACCCATGGGCCGAGGGTGACACCGTCCCACTGAACGACACGCCAGGGAGCTGGACGCGGGTTGCGGCTGAGGACGGTGACGTCGTGGCCGTGCGCGTGAAAGTGGCGGGCGAGGAGTTGGCCCACCTGGCCAGTGCCACCGGGGATGACGATTTTCATAACGTAAGTTTATGCGGCGATGGCGGTTCCGTTGAGAACGATAGCAGATATTGTCGCCATTTGGGGATTCGGCGATGCGTTGGATGACGGCGGCGTGAGTTCTCTCGAAGGGAGAGTGGAAGCGACGGCGGGTAGGAATGTGTGTATTTTTTTTTGCTAACTAATCGATTAGTTGACCGTCTGATGGGTTAGAGATAGGATTTTGCCCGTCGGCACCCAGTCGATGGTGCAGCCGGTTTGAGAGACTATGCCGCCTAAGAAGTCTATTACGCTGACCGAAGCAGAGCTCAGGCTGATGAAGCTGTTGTGGGAGCGCGGGGAATCGGTTGTGGGGGAGCTGGTGGCGGCGATGCCGGAGGGGAATGCGCTGGCGTATAACTCCGTGCTGACGACGATTCGGGTACTGGAGCAGAAGGGCTATGTGCGGCATCGGCAGGAGGGCAGGGCGTTTGTGTATAGTCCCTGTGTTGCGGAACATGAGGCCGGCCGGTCCGAGGTCCGTCATATGATGCAGCGTTTTTTTGGCAACTCGCGGGAACGGCTGCTGCTGGCGCTGCTGGGCGATGATGAGATTACTCCTGCGGAGTTGCGGCGTCTGAAGGAAGCGATTGCGAGTGCGTCGGATGATGGCGTGTCGGCGGGGGAAGAACGATGACACTAGACGTGATGCAGGGGATTGAGATTTGCTCGCGCGTTGCTGCGGGTGCGTTTGTGTCCGGCATCTGGCAGGGTGTTGTGTTGGCTGCTGCCGTTGGGCTGTGTCTGCATGCGGTTCCGAAGACGACGGCGGCGATACGGTTTATGGTTTGGAGCGCTGTGTTTCTGGTGCTGGCGCTGCTTCCGATGCTGCGCGGCTTTGCCTTGAGGACGTCTGGAGCGACGGCGGGACGTGGGACGATGCTGCACGCGGTTCACGTTGATGTTCGGTGGAGCTTTGTGATCGCCGCGGTGTGGGTGGTACTGTCGGGGATTCGGGCGGTTGGGCTGGTGTCGAGTGCAGTGCGGTTGAGGAAGATTTGGAAGCGGGCGACGCCGGTTGATGCGGGTTTCGAGCTTGGATTGTCGGGCGAGGAGAACGGACGGCGGCCGGTGCAGGTTTGCACGTCTGCGGATGTCGATTGCCCCAGCGTGATCGGATTTTTTTCCCCGCGGGTGCTGATTCCGGTAGAGATGTTTGGGCGGTTGACCGCGACGGAGTTGGAACAGATTGTGTTGCATGAGGTGGGGCATCTGCGGCGGGCTGATGACTGGATCAACCTGCTGCAGAAGATTGGGCTGGTGCTGTTTCCGCTGAATCCGGCGTTGCTCTGGGTTGAGAGACGGCTTTGCTTCGAACGCGAACTGGCCTGCGATGACGGCGTGCTGCGCTTGACGAAGGCGCCGAAGGCTTATGCAACGTGCCTGACGACCCTGGCGGAACACAGACTCGAAGGGCGGGGGCTTTCGCTTTCGCTGGGGGCGTGGGAACGTCAGTCGGAGCTGTCGCGGAGGGTGCACAGCATCTTGCGGTGGCGCGAGGGCATGGGACCGACGCGGGCTCGGGTGGTGCTGGGTGTGCTGGTGATTGGGCTGCTGGGAGGTGCGACGGGATTGGCCCGATGCCCACAGCTGGTTTCGTTTTCGGCGCCGGCATTGCCCCTGGCGCAAGAGGCACGAGCGCTGCCGACGGGGGATTTTCAGAACGCAGTTTTTCGCCCGGCAGGCATTGCTCATGAGACGTTGCTGAAGGCTTCGATGCCTTCTCCGGCGATGGGATTGAAGACTACGGCGCAGACTCTGTCGCCGAGGTCTCACAGTGTCTCGCGGCCTGCGGTGCGGCGGGTGAAGAAGATCCGGCGCCAGGGTCAGCAGCAGTGGCTGGTGCTGACGTCGTGGAATGAATTGCAGGACGAATCAGGCGGCGCAAAGCTGGTGTTGACCGTTGCGCGTGAACAGAATTTTTATGCTTCGTATGCAGCCGTGCCTACTGCTGGCGGCTGGCTGGTCTTTCAACTTTAACCATTCACACAAACCGTTTGCTGAGGTACTTTCATGTTCGGTAAAACTAATAAACTAGTTGGTAAGGCGGGGCGATTTGCCGTTCCCGCAGGTGCTGCCGTGGCTCTGGTGCTGGCAGCTGCGATGTTCGTTCATCACAACGGCGTTCATGCAGCGATGATCTCGTCGCCGCCGCCGATGGAGGACAACAGCGTTTCGTCGCTGGTTGCGCTGGATAACGCGGTTGAAGCGGTTGCGGCGCGGGTCAGTCCCGCAGTGGTTAATGTTGCGGTCACTTCACGCGGATCGTCCGAGCATCAGGTTGGCGGCGATGAGCAGGAGCAGGGTCAGGGGCAAGCGCTGCCTCCGGGGTTTGCGCAGTTCTTCGGGCCGGGCGGACCTTTCGGACAGGGCCAGCAGCAGCCGCAGCAGCCCCAGATCGAGCATGGCATTGGCAGCGGCGTCATCATTTCGCCCGATGGATATATCGTGACGAACGACCACGTTGTGGATGGTGCGGTGCAGATGCGTGTGATGCTGACCGACCGACGCGTACTGACTGCAAAGCTGGTGGGCGTGGATAAGTTGACCGATCTGGCAGTGATTAAAGTGGACGCGCATGACCTGCCGAGCATCGCGTGGGGCGACTCCACGAAGTTGAAGCCTGGTCAGACGGTGCTGGCCTTCGGTAGTCCGTTTGGCTACTTCCGGAACTCAGTGACGCGCGGCATTGTGAGTGCGGTGGATCGGGAGAATCCTTACCGGGATGATGCGCGCAAACCGGGTGGATATATTCAAACCGATGCGGCGATCAATCCGGGCAACTCCGGCGGTGCGCTGGTGAATTCACATGGCGAACTGGTTGGGATCAACACGTTCATCATCTCGAACAGCGGATCGTTCGCTGGTGCGGGGTTTGCGATTCCTTCGCAGATTGTGCGGGCGACGGCTGAGCAGTTGATCAAGACGGGAGTTGTGCACCACGGCTATCTCGGGATCAGCCTGCAGGATGTAACGCCGGAGAATGCGAGCTTCTTCAACTTGAAGGAAGCTACTGGCGCGATCATTGCACAGGTAACGCCGGATTCGCCGGCTAGCCGCGCAGGGTTGAAGAACGGCGACGTGATCGATCAGTTGAATGGCCACAAGGTGGTCAACAGCGGTGCGCTGCAGGTTGCCGTGAGCGAGGAGCAGCCGGGAGCGTCGATCGAGCTGGGCATTCTTCGCGGTGGAAGTCCCCAGACGTTGAGCGTGAAGGTTGGAGAGTTCCACAAGAACACCGAGGTGGCGAGCGATGGCGCTGCGGCGGGTCCGCAGAAGGGAAAGCTTGGGCTGGCAGTGGCCGAGTTGACCCCTGATGTGCGGCAGCAGTTGCATATTCCATCGCAGGTGCAGGGCGTGGCGGTCGAGAGCGTTCGTCCGGCGAGCCCCGCAGACGATGCCGGGTTGTCTCCTGGGGATGTGATCCTCGAGGTGGATCGTCATGCGGTGACCTCGGCCGAGCAGTTCGTCGATGCCGCCCATGCGATCCCCGCGGGCAAGGATCTGCTACTGCTGGTCTGGTCGCAGGGAAATTCCGGTTATCGGGTGGTGCATCCCGATGCTGGTAAGGACCAGAGCGGTATGTAAGCAGATGTAGCAAGTAGAACGGGGCCGCTGTGCGGGAACGCAGCGGCCCTTCCTTTTTGCGAGGATTTGGACCTCGCGGCGATTCAGATTTGCGGAAGCATGTTGTTCGGGGTTTTCTTCTAGGGATGCTTCGCCGCGGCCTTCTCCGCTTCCGTTAGTGCTTTCCTGAATTCGTCAACTGCGGGGACCGAATGAGGACGAAGGCCATCCTTTGCCGTATACCTCCACGCTGGGCTACCGTCGAGCGGATCTTCGACGCCTCCCTGGTAGACGGTAAACGAATCGTCCGACCCGCCGATCTCCGTCTGGGGATGTGCGGGAGCCCCATCCACGTCTGGTTGATTCTGCGGACCATGCTGGGCTCCAATTGTTACAGCGTTGTCAGAGGTAGCGATCATTCCGGTTCGGTTGTTCTGTCGACTATCGGAGATGGTCTGGTCCACCACACGTCCGTGCCCCCGATGCACCACGATGATCAAATCCGCAGATTGCATTGCCAGGACGGGTTCAAACCTTCCCCAGTTCATGAGCGCCGTTTCGACATCCCTTTGCGCGACCTGGTTGGCTTGCGGGTCATCGATTGAGACACCTGCCTTCGGGTCGACGATGACTTTGATGGTTCGAGCATGCAGAACGTAGGTTGGCAGAGTGCTCTTCGGTTTGTCCTTCGCAAATCCTAAGGGCGTTAGCAGCAGGCTCAGTGCAAATAGAACAGACGCGAGCTTGGGCATTCCCGTCTCCCTTCGCGACTACGCGATGATCTTACGCCTGTTAGGAGCCCAAGGAGAGGAGGAGAGGATAAGTAGCTATAGAAATCCCAGGTCTCAGAACCGAGACCTGGGAGCACCGGTTTATTGATCAAGTGTTGATTTGAGACCTGGGCCGTCCGTCGCAATGTCCATTTGTTGCCGAATTTCCATCTTAGGTCGCGTAATTGGCTGTCCTTACGGTTTGTTCCGCCTCTTAGATTCGAGCTCCGTCGGACCTGCGAAGCAGGCTTATTGTCCCCCGCGCCTGGCTTCATCCGCATCCTCCGCCAGATCGTGCAACAACCTAAAGAACGCCCCTGATTGACCGATGAAGAGTCCCATTGACGTCAGGAAATTGACCACGTTCATGGCGACCCCCTTCGTTTCTGTGGGACGGATGATTGAGCATGGCGGGAGCTTGCGGCTCAGGAACGGGCACGGCTCAGGCATGATCAGGTTAGTTTGGAAATCCTCGCCACCAAACGGTGGAGAGTTCAGGTCTGGAAACGTCACCGAGACTTTTGTTACTGGATCCACTGCGGTCAGAGGAGGTGCATTGCCCGCCTTATCCGACCAGGTTTGAAAATGCATGGTCTCGGTGGGGCCAATGCTGATCAGAATTCGCAACACCTCCACGCTCGTGGCTCTCTGAGCCATGGAGGGGTAGAGGCTGTTGCCACCTTGTTCGATTGTGGGGAAGTGAAAACCGGCAGTATTTGCGATCGCCTGAAGAAAGTTAGCGTTTGTGGTATCGGCATCGGTCCTGGGAATTGCCGTATGCTCTCCCACCGCTAAAGTTGGTATCGCCTGCGGGAAGGTGAAATTCGGATCGAGGTCCGGATTATTGGTACTGCTGCGATAGCGAGTCCACCAACTGGTGTCCAGCGTGAGTTGCATCAGGTTTGTGATTCGTAGTTTCCCGCTGGAGCCTGTCGCAGTGCTGCCCGGTAGAGTGCGGAACGGCTCAAGGCTTACCGTATCTGCTCCTTTGGAGGCCAGATACGCATTGAGGAAGTTCTGGTGGGTAAATTCATCGTCAGTATTGTCATGGACGTACTGGGCCATGTCGGAGTCCAGCACTGAAAGAGCGGCGGTGTAGGCAGGATTCCCGCTTCCACCCGGCACTTCGCTGTCTTGAACCCCTCCCAGTTCGTTGTACTGCACCCAGAAGTCAGTCTCGATGATTTCTGCTGCCGCCGCGAACCGAAGCATGGCAGCATCTCCTCGAGTGAGACGACCGCTCCGTTCTTCATGTCCGTCATCGGCTAGTAAGGATGAGCGATTGGCGAGGAGCCCGACGCTAGTGGTCGCGATAGTTGCTGCGGTAAGTCCGTTCTTTACAAACGAACGCCGATCGATTGCGGTTTTCATACTGCTCCACATGTCTATCATAGAAGAGCCTCCAATACACTAAGAGCCTGAACCTGTCAACCGGGGCTGGTGTCAGTGGAACGTAATCATCTTGTCATTTACTTGTCATTTATTTGTCTCGCACTCAGCGCACGCGCGTAGACCCAGAGATGTAGGAGCACACTCGAGCGAAACCCAATGAGGCGGTGTCCAATTTTCCGACCCGCGCTTTCAGGCGATCGCGGCCATCGTTGGCACCAGTTCCGGTCGGACGACTGGCAAAGCGCACCTTACTCTTGTCAGTGTGGGCTGCTGCAGCCTGCTTGCGTCTGTCTTGACCGCCGCTCGGAAAACTCAAATATTCGTGGATCCTGCGGCGTTTCTCGGGATCAATGATCCGCAATATCCCCTGGTGTAAATGCAGCTCTGTGACCTTCGCCGTAAGCACGCTGAAGGAGTTGTGTTACCTCTTGGCGAAGACGTGCACGGACCAGCTTGCGAGACTGATCGACAACTGGCCGTTACGGGAATCCAGGACGTAGCCGGGATTGCCGACCGTGTTCACGCCGCCATAAAGGGGAGCCTGCGAGTTGAATATCTCTTGCCAGGAGCCGGTGTCTCCGGCGAGGCTCACGGAGTATTGGGTGTTGTCCCACTGCCAGTCACCGGCGTTGACAACGACGAGGATGACGTCGCCGGCGTTGTTCCAACGTTTGAAGGCGACGACGTTGTTGGAAGGGTCGGTGTGGGTGATCTGGCCTGCGGGGGAGCGCAAGGCTGGATGGTTCCAGCGAAGGTTGTTGATGTCGGCGACCATCCGCTGCATGGGGGCGCCGAGATCGTCCCCGATGCGGAGCCAGTCGAGGCGGTTGTCGTAGCCGGGGGCGACCCAGGGATTCCAAAAGCCGTCGATATGGCCTTCGGTGCCCATGAAGAGCATAGGGGTGCCAGGGAGCGTCGCGTTTAGGGCCCAGGCGAGGCGGCTTTTAGCGCGGGCGTAGCCGTTGAGTCGGCCGCCGAAGCGCTGGGTCAGGTAATAGCCGTTGTTTTGATCGTCGTGGTAGATCTGGTCATGGGAGCCGGTAAGGTAGCTGACGAGGTGCCAGGGGTTGGGATCGGAAAAGCTGCCGATGCGTTTCGAGAGGTTGTCGACAACGGCGACTCCGTTTAGAAGGTCAAAGGTCCTCCATGGGCTATCCATGTCCCAGGTGGCGCAAAATCCCAGGTCTCCATAGGGATCGTGCCAGGGGGCGACGGAGCTTCCGCGGTCGCCGGGGTTGTACTCGGCGACGAGGTATTTTCCGGGGAAATCGTTGCGGAGGGACCAGACGATTTCGGAGACAGCGCCGGGGTCGATGGCTTGCACGGCGTCGAAGCGAAGCCCGTCGACGCCGTAGTCCCGTAAGTACATGCGGGCGTTGTCGAGGAGGAAGTCTTTGACCTCGCGCTGCCAGGTTGCGAAGCCTTCGCCCCACGGGGTGTGGTGGCCGTGGACGTGGTAGATGCCCCCGGGTATTCCGTTGTCGCCGGAGCAGTTGCCGTCGTACTGCCAGTAGCGGTTGTTTTTCTGGGCCGCGTGGTTGTAGATGACATCGAGGATGACGGCAAGGCCGATGCGGTGCGCCGCGTCAATGAGTTGGACGAGTTCACCTACGGCCTGGTCCGGGCTGGTGGCGTATAGATTTTCGGAGGCGAACATGTCGGAGGGTCCATAGCCTTCACCGGCTCCGCCTGCCGTGTCGGCCTGGAAGTTCGAGATGGGAAGGAGCTCGATGGCATTGAAGCCAAGATTACGGATATAGGGGAGACGATTTTTGAGATCGACAAAGGTGGAAGTGGGGAAGGGATTGCGGACGCCGTCGTTGCGGCCGGTGAAGGAGCCGACGTGGAGCTGATAGATGAGGAAGTCTTCGAAGGGCGGCGTGGTGAACGGGGCGCGGTTGTTGGTGAACAGGGTTGGGTCAACGATATAGCCCCGGGAGGCAGGGTCGGAGCTTTCAACCTGGAGGGCACGGGCGTCGGTGCGCAGATGGGGTTGGGAGGTGTCGTTGTCTTGCCCAGGGGCCGTGGTGATGCGGTACTGGTAGCGCGTGTTGGCGGGGGCCGGAATGCCGTCGGCAGACCAGTTCGGGGTACCGGGTTCATTGGCGAGCGCGAAGGTGGTTCCGGGGATGGGATGGTCGAGGATGACTTCGACAAGGCTGGCAAAATGGGCCCAGACACGGAACCGGACGGTTTTGTCAGGATAAGAGAGGCTGCCCATGCCGTCGTTCTTGTGAGACGGTGCGCTCATGCGGGTCTCCAGGATGCTCGAAGGAAACGTGATGTGAGAGTAGCCGGAATTTGAGTGAATATCCAGCTTTTTCAGCAACGAACAAGTGTGGCTTCCATCCCCGCTTCGGGTCTGCAGGTCGACAATGACAATGAGCCCGTCTCGAACCCCGCAAGTTCTGTACACGCGAATTCAATAATGGAAGTCGGCTTTGTGAGTAGAGAACATCGCCGCACACACCTCCACAACCCAAAAAATGAATCACCCAAACAGACTCACAACCCCGGGATACCAGACTCTCTCACCCTCCACCCGCGCAAACTCTGACATCCCATGCGGTCTTCGTACGCTTTCGCCTGTAGCTTTGATCGCAATTTGGGTGGCGTAAATATTTGCTAGCTCATCGGCTTTGCTTTTGCGCTTTCGCTCGTTACAGGCCCCCTCTTTGGCCTTGCGCCAGCTCTTATGGCTGCGCGCACGCATCCGGCTGAAGCCCTGCGCTACAACGCGCGTACAAACGCCCACCGAGCATCTTTCCTGCAGCGCGCACTCGTTGTCCTGCAGGCCGCGCTCTCCCTCGTGCTGCTCGCACGGAAAGTAGCGATTTGAGGATCGGGTTTCAGCCGGATCCTGCCTAGCAGCCGAAGACGATGGAAGAAAAAGTGTTGCATGCGATGTCGGGTACGGTGCTGGTCGATGAGCGGACGAACCAGCTTCAGCGGATCGAAGGAAAGATTCCTGCGGATGTGAACCTGGGGTATGGCCCGCTGGGAACGGTTCACGCCGGCAGCAGCTTCAGCACGGAGCACGAGATGGAGCAGGGTGGCAAGTGGAAAGAAGCTCTGGCAAATACGGCGATTGAAGGTAAGGCGATGCTTTTTAAAGAGATTGGCCGGAATGAACACGTGGTGCATCGCCAATTCCAACGGATGCCGGACAGCATCGACGTGGCCGAGGCGGTGGCCTTGTTGGTGCGGTGAGTCGGTCTGCTAGACTGCCTTTCATGCGATATGACAACTTGCGTGTTGGACTTTGTCTGCTGACTTTGTGTGTTTCGACGACGTTTGGATTTGGACAGAAGCGGGCGATGGTGCTCGACGATCTGGCGAAGCTGGTGAATGTGGGTGGACCGCAGGTTTCGCCGGATGGGAAGTGGATTGCTTATACGGCCTCGCATGTGGATGTGGGCGAGGACAAGAGTGTCTCCGAGCTTTGGATGGCGAGCTGGGATGGCACGCAGGATGTGCATCTGACGTATGGGCCGGAGGGTGTGGGGTCGCCGCGGTGGAGTCCCGATGGCAAGTGGCTGGCATTTACGTCGTCGCGGCCGGGCAAGGCGAAGGGGTCGCAGGTGTGGCTGCTGGATCGGCGTGGGGGTGAGGCGAGTCAGCTGACTGAGGTGAAGGAGGACCTGGCGGATTATCGTTGGTCGCCTGATTCGAAGCAGTTGCTGCTGACGCTGAAGGCGAAGGACGAACCGGAGGCGAAGGAGGGTGCGAAGCCTGCGCCGCCGAAGCCGATCGTGATTGATCGTTACCACTTCAAGCAGGATATTCAGGGGTATCTGTCGGACAAGCGGGATCATCTCTTCTTGTTTGATATTGCGACGAAGAAGTTGACCCGGCTGATTGGGGATGACAAGACAGAGGATAAGTTTGACGAGCGGCAGGCTGAGTGGTCGCCGGATGGGAAGTGGATTGCGTTTGTGAGTAATCAGGAGGGGCCTGATCCGGACCGTTCGAATAACTCGGATGTGTTTGTGGTGGAGGCGAAGGCGGGATCGGCTGCGAAGAAGCTGACGAGTTTTGCGGGAGTCGATGGCGGGCCGCTGGCGTGGAGTCCGGATAGCGCGATGATTGCGTACCGTCAAGGGGTTTCGCAGCGGTACTCGATCTATGACATGCAGCGGCTGGCGGTGGTGCCGGCTGCAGGGGGTGCGCCGGAGGTGTTGGCGGCTACCGCGGAGGTGGGGACGGGGGCTCCGGTGTTTGCGGCGGATGGGAAGACGCTGCTGACGACGATTGGCGAGGACCGGGTTGATTATGTGGCGGAGGTTCCGCTGAAGGGGTCGGGTGTGAAGCGGTTGACTGCGGAGAAGGGCACGGCAGTGACGCTGTCGGAGAGTGGCGGGCATGTGGCCGTGGTGTGGACGACGGATGTGCAGGCTCCGGAGATCTATGCGCTGGAGGGGACAGCTCTGCGAAAGCTGACTTCGCATAACGACGCATTGATGGCGCAGTTGAATCTGGTCGCGGCGGAGGATTTGTCGGCGAAGGCGTCGGATGGAAGCGAAGTGCATAGTCTGCTGACGATGCCGGTGGGGTATGCGGCGGGGACGAAGGCGCCGATGCTGTTGTGGATTCATGGCGGGCCCACGTCGCAGGACTCGCACCGGTTTGCGCCGGACCGGCAGCTGCTGGCGGCGCATGGGTTCGCGGTGCTGCAGGTGAACTATCGCGGGAGCACGGGGCGGGGGCATGACTATAGCTATGCGATCAATGCGGACTGGGGCGATAAGGAGGTTAAGGACCTGATAGGCGCGGTCGATGGGGCGGTGGCTACGGGGAAGATCGACGCGAATCGGATGGGCGTTGGCGGTTGGAGCTATGGCGGAATTCTGACGGACTACACGATTGCTTCGACGACGCGGTTCAAGGCGGCTTCGAGTGGAGCGGGGACCGCGAATCTGCTGGGGATGTATGGAGTGGATCAGTACATTCTGCAGTATGACAACGAGCTGGAACCGCCGTGGAAGAACGTGGAGCCTTATTTGAAGCTTTCTTATCCGTTTCTGCATGCGGACAAGATCAAGACGCCCACGATGTTTATGGGAGGAGAGAAGGACTTCAATGTGACGCTGGTTGGCGGGGAGCAGATGTACCAGGCGCTCAAGAGCGTGGGGACTCCGGCGGAGCTGGTCGTGTATCCGGGGCAGTTTCATGGATTCACGCGGCCGAGTTTTATCAAGGATCGGTATCAGCGGTGGTTCGACTGGTATGACAAATATCTGGGGATGCCTCCGGCGGTAAAGCCTGCGGCTGCGGCGGAGAGGAAGGCGGAGTAGCGGTTTTGGTTTGGTGAGATTGAGACTTGGAAAAATAGAAAAACAGATTTCTCCACTCTGCGGCTCACGATGAAACTGTGAGCCGCTCCGGTTGTCGTTTTTCCTTTACCTGTAGAAATTGCCAGTGGAAGCGCAGTTCTGGTGCCCTTTTTTGTAGCCGTAACTGAGTGGCCGCCCTGAGTCATCTCTTACGCCATTTCTCCCAAATTTTTACGCCAGATAATTCTCAAAGCAACAGACGAGAAGACTGGATTTCGCTCTCGTCGGCACTGCCGTCAGAACGGGTAATTGTTTGGTTCGACGGATCCGCAGAGACGGAACAGCCACTCGATGAGCTGGGATCGACCTTTCTCGATTAGGAACCTGACCTCTCTTTTTGGGATCAACTGCTCATACGTCTTGCGACAAGGGGACACGTTACGAAATGGAAATTGATGTACGTTTGCAGAGATTTGATGTACTGTTCCCAATTATTTATCCCGACAGCGACAACGAATTGCGCCCGGTCCAAGAACGGCGCATTCTCTATTAGATTTTGCTGATTACGAAAGGCTTAGGTGAACTGAATTCGCCTTAACGTATGTTGCGTTCCGTTTCTTGAAGCGTCCCCAACGCAGTCTTGCCTGATGCTGTGTTCTCCGTAGCAGATCATCGCTCTTTCAAGCGTATGTCTCGCGATGAGGAGCCCACGTAGGCGACGGCGTCCGGAATATACCGCCAATCAGTGGCGGACGTGTCCCAAACGCTTTGGGTCCTGGGCGAGACCGCGATATCGACCTTTTGGCTTTCTCCAGGTTTCAAACGAATCTTGCTCCAGCCACCCAATCGCAGAGGTGGTTCCCCGGCGTAATCAATTCCCAGGTAGACCTGCGGAACTTCTGCGCCCTCAACAGTGCCGTCATTCTTGAGCGTGAACGACACGTGGAGAGTGTGATCTGGATCGCGTTTTAGGGAGAGGTCCGAGTATGTAAAGTGGGTATACGACAGCCCGTAGCCGAACTCAAAAAGCGGTGCAAGTTTCTTCGCGTCGAACCAGCGGTAGCCTATATTGAGTTTTTCGGAATAGACAGGATCTTTAGAAATGGCTCCGGTAGCGCCCCAGGTGGGAGTATCCTCGTCCCGGGCAGGAAACGTAAAGGGCAGCTTGCCGGAAGGATCTACCTTGCCAAACAAGACATTGGCGATCGCTCTGCCTCCCGCTTCGCCTGGATACCAGGCTTCGATGATCGCCGCGACCTTATCCTTCCACGGCATCAGAACCGGATTACCACTCTCGATCACAACGATTGTATGAGGGTTGGCGCTTGCAACAGCATCTACCAGTTCATTCTGGTTCGAGGGGTTCTGCAAACTGAGAGTCCTCAAATCTCCGAAATCTTCCCCAGCGGGCTGCGCGACTACGACAATCGCGGTGTCTGACCGACGTGCCAGCGCGACTGCTTCGGCGATTTCGCCCGGACTATATGCGCGGAAGGGGGCTTGCTCGTCCCGGACCCCAGAAAATTCGACTTCGCTGGCCGGCGATAATTCGCGAATGGCTTTTGTCAGGGGAACAGGAACCTTCAGCCACGGATTGCGCCACCATCCGCAGCCATTATGGTCGACGAATTCCAGACCTTCACACCCAGTGAACGAGCCCGTCACCGGATGCATCGTATCTGCAGAACCGCCACCAGACATCACAGCTACGTCTGCATGGGAGCCGATGACCGCAATACGCTTCAGCTTTGAGGCTGATAGCGGAAGCTGCCGACGATCGTTCTTGAGCAATACGATGGATTGTTCCTCTACGGATTGTGCAAAGGTCCGCGCCGCATCGAAATCAATTTTTTCTCCAACGTGGGGAGGATTATCCATAACGCCGGAAGCAATCATGGAATAGAGTTTGCGGCGCACCATATCGTCGACTCGCTCTTGGGTGATGTCATGGTTGGCCAACGCGAATAGGACTGGGACACGCCCGAAGTAAGAAGGACCCGCATCGCTTCCTTCTTCTTCATCAAGGCCGGCGTTGATCGCCTTTGCCGTCGTGTGAGTCGCTCCCCAGTCCGACTGTACTTCGCCCGGAAAGTGCCATTGCGTTTTCAGAATGTCAGTAAGAAGCACTGAATTCTCGCAGGCATAGTCGCCATTCAGCCGGTTATAGCTGCACATAACGCTTGCCGGATGGCCCTGTTCAACGGCGATTTCAAAAGGTAATAAATAAAGCTCTCGCAGGGTCCGGTTATCGATGTGGCTGTCTCCACCCATGCGGTTTGTCTCCTGTTCATTTCCCGCAAAGTGTTTGATCGACGCCATCACCTTTTGGCTCTGAGTCCCTTTCGTGCGCTGCGCCAACAGTTCCCCCGCGAGGAGTGGATCTTCACCTAAGTACTCGAATGCTCTGCCTCCTCTGGGCTCTCTTGTGAGATTTGCACCTCCACCAAGACCCATTGCGAATCCTTGGGCGCGCAACTGGATCGCTATTTCACTCCCGTAGTCATAAGACAACTGCCTGTTCCAACTGGCAGCAAGAGCAATAGTCGCAGGGAAAGTAGAGCTCGGCTGGGTTGTGCTCCCTGAACCCGTACTCGAATCGGACATATTGATGTCGGGAATATGGAGCCTCGTTACACCCTCGATATATCCGCCTCCGCCACCTGGTGAGGCATTGGAGGGATACTTGGAGAGAATCAACTGAAGCTTCTCGTCGAGAGTTAACTTCTTCAGTAGTTCATCT